>Ga0209550_10000295_pt1 | contig 44895 bp, 47 predicted proteins | sample LauGreSuBDMM15SN_2_FD_187567 | JGI IMG/M metagenome (GOLD analysis project Ga0209550, IMG submission 187567) | Freshwater lake microbial communities from Lake Michigan, USA - Su13.BD.MM15.SN (SPAdes) (version 5) | ecosystem: Environmental > Aquatic > Freshwater > Lake | place: Lake Michigan...
CGCGATTGTGGTGCGATCGTCCATGACCCTGGTCGTTGTCTGGCTCCTCAAAATTCCAGGCTTGATGCTTGTGGGTGGGCTTGGACTACTTTGGATTGCGTATAAGTTATTGGTCGATACCGACGATGGCGCTGAGCAAGACCTTCAAGTCAACTCTTTCTGGGGCGCGATGAAAACAATCGTCGTCGCTGACGCGCTAATGGGGATCGACAACGTGCTCGGCGTAGCGGGAGCCGCCCAAGGAGCCTTTGACTTGGTGGTACTCGGCCTGCTGATCAGCATCCCGATCGTCGTCTTCGGCAGTACGCTTGTGCTCAAGCTCGTTGAGCGCTTCCCTATCGTGATCAAGATAGGCGCAGCCGTTCTTGCTTACACCGCAGCGATGATGGTCATTAACGAACAGTTGCTTAAGCCGTTTTTCTATAGCGAAGGCGTCACTGCAACCGCGCTACGCTGGGGTCTAATCGCGCTGGCGATTGTGGGTGTGCTGGCCGCGGGTCAATTCAAAAATACGCGTAATAAGGACGTCACAGCCGGCTAAGTCCGACTTGAACGCCCTAAAGAGACCCCCGAGTCGGTATGATTTCGGGGGTTTTTCTATTTTGAAGCGTAATGATTCTTGGGGGTTCAGGCATGCAAATTGATCTAGCAGGTAAACGCGCGCTTGTGGCGGGTGGCAGTCGAGGCATCGGGCTTGCCATTGCGCACTGTCTGGCTTCGGCCGGTGCGGACGTGTCTATCTGCGCGCGCACGCAAGGCCCGCTCGATCAAGCTGCTCAGAGCCTCAAGCAGTACGGCCGTAAAGTCATCGCGACGGCCTGTGATCTCGCCGATGCTGCCGCCATCAAAAGCTGGATTGAACACACAGCACAACAACTGGGTGGCATCGATATCTTGGTCAATAACGCCTCTGGCTTTGGCCGAACGGATGACGAAGCAGGCTGGGCCGCGAGTGTGCAGATCGATCTGATGGCGCTGGTGCGCGCCTGTCATGCTGCGATTCCTTTTTTAGAGAAAGAAGGGGGTAGCATCATCCACATTTCTTCGATCTCCGGGCTCGGCGCCAGCGTGCGCACACCGCCCTACGGTGCAATTAAAGCAGCAGTGATGGAATATACACAGACGCAAGCGCTTACCTATGCCTCGAAGAAAATTCGCGTCAATTGCATTGCACCGGGGTCCATCTTCTTCGAAGGTGGCACATGGGACAAAGCCAAGCGCGAAAACACTAAGCTCTACGATCGCACATTGGCTCGCATTCCCTCAGGTCGTTTCGGTACACCAGAGGAAATCGGTCGCGTCGCCGCATTCTTATCCAGCGATCTCGCCTCCTGGGTCACGGGCCAAACCATTGTCGTAGACGGCGGTCAAAGCCTCTCACAAAAATAAGTTCGTCACAAGGATTACACTGGATGTTAATAGTGGCGAGGTGATGGCGTAACGCTTGCCACAGTCCATCCGCTTGATTCGCCTTAGAGGTCTTTATGCTTCGTCCGCTTCAACTCGTCTTTAGTTTCACAGCGCTCATAACGCTCGCAGCCTGCAGCACCGACAAGCCTGCGGCAACGCCGAAACCCAAGGCCTCCAGAGTGGCTGAAGCGATATTTGCGGGCAGTTCGATCGTCACCGTCAAAAACGCGATCATGGGTGCGTGCTCAACCAAACAACTTCATATTCAACCTGCTGGCGACCAGGTTATTTGCGTTCGCCATAAAACCGATGTGCCCAGGGAGCAACTCGTTGAAGCTGCGGTCAACAGTGATTTCGCTAAGCACCCCAAAGACCTGGTTCGTTTCACACTCACGTCAAGCGGCAAAGATGTCTTGGTGTTGGGTAGCGCACTAGTCCAGTTTCAAGCGCCCCTCAGTATGATGCCCGACGGTGGCTACCGAACCGATGAGGTCAGTCTGCTTGACGAAAACTCTTTTGCAATGGTTCAAGAGATCTTAACGCTCTCGGGCGCCAAACAATAATTCCGGCGCGTGCGTCTAAAAATCCTCACAGTATATTACTCATGATTAAGTCAAACAACCCTCACAAACTGATCAATCTCTTTGAGCAGAACAAAGAGTGGGTCGCCTCCATTAAACAGAACGATCCAGAATTCTTTAATCGACTTGCCAATCAGCAAGCGCCAGAGTACTTGTGGATTGGTTGCTCTGATTCCCGCGTTCCGGCCAACCAGATTACGGGTCTTGCCCCAGGTGAAGTCTTCGTGCACCGAAACCTCGCGAACGTCGTGGTGCATACCGATCTCAACGCGCTGTCAGTCATTCAATTCGCGATCGACCAAATAAAAGTCAAACACATCATTGTCGTGGGTCATTACGGCTGCGCCGGTGTGCGGGCTGCCCTTGAAAACATACGCGTGGGTCTTGCGGACAACTGGATTCGCCACATCAAGGACGTACACGACAAGCATGGCACTTACATGGGGAAACTTGTACAGCGCACAGAACGTATGGACCGTCTGTGCGAGCTCAACGTGATCGAGCAAGTCGTCAACGTCTGTCAAACCACCAGCGTGCAAGACGCATGGGCACGTGGGCAACCCATCACCGTACATGGCTGGGTATACGGACTCAACAACGGCCTCGTACAAGATCTTGGTATCAGCATCGCGTCGGCTGATGAACTCGAACAACGCTATCGCTCAGTGGTGGACAATCGTTTTTCGTAGTTAAGTTCAGAGCACTTAAGGGGTCGTTACAGCGGTGCGACTCATGCGACGCACCCGGAGAAATAGCCAGGTCGCGATGGATAGATTGAGTAGGTTCCACAAAATTCCATTCATCACCGCAGCCTGATACGAACCGGTCAAGTCAAAGATTTTGCCTGACATCCAGCCACCCAACGCCATCCCTAACATCGTCGCCATGATGACGGCGCCCACCCGACGGCCCGTTTCTGCCGGAGGGAAATGTTCACGAATAATGATGGCATAGGACGGAACAATTCCGCCTTGAAACAAACCAAACATCGCAGAAATCAAATAAAGGGATACGAGCCCATCGAATGGCAGGAACATCAACAAGGCTATACCTTGTAAGGCCGAGCCTAACAGCAGCGTTTTGATACCTCCGATGCGATCGCAAATCACGCCAGAGACCAAACGGCTGACTACCCCGCACGCTAGCATCAATGAAAGCATCTCTGCCCCACGAGCGGGGCCAAATCCCAAGTCGACACAATAGGCGACGATATGCACCTGTGGCATAGACATCGCCACACAACAAGCGAGCCCCGCCACAAGTAGAAGTGTCTGCGCCTTGTTTGTTGTTAACCCAAAGGGGGTTTGCGAAACAGTTGACGGGCGGCCATTTGTGGGGACGCTGACTTGATTGAGCGGAGGACGACGACGCAGGAATAATGCAAAGAGCGCCATACCGATGCTACAAACAATCCCCATCAAAATATAAGTCTGACGCCAACCCGCCGTTGTGACCCCCCATTGCGCAATGTGTGGCCAGATCGCACCAGCCAGATAGTTACCACTTGCGCAGACGGCAACGGCGATGCCGCGTCGTCTATTCCACCAAAGCGATGTATCAGCCACCAGTGGCGCGAAAGTTGCCGAGGTACCCAGCAAGCCTAAAAATAATCCATGGGCCAGCGCGAATCCCCAAATACTGTCGCTCATGCCTGCCCAGACGAATCCAATCAAAATGCCTACTGATCCGATCAACAAAGAGACCGTCACCCCCCAGCGATCGACGATGCGCCCCATATACACACCCCCGACCCCGAACCCGATCATCATGAGTGTGTATGGCAAAGAAGCCTCTGACCGGCTCACTCCAAACTCGGCCTGCACTTCAGGCAGGACAACCGCCACCGCGAACATGCAGCTGCTGCCCATCAGCATCGCGCACAACGCTATGACTAGCCGCCTCAAGGCGTAGCGGGAGTCAATCAGTTCCGCAGGCGCGGGGATCTTGTTATTCATAAGCCATCCAGAGTGCCGTCAGCGTAACACGCAGAGCCAAACCGTTCTACACTGTCGGGCATGACAATTACTCAGTGGTTTGCTCCGATCTTTATCGTGATCTGGAGCACGGGCTTCATCATTGCGCGCTATGGCATGCCCTATTCAGAACCGATGACGTTTCTGGCCATTCGGTTTGCCGGTGTCTTGTTGTGCATGATCCCTGTTGTGTTGTGGCTCAAAGCACCATGGCCGCGTGGCAAGCAAATCGCGCATATCGCTGTGGCGGGTGCGTTGTTTCAGTTTGGCTATCTTGGCGGCGTCTGGGCTGCGGTCAAACAAGGGATGCCAGCTGGGTTGGCTGCACTGATCATCGGTTTGCAACCAATCCTGACTGCTGTCTTTGCCTCTTTCGTGGCTGAGCGGGTGACGCCACGGCAATGGTTCGGCTTATTGCTTGGGCTCACCGGCGTGTCCCTTGTGCTGTATGCCAAGCTGCATCTTGACGGCTTATCGCTGATCAGTACCTTGCTCGCATTTGCGGCCATGCTGTCCATCACCTTTGGTACTTTGTATCAAAAGCGCTACTGCCCCTCCTTTGACTTGCGAACAGGTTCAGTGATTCAATTCTCGATCAGTTTGGTGTTGAGCGTCATCATGATGCTCTTGTTCGAAACACGCGAAGTGCAATGGACCACACCGATGATCGGTGCCATGCTGTGGGGCATCCTCCCGATTTCGATTGGTGCGATGAGCCTTTGGTTTATTCTGCTGCGTAAGGGGGACGCCACGAAAGTCAGTAGCATGATGTATCTGGTCCCACCCAGCACGGCACTGATGGCATGGTTTTTATTTGATGAAGCGCTCACGCCTCTTATTTTGCTTGGTATTTTGATCACGATGTTTGGCGTGCTGCTTGTGAATCAAACCACATGGCCTGTATGGGTAAAACAGCGGATGCATCGTACGTAACAGGCTAAAATCTGCGTTCGACTTTAGACAAGATTTCAGCATGCACCCCACGCCCAGCACTTCCGCTCCCGCCGCTACACGCAAGTACCGTTACTACGACTTCATTCTGGTCGCTTTTGTGACGGTTCTCGTCTGCGCCAATTTGATTGGTCCAGGTAAAGCGGCGCAATTTGAATTACCTATTCTTGGCACAGTCGTATTTGGTGCGGGTGTTCTGTTTTTTCCGATTGCGTTTTTATTTGGCGATATTCTTACTGAGGTCTATGGCTACGCCCACGATCGTCGTGCCGTGTGGTGCGGATTCTTCGCCTTGCTATTTGCGGCCTTCATGTCATTGGTCGTGGTGAATTTGACGCCTGCACCGGGCGCCTACAACAGTACTTTGCAACAAGGCCTAGAGATCGTCTTTGGTAATACCTGGCGTATCGCTGCGGGCTCCATCATTGCCTTTTGGTGCGGCAGCCTCGTCAATGCCTTTGTCCTGGCAAAACTAAAGATTTATACCGAAGGTAAACATCTTTGGGTACGTACGATTGGTTCCACCGCTGCGGGCGAAGCCGTTGATTCCACCCTTTTCTATTTCTTGGCGTTCTACGGCATCTGGCCCTTGAAGCAAATCATCGCAGTGGTGATCGCGCAGTATTGCATCAAGACGCTTTGGGAAATCCTCGCGACGCCCTTGACATACCGCATCGTGGCCTTCTTAAAACGCAAGGAAAACGAAGACTACTACGACCGGAACACAAATTTCACACCGTTCCGAATGAAGGTTTAAAGTTGTGGTGACACCGTGACCGCTCGACAGACTTAGCGGCGGGAGATCATGACCCCGGCCACCGCAACGGCCAGCAGACCTAGGCTCAGGTAACCCCAATCACCCATGACATGCATCAACTCTGCCAAGAGTCCCTCGGAATGACCAGGGTGCGCCCAAGCACTGGAAGTGACTGCCAGCAAAAGCCCTGCGCTTGCGATTTTTGTTATTGACATGTCATTCTCCGAAAGGGTTGATTTTCCTGAAGTCTAAAACTAAATAACCTGCAAAAATAACAGTCGCCCGTTAAACTAGCGACAAATAGAAAGAATACCGATTCCATGCACCAAGTTGGTTCATTCATGCCGCCCGGAGACCTCACACCATGCCCGTAATCACAAGCGTCGAAGACCTGCGCATATTGGCGCAAAAACGCGTCCCACGAATGTTTTATGACTACGCCGACTCGGGCTCTTGGACAGAAAGTACATATCGTGCCAACGAAAGCGATTTCCAAAAAATCAAACTGCGCCAACGCATCCTCGTCAATATGGAGCACCGCTCAACGGTCAGCACCATGATTGGTCAACGCGTGGCCATGCCCGTTGCAATCGCCCCGACCGGACTCACCGGAATGCAACACGCAGACGGAGAGATTCTTGCTGCCCGAGCCGCACGTGATTTCGGCATCCCCTTCACCTTATCCACAATGAGCATATGTTCCATTGAAGATGTTGCCGAAGGCACAGACAACCACCCCTTCTGGTTCCAAGTCTATGTGATGAAAGACCGGGACTTTATTGAACGGTTGATCGATCGTGCCAAGCGGGCCAACTGCTCAGCCTTGGTACTAACCTTAGATTTACAAATTTTGGGACAACGGCACAAAGATATTAAAAATGGGTTGAGTGCTCCACCCAAACTAACGATCAAAAACATGATTAATATTGCGACCAAACCACGCTGGGCACTCGGCATGTTAGGCACGCCACGCCGTCAGTTCGGCAATATTGTCGGGCACGTCAAGGGTGTCTCAGACATGAGCAAGCTCAGCGAGTGGACAGCCTCACAGTTCGACCCCGCCCTCAATTGGAAGGACGTCGAGTGGATCAAGAAGCGCTGGGGTGGCAAACTGATTTTGAAAGGCATTCAAGACGTCGAGGATGCACGTCAAGCGCTTAACAGTGGCGCTGACGCGTTGATCGTCAGCAACCACGGCGGTCGTCAGCTTGACGGTGCTGAGTCGAGCATTCAAAGTCTTCCTGCAATCGTGGATGCCGTAGGTAAAGATATTGAAATCCACATGGATGGGGGTATCCGCAGTGGGCAGGATGTGCTCAAGGCTCGTGCGCTCGGGGCGCGCGGCTGCTACATCGGCCGAGCCTTTTTGTATGGGCTCGGCGCAATGGGTGGTCCAGGCGTGACCAAGGTTCTTGAAATGCTGCACAAAGAGCTGGATCTGACGATGGCGTTTTGCGGGCGTACAGACGTTGAAAAAGTCGACAAAAGTATTCTTTTGCCCGGCACTTATCCGACATAAACAGGCGTAAAAAAAAACACATACAAATGTGATTTAATCCTATCGGTCGTCGGATTCCCCGAGACCCTGGCGTTATCTATTCCTCGAGGTTATTCAATGCGCACGCTACCCCGCTGGATTTTCATGAGTCGTTGGCTTCAGGCCCCGCTTTACATCGGCCTGATCGTCGCGCAAGGTATTTATGTTTGGCAGTTCTGGAAAGAACTTGTCCACTTGATCTCGATGATGACGATCGACAAAACGGTGACAGAAACCGAGTTGATGTTGATCGTCTTGGGTCTCATCGACGTGGTGATGATCTCAAACCTGCTGGTCATGGTGATCGTAGGCGGCTGGGAAACTTTTGTTTCCCGCATGCAGCTAGAAGATCATCCGGATCAGCCCGAGTGGTTGTCCCATGTGAACGCAGGCGTTCTAAAGGTCAAGCTCGCGACTGCTATCATCGGGATTTCGTCTATTCACCTGCTCAAGACCTTCATCAACGCTCCGAGCATGACTGAATCTACCCTGATGTGGCAGACGATTATTCACCTAGCCTTTGTCGTTTCCGCATTGGCGATTGCGTATACCGAAAAAATACTGAGCAGTGCTCACCCACACTAAGAGAGAACATTTACTATGTCAGGACACGGCGGTCACGTAGACCCTTCAAATAAAAAAATTGCGCTCTTAATTGCAGTCCTCGCACTTTGTTTAGCCATTAGCGAAACGTTGGGTAAAGCCTACCAAACGGAAGTCATTACCAAACAAGTTGAAGCGTCTAACCTCTGGGCATTTTTTCAAGCAAAATCGATTCGGAAAACAAGCACTGATCTGGCGATCCAAACTGCACAAATCCAGCCATCGACTGACGATCCCAAAACGGCGGCAATGATCAAAAGATGGACAGACGCCTCCAAACGCTACGACTCCGAGCCAGAAACAGGCGAGGGCCGCAAGGAATTAGCGGCGCGCGCCGTTGCCGCTCAAAAACTTGGTCAGGTTGCAAACCACAAGTATCACAATCTTGAAGTCTCATCCGGTGTGTTGCAAGTAGCGATTGTCCTTGCGTCCTCAAGTATTATCACTGGTGTGATGTTGCTCGCCTGGCTTGCGGGTGGATTAGGCGCGATCGCGGTGGGTTTCGGTATCTTTGCGATGACCGGCACGGCCTCGCTGCTCTAAGCACTGGCCATGCAGCGCCGGCATCTTCTCAAACTTGCCGCGGCGTCCGCTGCACTGATCAGCTTGCCAAGTGTGGGGTGGGCTCGTCAGGCCTGGGCCACCAATCCCTTTAGCCTTGGTATTGCGAGCGGCTCGCCTACGAGCGAGGCTATCGTCCTGTGGACGCGTCTAGGACTTGCAGCGGTCGATGCTGCAGGACTTGCGCGTAGCCCAATCAAGGTGACGTGGCAGCTGGCGCATGACCGAGCCTTCAGTGACATCGTCAAACAAGGTGAACTCTTCGCGAACCCTGCGCTGGGGCATGCCGTGCATGCGGAAGTCTCCGGACTTCCGCCAGATCGTGCATACTTCTATCGATTCATTTGTGGTGAAGCCGTCAGTGCGGTTGGCCGTACTCGCACCTTCCCCGTTGCAGGCGCTGCAGTACAAAAACTTCGTATCGCCTATGCATCCTGCCAGCAATGGGGCAACGGCCACTACAGCGCGTATCGGCACATGCTCGCTGAAGAAGTGGACTTGGTTATGTTCCTAGGCGACTACATGTATGAGTATCCGGCCTCCAGGCCCTTCGATATCCGCCCCACGACAGGCGGGTGGATTACAACCTTGGAGGGCTATCGCAGTCGTTACGCGTTGCATAAGTCTGATCAAGACTTGCAAGCGATGCATGCAGCCTGCCCCTGGATCATCACCTGGGATGACCATGAGACGCAGAATGATTACGCGGCGACGCATCCAGGTAACTCGGGAACTCCTGTCGATGATTTTATGGCGCGACGCCGTGCGGCCTACCAGGCGTTTTATGAACACATGCCCGTGCGGCGCGAACAATTTGCCGCTCTGCTCGGCGGAATCGGCCAAGAAGTTCGTGTGTATGACAGCCTCGCGTACGGCCGTCTCGCGAATATTTATACGGTTGATAGCCGGCAGCACCGTGATTTGCAAGCATGCACGCGCAATGGCAGACCGGGTGGCAGTAGAGTCGATCCACGCACCTGTGCGATCTGGGATGATCCCCAGCGCACGTTGCTAGGACCGAAACAAGAAGCGTGGCTCAATACTGAATTCGCATGCTCGCGTACGACTTGGAACGTCATCGGACAGCAAAGCGTGTTCGGGCCACGCAACTTCAATACACAAGGAGGTCAAAGCTATTCAAATGACGGTTGGGATGGATATCCAGCGGCGCGGCAAAGACTGATTGATTCCATGCGCAATACCCAGCTCACAAATCCCGTGCTGCTAGGGGGTGACGTCCATCAAAATTGGGTGGGCAATATTTTGGCGGATTACAACAATCCAAAGAGTGAGAAAGTGGGCGTAGAGTTTTGCGGAACGAGCATCACCTCGCTCACCGCCCTCACGAATCTCGAGCAGACGAAAATCATTGAGCGCCATCCACACTTTGTTTTTGGCGACTGCGAATCGCGTGGCTTTGGCGTCGTGGACATTACGCCCACGCAAATAACCACGACACTCAAGGCGGTTCGTGACGCGACCGACCCACTGTCTGACGCCCATACTCTTGCACGATTTTCAGTACAAGCGGGCCGCGCCGATATCCATAAACTATAGCCACATGTCGGTCCGAACCTCTTAAATAGACTAATTGGCGTATATCGTTTTTGTCCAATCTTTTGTACTGTTGGGCCATCTTGAAGGGTTTGCAATCATGACAACAGTAGCACTTGGCCACGTGTACCTTGTCGACGACGACCCATCGATCCGACGGGCGCTTAAGGGATCCCTCACCGAGCTTGGCTACATCGTCAATGAATACGACAGCGCCGAATCTTTTTTAAGTGATGCCGTACCCACTTCACCGGCAGTCATCCTTTTAGATATGCGCATGCCGAAACAATCTGGCATCGAGGCGCAGGCGACCCTGCTAAGACATGGTTGGCAAACACCTGTGATCTTCATCAGTGGAGAAAGCCTTTCGCCACAAATCGTCACGGCCATGAAACAAGGTGCAATCGATTTTTTGTTTAAGCCATTTTCGATACAAGACCTCTTACACGCGATCCAAAGCGGCATCACGCGAGATCGGCAGATACATGCTCAGTTGGCACGTATCACAACAGCCAGATCTAGGCTCTGTCTGTTGACACCCAGAGAAACCGAAGTCTGTATGGAAATGTTGTCGGGGCGGTCAAACAAAGAGATTGCCAAACTGAGCGGCTCAGCCGCGGCAACGATTAAACTGCACCGCTCACGCGTATTAGCAAAAATGCAGGTCAAGTCCCTGAGCGAACTGCTCACACTATGTGAGGGTGTCAACCTTCACACCAAGGACCCACTCGCGCCAAAGCGCAACGATTAGCGCCATTAAGACCGGGCCAATAAATAGGCCGACAAAACCCATCGTCGTCACGCCACCAACTAGACCAAAAAACGTTGGCAGAAACGGCAGCTTAACGGGCCCACCAACCAGTCGTGGTCGCAAGGTCTTGTCGACGATAAAGAGTTCAATCGATCCCCAGGCAAACAAAGCGGCACCCGCAAGAGGATTGCCCGAGCCCACCAAATAGAGCGACACCAGGGTAAAGGCGAGCGGAGCACCACCGGGAATCATCGCCATCACGGCTGTGATCACGCCCAGTAAAACAGGCGATGGCACGCCGGCAACCCAGTAGGCCAAGCCCAACACCACCCCTTCGCCTATTGCGATAAGACCCATTCCCGTCACAGTCGAACTGATCGTCGCAGGTACTACCCGTGAAAATCTCTGCCAACGGGTTGGCAGTACGCGTTCACCCAAGATATCGAGCTGAGCCGCCATGTGATGGCCGTCTTTGTAGACGAACAAAAGCGTAATCAGCATGAACAGCAAGGTAAGCATGATGTGAAAAAAGTTACCGGTTGCCGTCAACACGAGCCGATAAATATTGCCGATGTGTTGACCGCTAACCAGTTCAACCATGCTCCCGATTGCATGCGGCTCGCCAAGATACTCAGCCCAGTACGACCCAAGGCTTTCACCCACCACGGGCAGTGCGACAATCCAGGAAGGCGCATCAACACCGTCTCGGTTCGCCGCCAACACCCAAGCTACAAAAATTCTTGCCTCGTTGACAGAGTAGTAGAGTGCGATCGAAATCGGCACAATCAGTAGGACCACGATTGCAACAAGCGCCGTGCTAGCTGCGAGTATCGTACGTCCGCCGCAAACCCCCACCCATTTTGAATAGAGAGGCCAACTCGCAAAGCCAATAATCAACGCTGCGAGCACCGGCACCACAAAGCCGCTAAAAAAATAAACGGCCGCTGCCATTAATAAAACAAGCAGCAACCTCGCAACAATATGGAGCGGTAAGACGGGTTGCATTAGGTCAGCATCCGCTGCGGCTTGCCTGCGACCCATGCCGCAATGTTTGCAACAACATTGGGGTAGAAGACCGCGAAGTTTTCTGGAGTCGCATAACCTAAGTGCGGCGTCAGGAGCGTGCGTGGGGCCTTGCGCCACACGTCATCGGGGGAAAGAGGCTCCGCATCATAAACATCGATCCCAGCGCCACCGATCTTGCCTTGCTCTAACAGCGCGCGCAAAGCAACTTGGTCAATTAACCCAGCGCGCGACGTGTTGACAATAAATGCAGTTGGCTTCATCGACTTCAAGCTCGCAGCATCGACAACACCGCGCGAGCGTTCACTCAACACCATGTGCACGCTAATCGCATCCGAAGTATTGAAGAGCTCTTGCTTGGTGACGAGCTTCACACCGGCTTCGGCTGCGCGCTCTTCGGTCAGGTTAGGACTCCAGGCCACCACTTCCATACCAAAGGCTTGACCAACCTTGGCGACCTTTTTGCCCAACTGGCCAGCGCCCACCAAACCAAGTCGCTTACCTTCAATGGTGGGGGGCATCGACGTCTGCCAAAGTCCGTTCGTCATGTTGGCCGACTCTTGAGGAATCTTCTTAAACAATGCCAGCATCAAGGCCCAAGCGAGCTCTGCGGTGGCACCGGTGCTCTTGGGGTCGCCTGGCGAGCCACACACCACTACACCTTTTTGGCGACAGGCGTCCAGGTCGATCGAGTTGTTGCGCAGTCCTGTAGTCACCAGTAATTTAAGTTTCGGCATCGCCTGAATGACGGCGGCAGGAAATGCTGAGCGCTCGCGCATGACAACAACCACTTCGAAATCAGTCAAGGTCTTTGCGAGCTGATCTGGCTGAATAAATTCATGAAAAAATTTAACGTCCGCACCAAGCGAAGACCAGTCAGCCAACCCTTGGGCCACTTTCAAATAATCATCAAGCACTGCAATACGCATTGTCATCTCCAAACAATCGGACTTAAAGACCTTAATCACGGTCCACTTAAAAAAATATCAGCTGCATTTTTAAACCGACAAGACTCACTGCTTCAGTCTTTTCTCGATCTCTTCTTTAGGAATTGCGCCCCCGACTCGGCTGCCATCAGCGAAGAATATGGCTGGCGTCCCACGCACCATCAGCTTTTGACCAAGCGCCACCATCTTATCAACAGGAACCTCACAATCAACATTTGGGGGCACCACGCCCTTTAACATCCAGGCATCCCACGCTTCACCACGATCTTTTGCGCACCAAATATTTTTAACTTTTTGCGTCGAGTCAGGCGAGAGGATCGGATAGGGAAACGTGTAAACAGTCAGGTTATCAATTTCTCCCAACGATTTGCGCAGCGTTTTGCAATATCCGCAGTTAGGGTCCTCAAAAATAGCCAGCTTACGTGAGCCGTCGCCCCGGACTTGCTTAAAAGATAATTCGAAGGGCAACTGTTCAAACGGCAACTTTGCTAATTCGTCCTGACGCTCACGTGTGATGTCGCGGCGTGTTTTTGCATCGATCAGCGTTCCATCCAATACAAAGTTCACCTTTTCGTCGGTGTAGACCAGGTCTGACCCAAGCTGGACCTCATATAGACCGTATGGGGTTGAGCGCACACCGACAATCGGTGGGTTATTAAAGCGTTCGGCAAAAAGCTTTTTGACCGCCGCCGCTTTGGCCTCCTCGGCGCTCACTGCTGCAGCTGCTGCGACGGCAGGGGGTGTCGCCTGTGCCAACACGGCAGTGCTCCACAAAGAAACCACTACCCACGACATATTCATGAAAAAACGGTTAAACATTATTTCTCCTAGCGGGATGCCCCCGCGATCAGCTGCCGCTTAATAAACGGTAACTTTTCTGCGAGGTTCATCCCCATGTTGCGCAACCAAACAACGGGTGCGTGTTGAATATCAAATAGACGGGCCAACCCGTCGGTCACGAGACGCATCGCCATCACAGGCTCCGCGCGGAGTCGGCGATACCGCCGCAATACCATTGGATCACCAGGACTGCGGAACGACTCGCGCGCAGCGACGGTGTCGACCAATGCTTGTACGTCACCGAGCCCCAGGTTGAGTCCTTGCCCAGCTAAGGGATGCAAGCGGTGCGCAGCATCACCAGCGAGCGCCAAGCAATCGCCAATGATGGGGGACTGATTGAGCGTCAAGGGGAAGCCATGCACCGCGCCGCGCAATGTTAATGCACCTAGACGCCCTGCAGTCGCCGCCGCCAATCTTATCTGTAATGCTGAGGCTTGCTGTGCAGCGGGCATCGCCAGCACCTCATTCGCGATGGCTTCTTTCAAGGACCATACCATCGACACTTGTGGGCCCTGCGCCGTGTCGGGCATAGGCAACAGAGCCAAGACGCCGTCCGAACCAAACCATTGCAAGGCGGTCCCTTGGTGCGGCACCTTGCAGCTGAAATGAGCCACGAGCGCAGTCGCTCCGTAAGGCCGGCTCTCTACTGTCAACCCTGCTGCCGCGCGCAACGGCGACAGTGCGCCGTCGGCGGCGATGAATAACTCCGCCTCAAGGGTGGTGCCTCGGTCCGTGGTGAGCGCGCCAGGCGCATAGGATGCAAATTTTTCGGTGATCCAGCGCAAGCCCACCACCTGCGCTGCTTGCACCAACACGCGCTCAATCTCGGAGGATTCGACGATCCAGGCTAGCTCAGATTGCGCGGATTGCCAGGCGTTCAAGTTCAACAAGCCATTACCGTCGCCATGAATCTCCATCGCCTGAACTGATGTCAAGCGTCGTGCATCCATCAAATCCCAGACGCCGATCGATGCAAGAAAACGCTGGCTTGCGGGCGACAAGGCATATACCCGAGCAAAGAACTCATCTTGAGACAGATTGTGCTCGGTCGGTCGTGGGCCAACGAGCGTGACCGCCTCACCCTTGCGGGCGAACGCCAGCGCCGTCGCTAAGCCCACGATGCCACTGCCACACACAACGATTGAAGCGCTCATCCGGTTATTCCATCCTGATCATCGCGCCGACGGTGCGCCGGCCTGTTTCGGCCACAACACCCACATCTGTCCGTTCTGTTTCATTCTGCCTGCGAGCTCACCGGCCGCCGCACCAAAGCCCCAATAAAAGTCTGTTCGTGCCGCACCACGAATGGCTGTTCCCGTGTCTTGCGCAAAGACCAGTCGATTCAATGTAGTGTTAGACGCTGGCATAGTCGTCGACAAAAACACAGGCGTGCCCAGCGGTACAAAATTTGTATCAACAGCAATCGAGCGCTGCGCCATCAAGGGTATGCCGTAGGCACCCTTGGGGCCAATTTCTGGATCTGTGATGGCTTCTTCTGCAAAGAACACCGTGGCCGGATTTGCGTTCAGCATCTCTTGCGTGCGATTGGGATTGCGTTTAGCCCAGGCGCGTATGTTTTGCATGGAAGTCTGTGCAATGGGCATTTCACCTTTATCTGCCAACCACTTACCAATCGAGACATAAGGGTGGCCGTTGTGATCCGCATACGCCACACGTATGGTCTTGCCATCTGGTAGCTGCACACGACCGGATCCCTGCACCTGCAGGAAGAAGTTATCCACGGGATCGTTGACATAAACGATTGCGGGAGGGCGTCGGCCGGAGGCCTCGATTGCGGCGCGGCTTTCGTAGGGCACTACCCGCTTGCCCTCTAATTTCCCGCGCACGCGTTTACCGGCAAGCTCTGGATAGACGCGGCCTAAGTCGATCGTAAGCAAATCAGCGGGGACGGTGTAAAGCGGCCATTGATACGCGCCCGTGCGCGTACGAGAACCCAACACGAGCGGCTCGTAGTAGCCAGTCACAATATTGCTCGCCGGCTTGCCATCTGGACCCTTTAGGCGCCAGGGGCTCAGCCAGGTCTGAAAAAACTTTCTGACGGCCTGTGCGTCGTTCGCCGCTGGAGCACGCGCACGATCGGTTGCAGCCGCGCACACCGGCTGCCAGGCGCGCGGTGTCGCACGCGTTGGGCCCGCTAGGTTCGTCGAGGTGGGGCGCATCAGCCCTTGGCAGTTACGCAGAAATGTCGTCCAAACATTTTTCAAATCATCATCGGACCAACCAGGCAGCTCAGACCAATTTACCGAGGCAAACTGCCCTTGCAACTGACGCGCGGCACTGTCCGGAATCGGTCCCGAGGGCGCTGTCGGTATGACAACAGGCCCAGGAGCGGGTGCGGGTGCCGCAGGCGCAGGAGGCTCACTCACGGTAGTACAGCCCGCCAGTAAGACCAACAAAAAACTAACCCAAAGTAGACGCATAGGTTGATGTGAGCGGATCATGAGCGATTTCAATGCAAGGTGCGTGGCATGGCCAGCACAAACTCAGGAATATCGACCTCAAACGGCACGCCGTTTTCCCCCACACAGTGGTAACTGCCACGCATGGTTCCCACGGGCGTCTTTAACGGACAACCACTGGTGTATTCGAAGGTTTCGCCCGGGGCGAGTAAGGGCTGCTGCCCCACCACACCCAAGCCACGAACCTCTTGTTCGGCCTGATCGCCGTCCGTAATGACCCAGTGGCGACTAATCACTTGTGCGGGTCGCTCGCCCGTATTGGTAATGCGGACTTTGTAGGCAAAAACGAACTGCTGTTTGGCCGGATTGGACTGATCCGCTACAAAGTGCGGCTCGACCGCCACAGAAAGTTCAAAAGGTTTCACATGCACATCCAGAGAAAACTGCAATAATGAGCGTTAATCCGACTCGGTGTTCGCACATCATGCCAGAAACAACCGCCTTGACGACAGCTCGCATCGCTCCCAGTATTTTATCTGCGGACTTCGCCCGACTGGGTGAAGAAGTTAGAAATGTTGTCGCCGCCGGCGCCGATTGGATCCATTTTGACGTCATGGACAACCATTACGTTCCCAATTTGACGATTGGCCCTATGGTTTGTGAGGCGATTCGCCCCCACGTGGACGTGCCGATTGACGTGCATCTGATGGTCGAACCGGTCGACAACCTGATTCCGATGTTTGCCAAAGCAGGCGCCAACGTGATTACGTTTCATCCCGAAGCCTCCCGTCATGTGGATCGCAGCCTGGCCCTCATCCGCGAGCAGGGCTGTAAAGCGGGGCTCGTATTTAACCCCGCCACGCCGCTGGATTGGCTCGTACATGTCATGCACAAGGTCGACATCATTCTGCTGATGTCGGTGAACCCGGGGTTTGGCGGCCAAAGCTTTATCCCTGCGACCCTCACAAAACTGCGCGCCGCACGCAAACTGATCGACGCGCACCGCCAGGCTGGCGGACAAGCCATCGCGCTTGAAGTGGATGGCGGTGTCAAGACGGACAATATCCGAGACATTCGCGCAGCGGGCGCCGATACCTTCGTTGCAGGCTCAGCAATTTTTGGGCAGCCCGACTATCAAACCGTGATTAACGCGATGCGCGCCCAGATTGCACTCGCCGATCAATGACCTCCGCGCACACCCCCTCGTCTTTAGCGTTTGACGCCGTTCTGCTCGACCTGGACGGCACCTTGATGGATACGATTCCTGACTTTACGGTGGCGGTTAACGCCATGCTGGCCGACTTAAAGTTTGCGGCCATCACCCAAACGGAAATTGCCACATACATCGGCAAGGGCTCCGACAATCTGATTCGGCGCGTTCTCACGAGTGTTCAGGCCGGGCAAGCCCCTTCGGACGAGCTCTTCAAGCAAGCCAAAGTGTCTTATACGGCCAACTACCACCGCATCAACGGCGATCAAGCAATCATTTTTGAGGGGGTTCGACCCGGTCTCGACCGCCTCCAGGCAATGGGTATGCGCATGGCCGTGGTGACCAACAAAAATGCCGAGTTTGCCGTGCCGTTGCTTGAGCGCACCGGCTTGGCCAAGTACCTACAAGCCATCGTCTGCGGCGATACGCTGACCGAGCGCAAACCGCACCCAGCCCCGATGTTGCATGCCTGCAATTTACTCAAAAGCTCACCAAATCGGACCGTTGCAGTGGGGGATTCTGTGAATGATGCCCTCTCAGCCCGCGCCGCAGGCTGCTCTTTCCTAGCGGTACCCTATGGGTACAACGAAGGCCAGAGCGTGCATTCGCTGGATGTCGATGCTATAGTAGATTCGATTGAGCATGCAGCGCAGTGGGTTGCAGAACGTTAAATAGAGATTAACGATGTCCTTGTCACTACGCACCGCTTCCATACCTGTCGCCTCTTGGCGCTGGTGGCGTTTGTGTTCCGGGTGACGGTGTGTCAAAGTCCGGCTTAATCGCGATAAGCGAATAGCCAACAGTACAAACCAAGCCCGTCCAACCATGGCCGGGCTTTTTTTATTGCTTAACCCGGTTTGCTAAATGCGAGAACCGCCTAAACAGATGACTGAACTTGAATTCAAAGCCCTAGCGGCACAAGGCTACAACCGCATTCCGTTGGTGGCCGAGACCTACGCTGACCTCGATACGCCCCTGGGCATTTACCTGAAGCTTGCGCACAGCGGCCCGCAAAACGGCAAAAACTCCTGCTTGCTCGAGTCCGTCGTGGGTGGCGAGCGCTTTGGTCGTTACTCATTCATCGGTCTACCCGCCCGCAATGTCATTGAGGCTCGCGGCACGACAACCAACGTTTTGCGTGACGATAAAGTCGTGGAGACGTACAACGGCGACCCCCTGCGCTTTATCTCCGACTACCAGGCACGCTTTAAAGTTGCGTTACGTCCGGGCATGCCAAGGTTTGCGGGTGGGCTAGCCGGATACTTTGGCTATGACGCGGTACGACATATCGAACCCAAACTTGGCCGAGCCGCCAAACCGTATCCAGCTGGAATGGGCGAAGGTCCGCCCGATATTTTATTGCTCCAAACCGACGAACTCGTCATTGTCGACAACCTAGCCGGCCGGATTTACTTGATGGTCTACGCAGACCCCTCAGAGCCGGAAGCCTATAACCGGGCGCAACAACGTCTGAAAGACTTGCGCATTAAGTTACGTAAGCCGGTAGAAATTCCCTATAGCCATGCAAGCGTGGTCACGAAAGAACAACGCAGTTTCGCTAAAGCCGACTATCTGGCAGCTGTGCGTCGCGCCAAAGAATACATCGCTGCAGGCGACTTGATGCAAGTTCAGGTCGGCCAAGTCATCACCAAACCCTTTAGTGACTCACCTCTATCGCTTTACCGAGCGCTTCGTTCGCTGAACCCATCGCCCTACATGTACTTCTGGAACTTTGGCGATTTTCAAGTGGTGGGAGCATCACCAGAAATTCTGGTACGTCAGGAAGCCATCCCCCTGCCCGAAGGCGCGCCTGTGGGCCAAGCGCCAGAAACCTGCATCACGATCCGCCCTTTGGCCGGTACACGTAAACGTGGCGGCACACCCGCAGAAGACGCCGCACTCGCAGCCGAACTGCTGGCCGATCCGAAAGAGCGCGCCGAACACGTGATGTTGATTGATCTCGCGCGTAACGATGTCGGCCGCGTGGCCAAGATCGGCTCCGTCGAAGTCACCGACACCATGGTGATTGAGCGCTACTCTCATGTGATGCACTTGGTGTCAAACGTGACGGGCACGCTCGAAGCCGGCATGAGCAATATGGATGTGTTGCGTGCGTCATTCCCAGCGGGAACACTAACCGGCGCACCCAAAGTGCGTGCCATGCAGATGATTGACGAGCTCGAACCCGTGCGTCGCGGCATCTACGGTGGCGCCGCCGGCTACCTGAGTTATGGCGGGGAAATGGACGTGGCCATCGCTATCCGTACCGGCATCATCAAAGACGGCATGCTGTACGTGCAAGCTGCAGCGGGCATCGTTGCTGACTCAGATCCAGAAATGGAATGGCTGGAAACCGAAGCAAAGGCCCGCGCAGTGTTGCGCGCCGCTGAACAAGTACAAAACGGTCTTGACCAACCGTTCTAATCAGGCAAACAGGCTACCGACAGGCTAGCTCACTTATTCTTGAGCGCTTTAAAATATGCAACTACTTGCTTGGACGTCACCAAGTCCGCATACTTCTGCCCCATATCAAACAGATTGGCCCGATGAGGACCCTCTGCGCGATCCCCTACACAGTCTGTCACGACCATCGGGCGCAAGCCATAGGCTGACGCATCAATCGTACTCGCACGCACGCAACCACTCGTGGTGCAGCCCGTGATAAATAACGTATCTGCGCCTATAGAATTAAGCCATGACGCCAAGTTTGTACCAAAAAAAGCTGACCCGTGGCGTTTGGTAGAGACCCACTCGCCTTTCTTAGGCCGGACACTTTCGACAAACTGCGCGTCTTTCGAGTCAGGCGATAACTTCCTAAGCGATGGCACCTTGACCGCAAATGTGCCAATGTCGTCGCCTTGCATTTCTGTTGCAAATCGCACGTGCGCAACAGGCACTTTCGAGCTACGCGCGGTCTTTAACAATTTTGACGTCTGCTCAATCGCGCTGAGCATATTAAAACCGCCAAGCACGTCCGCGTCCGCAAAGCCAACCTGAAAATCGATAATTAACAATGCTGGATGTTTACCAAAACCAATTTTTTGACCAAATTTCTGCTTTTTATAGACATCGAGATCAGCCATCATGGGCTCCTAAAAAACGATTTATCTACGATCGGGAAATGGAATTAAATGAGTCTAAAAAGTGTACGACTTTGCAATCCAAACCGCTCGGGGGTTTGCAACCAAGCTTGGTCGCCTAAAGTAGCGTTGAGCTTGAGCTTGCTACTCGCTTACACTTGCTACAGTCACAACACTCGAGATCTTGAGTTTAGTGTAAATGTTGTAAGTCTAGTAGCCGCAGAGATCGATACGTCCTCAAACATAACTCCATACTAGTTTCTATTGAAATCAATGACTTAGGACTTACTATGCTTCTCATGATCGACAACTACGATTCATTCACCTATAACTTGGTGCAATATTTCGGCGAACTGGGACAAGACGTTCGTGTTCACCGCAACGACCAGATTACGCTCCAGGAAATCGACGCGTTGCGTCCGGACCATATTTGCATTTCGCCCGGCCCCTGCTCGCCCGCTGAGGCAGGTATTTCGATTGATGTGATCAAACGGTATGCCGGCAAAGTGCCATTGCTAGGCGTTTGCCTTGGACATCAAGCGATCGGTGCTGCCTTTGGAGGCAAGATTGTTCGCGCCCAGCAAATTATGCATGGCAAGACTTCAGAGGTCACGCACACAGGCTCTGATGTGTTTAAAGGTCTGCCTTCGCCCTTTACGGTGATTCGCTATCACTCGCTCGCCATCGACCGCGCAACTGTTCCAGATTGCTTGGCGATTACAGCTCAAACAGCGGATGGCGAGATCATGGGCGTGCGACATAAAACTTTACCGATCTATGGCGTGCAGTTTCATCCGGAATCTATCCTGAGCGAACACGGCCACGCCATGCTGCGCAATTTCATTGATCTCGGTTCAGCTCAACACGGGGCCTAAGCATGATTACTCCTAGTCAAGCACTACATCGCTGCATCGAGCATCGCGAAATCTTTCACGATGAAATGCTGCACTTGATGCGTATGCTCATGCGCGGCGAGATGTCGCCCGCGATTGCGGCCGCGCTGCTGATGGGCTTGCGCGTCAAAAAAGAAACGGTTGGTGAAATCACCGCCGCGGCAACGGTGATGCGCGAATTCGCAACCCCCGTAAAAATCTCTAACCCGCAAGATATGGTCGACATGTGTGGCACAGGTGGCGACGGCAGCAACACCTTTAATATCTCCACGACAGCGATGTTTGTCGCAGCTGCCGCGGGCGTGCCGATCGCAAAACACGGCGGGCGCAGCGCTTCGTCGTCCTCTGGCAGTGCTGATGTGCTTGAGGTACTGGGTGCTAATTTGGCGCTCACACCAGAGCAGATTGCTGAATGTATCGAGCAAACCGGCATTGGCTTCATGTTTGCGCAAGCCCATCACGGGGCGATGAAAAACATCGCACCAATCCGTAAAGAACTCGGTGTGCGTACTATTTTTAATATTCTCGGGCCCCTGACCAATCCTGCAAGCGCAGCCAACCAACTCATGGGTGTGTTTCATTCAGACTTGGTCGGCATTCAAGTCCGCGTGTTGCAATTGCTTGGTTCACGGCACGTCATGATCGTGCACGGCAAAGACGGTCTCGATGAAGCGTCATTGGGTGCAGGCACCTTGGTGGGCGAACTCAAGGATGGCGTGATCAGCGAATACGAAATCCACCCGGAAGATTTTGGCTTGAACATGGTGTCGACTCGCGGCATTCGCGTCAACAGCAAAGAAGAGTCACGCGATCGTGTACTCGAGGCGCTAGACAACACGCCCGGGACTGCGCGAGATATCGTTGCGTACAACGCCGGGCTGGCGATTTATGTCGGCAACCATGCCGCTACCATCAAGCAGGGGATAGACATGGCCTTCGAGACGATTGCCAGCGGCGCCGCACGCGCCAAGCTCGAAGCCTTTTGCGCCCACACCCGGAAATTTGCAGCATGAGCGACATCCTCAACAAAATCCTTGCCGTCAAGGCACAAGAAGTGGCGACAGACCGTAAGCGTGTGAGCGAGACGGAACTTCTCCAGGCCGCAAAAGCTCGCCACGATATCCGTGGCTTTGCACAAGCGATCGAGAAAAAAATTGAGGCGGGTCTTCCCGGGGTGATTGCCGAAGTCAAAAAGGCATCTCCCTCAAAAGGCATCCTGCGCGAAAACTTTCAACCTGCCGAAATTGCTGTGTCGTACGCCACGCACGGCGCAGCCTGCTTGTCCGTCTTGACCGATATTCAGTTCTTTCAGGGTGCGGATGAATATTTGCGCCAGGCCCGTGCTGCCTGCGCGCTTCCTGTACTGCGTAAAGACTTTATGGTCGACCCGTATCAAATCATCGCTGCGCGCGCCATGGGTGCGGACTGCATCTTGCTGATCGTCTCAGCCTTAAGCCCGAACCAACTGAGCGAGTTTGAAGCCTGCGCCTTCGAGCTCGGCATGGACGTACTCGTCGAAGTGCACGACGCACAAGAGCTTGAAATTGCACTAGACCTCAACACGTCATTACTAGGCATTAATAATCGCAACTTGCGTACGTTCGAAACGTCTCTGCAAACGACGATTGACTTGCTAGCGCGTATTCCTGCAGACAAGCGCGTCATCACCGAAAGCGGTATCTTGCAACCGGCCGACGTGAAGAAAATGCGCGATCACGATATACACGCGTTTCTGGTTGGTGAAGCGTTCATGCGTGCGCCAGACCCTGGCGTTGAGCTTGCCCGGCTGTTTGCCTGAGCGCGCGGCGTCAGCAACATGGGACACGCGTCTCTTTTAGACTGCCCACTCTGCCAGACTGAGGGTGGGCTTTTGCTTTGGCAAGGACCGCAGTTTCGGGTCATCGATGCGTCCGATCCAGCCTACCCGGGCTTCACGCGCGTGGTGTGGACTGCTCACGTCGTCGAGATGACAGACCTCAGCGCGCCGGAACAAACCGCTTTGATGCGCGCCGTGTTTCTGGTGGAATCTGTCCAACGAAAAATTCTGCAGCCTCACAAGATTAATCTGGCGGCCCTCGGCAATGTCGTCCCGCACCTACATTGGCACATCATTCCGCGCTGGGAAGACGATTTGCATTTCCCCGCCCCCGTTTGGGCAGCGGCGCCGCAGCGCGACGCGCCCGCCCACGCGGCGCTCGACGCCCACAAGGTAGCGATTGCCTCGCGTCTGCCTGCCTATCATTTAGCGTTGCAGCAAGCGCTTGGATAACCGACTGACCCACGCATCGTTTAAGGGGGCCATTGCGGCACTTGCCGTGCCATGGCAGGCGGCCTTAGACGATGCGCCTGTCCGACAGGCGCTTGACCGCTTATCTGGATTTTTGTCTGAACGCCTTGGACAGGGTGCAACGATTTATCCCGCCCTGCCTTTTCGTGCACTACACGCGCTCGCGCCACAAGACGTGAAGGTCGTGATCCTTGGGCAAGATCCTTATCATGGCGCGGGTCAAGCGCAAGGGCTCGCGTTCTCCGTGCCTGATGGCTTTAAGCGTCCCCCGAGCCTGCGCAACATTCTTGCGGAAGTCGAGTCGGACTACCCCACCGACCACAGCGTGCTGACTCTGGCCGCTGACCAGCAGCGCAATGATTTGTCGCGCTGGTCAACACAAGGCGTATTGCTATTGAACACTGCGCTGACCGTCGAGGATGGACAACCCGCCTCGCATGCGCGACAAGGTTGGGAAATCATTACGGACTGCCTGATCCGCCAGGTGGCGCTCGACAGAGCGCCCAAGGTGTTCATGCTGTGGGGTGCGCATGCGCAAGCCAAGCGGGACCTCATTGAAAACCAGGGCCGACACCTGATTTTGACTGCCAATCACCCCTCGCCCTTATCTGCTCGGCGTGCTCCTGTGCCTTTTGTAGGCTGCGGTCATTTCAAGCGGGCAAATACGTGGTTTTCACAACAAAATCTGCAAGTTATTGACTGGAAAGTATAAATTTTCAAATAAAGGGTTTACCCACCCTAAAAAATAGGTTAGTATTCGGGCTCTGCAAAAAATTGCAGCGGTCCATACACAGACTTGCCAACCTGAGCAGTAACAGGCAAAAACTGGTCACTGACCACACATCATCGATTCCTGACCTCCTTTCCTTTCGTGGGCAGCTAGTACGATCCAGATAGATGGATCTCCAGCCCAGACGTTCGGTTGATTCGGTCGGCACGATGCTCGATTCAACCGACTACCGCCGGTCAAAAAATATCCGGGCTGCGTCAAATGGCCACTATCTGGCCAAAAGGAAAGTCATGTCCTTCGATTCGTTGGGGCTAGCCCCCGCTTTGTTATCTTCCATAGAACGCACCGGCTTCACCACGCCGACGCCCGTCCAGTTGTCGGCAATTCCTGCCGCACTCGCCGGCGCCGACCTGATGGTGTCCGCCCAAACCGGCAGCGGTAAAACGGCTGCCTTCATGTTGCCCGCGCTAAACCGCATCGCCCACAAACCAGCGAACAAAGGTCGCGGCGTGCAAGTGCTGGTGTTGACCCCTACTCGTGAACTCGCCCTGCAAGTCAGCGAAGCCACGGAACAATACGGCAGCAACCTCGACGATCTGCGCGTCGCCACCGTTGTCGGCGGCATGCCTTACGGTGCACAGCTCAAAGCCCTGTCACGTCGCGTCGATGTGTTGGTGGCCACACCAGGCCGTCTGCTTGATCACCTGCAAGCGCGCCGTGTTGACTTATCCACCGTGCACACTCTTGTCCTCGACGAAGCCGATCGCATGTTAGACATGGGTTTCATCGACGACATCAACACCATCGTCGATCGCTGCCCAGAGTCACGTCAGACACTGTTGTTCTCGGCCACACTTGACGGCACGGTTGCAAAGCTTGCCGCGCGCATGATGCGCGACCCACAGCGCATTGAAATGGCGGGTCAGTCCGATCGCCATGCCAACATATCGCAAAGCCTGTTGTACGCGGACGACTCAGGTCACAAACTACGCCTGCTCGATCACCTTTTGCGCGATGCCTCAATGGATCAGGCGATTGTCTTTACCGCGACCAAGCGTGGCGCGGATGACTTGGCCGAACATCTTGCCGACTCAGGTTTTTCAGTGATGGCGCTTCATGGCGACATGAACCAGCGTCAACGCTCACGTACGATTTCTGAGGTTCAAGATGGACGTGTGCGTGTATTAGTCGCTACCGACGTCGCCGCACGCGGCATCGACGTTCAGGGCATCAGCCACGTCATTAACTACGACTTACCCATGCAGCCCGAAGACTATATTCACCGCACTGGCCGTACCGGTCGTGCAGGGCGTGACGGCTCAGCCTTCACTTTAGCCGTTCACAGCGAGCGCCACAAAATTCGCCGTATCGAGCATTTCGTTGGCTACACCATTCAGTCCGACGTCATTGCCGGACTCGAGCCACAACGCACACCAAGCGCACGCCCAGAGGGTGCTTCGCGTGGTGCCGGTGGCAAAAAAGGTGGGCGCTGGAGTAACGATCGCAGCGCTGGCAGCAACGACCGCTACAGCCCACGTGAGCCGCGCGCCTTTGCGCCTCGTGGTGACAAACCCGCTTACGCCTCGCGTGGCGACAAACCGGCCTATGCACCAAGAGCCGAAGGGTACAGGGGTGATGCCCCTCGCGGTGACAAGCCTTTTAGTGGTGACCGCGAACGCAGCTTTGCACCACGCGGTGATCGTCCAGCCTTTGCCCCACGTGGCGATAAGCCAGCTTTCGCTTCACGCAGCGACTCCCCACGTGGTGACCGCCCCTTCAGCGGCGATCGCGAGCGTACTTTCGCGCCTCGTGGAGACAAGCCCGCTTTTGCACCGCGTGGCGACAAGCCATTTAGTAGCGAGCGCGCCCCACGCAGCGACAATCCTTACGCCAGCCCACGCGCAGATCGTGCGCCGTCTGACCGTCCTGCCTATGCAGGTAAGTCAGCGCGCCCAAGCCGAGAGTTCGCACCACGTGCGGGCGCTCCGGGTGGCAAAACCTTCGCGCCTCGCGGCGACAGCCCAGCTCGCGCAGGCGCTCCGCGTCCAGGCGCGCCACGCGCCGCAGCCGGTGCACGTCGCGGCTTTAACTTTGACGGCGGTCGCCGTTAAAGTGCAGCGTTAAGCAACACGTTAAGGAAGCTTGGCAGTGCAGGCCGAACCTTCCATTTCGGTAAGCGCTGATGCGATGGCCCACAGCCAACGCGTCAGCGTTTTTTTGCATCAACGCATTGCCGAGGCAGGTGGTTGGTTATCGTTTAGTCAATGGATGCATCACGTACTGTATGCACCAGGTCTAGGCTATTACGCAGCGGGCAACACTAAACTCGCAGAGAGCGAGACAAATTCCGCCACACACTTAAGCGGAGACTTTGTTACTGCGCCACAGCTGACACCTTTATTTGGTCAAACTCTTGCCAAGCAAATCGCGCAGATCTTGACCCAGACCGATACCTCGCACGTCCTTGAGTTCGGGGCTGGCAGCGGCGCTTTAGCGCAAGACATTCTCCAAGCGCTAGATGATCAAGGGATAAGCGCCAACTACTGCATCCTCGAGGTCTCTGCAGACCTCAAGCACAGACAACAAGAACGACTCGCGCGCTGGGGCACACGTGTGCAATGGCTCGATCGTGCTCCGGAACAGTTCGCGGGTTGTATCGTTGCCAATGAAGTTCTGGATGCAATGCCCGTGGAGTTGTTTCGCTGGACGGAAAGCGGCACCCTGCATGTCCGAGGCGTGAAGTCAGTGATGGCAAGCGATGGCAGGCAAGATTTTGTCTTTGAAGACCACCCCGCCTCAGACGCACTGACCCAAGCGATGCAAGAGCGTATGCCCGCGTTGCCGGACTATCGCTCTGAGATCAATCTTCAAGCCGAAGCATGGGTCAACAATTTAGGTACTTGGCTGACCCGGGGCGCCGTACTTTTGATCGATTATGGTTTTCCGCGCCACGAGTACTATCACCCGCAACGTCATCGGGGCACGCTGATGTGTCACATCCAGCACCGAGCACACGACGATGTGTTTTTTGCCCCCGGGCTACAAGACATCACTGCACACGTAGACTTCACTGCCGTCGCACACGCAGCACAAACCGGCGGGCTCGAGGTTCTGGGCTATACCTCTCAGGCGCGTTTTCTATTGAACGCAGGCATGGCTGACATACTCGCCACTTACGCACCCCCATCACCCCGCCTGCTGGCACAAGCCAACGGTGCTGTACAAAAATTGATTTCTGAAGCCGAGATGGGCGAATTGTTTAAAGTCATCGCGCTTGGGCGAGGCGTGACGGGCCCACTCATCGGCTTTACACGCGGGGATCGAAGCGGGGCACTTTCACTTTAAAGCGCTCAAGACAGCGATCAAGATCACGCCCTGAGTAATGCGCTGAGTTACGCACTAATTAACGCACTTAATCGCGCCTGACGCACCGCTGCTTTGATCTCTGCAGGATGACTCACCTGTTGTGCTGCCTTGCCAGCATCCACGTTTAGCACGCACAGCAAACGCTGCTCCCATTGTTCGACATTCACAACAGCCACCACTGCTGCCGTGCGTAACAAGGCCCGTAAACGATCTGGTTTACGCAGAGCGTCGCAAACCTCAAACAGACTGAGCACCGACTCAGCGTTCTGCTGGGTCTGACATGCCTCAAGAACAACCGGTAGAAGACGTGCCATGTCCGCACACTCACCCGGCGCACGCAATTGCCGCGACAGACCCGCGCGATCCTCTGTGCTCAAACAAAACAAGGCATATCGCGCATCGAGCGCAAGCGTCTGCGCCCTAGGGCCATCGACGGCTGTGAGTACCCGTTCGCTTGACTGCCATTGGGGTAGTGCTCTGGGCAGAACCCCAGCCTCATCCAGCACCTGAACCATGCGAGAGGGTTGTCTGCACATCAACCCGCGAGAGAGTTCTTGCCAGACACGCTCGGGCACGAGCGCATCCACTTCACCCTCGGCCACCATCGCCCGACAAAGGGCCATCGTTTCAGGTGCGACCGTGAAATCAACAAACCGCGCAGCAAAACGTGCCAACCGCAAAATACGGACCGGATCTTCTTTAAATGCCTCACCCACATGCCGAAACACGCGCGTCTTTAAATCCGCTTGACCATTCAACGGGTCGATCAATGCACCCGACTCGGCTTGTGCAATCGCATTCACCGTCAGATCACGCCGCCGAAGATCATCTTCGAGCGTGACATCAACACCGGTGTAAAACGTAAAGCCCTTATACCCGCGACCAGATTTACGCTCTGTGCGGGCTAACGCGTATTCCTCTTTTGTTTTTGGATGCAGAAAAACAGGGAAGTCACCACCGACTGGAATAAACCCCCGCTTGACCATCTCTTCGGGTGTCGCACCCACGACGACCCAATCACGATCGCCATGTGACAAGCCTAGCAACGCATCGCGCACTGCACCGCCGACAACGTAGGCCTGCAAGCCAGCGGCGAAGAGATCGGTGCTCATGGCAAAGGGCTGCGCGCATACGGTTGAGGGTCAATCTGACCCAAGCGCTGCTTAAGCGATTGAGGCTGCCCACTAAACAGCGCCGCGTAATACGTCGCGTTCGACATGACTTTTTTAACGTAGTCACGCGTCTCGTTAAACGGAATGGTCTCGGCAAAAATCGCGCCTTCCACAGGACCGCTCAGGCGCGATCGCCACAGCATCGGGCGTCCAGGACCCGCGTTATAGCCCGCGCTCGCCAAGACCTGCGATCCACCCAAATCAGACTGCACCATACTCAAGTAACTGGTCCCGAGCTTGGTGTTGGTATCGAAATCGTTGACCTTGCCCGGCGTGAAATCCTTCATGCCGATTTTAGTGGCCATCCACCGTGCGGTCGCGGGCATCAACTGCATCAGACCCGAAGCGCCAACGTGCGAACGTGCATCCATGATGAACAAGGATTCCTGACGAATCAAACCATATACCCAGGCTGGATCAACATCGACCGCACGAGCCTGCTCACTGACGCGCGATTCAAACGGCGCGACAAAGCGTTGCGTGAAGTCGATTTCTTTTTTAGTGCGTCCAGAGGTCACCACCACGCGATCATAAATATGTTCTTGTCGGGCGAGCTCTGCGGCGGCAAGCAGTTCGCGATCCGTCATCCCTAATAGCGTGAAGTTCCACTCTGGCACGGCATCTGTGCGCCAACCGCGTTTAAATAGTGTCACCGCACGGCGCAAGCCTGGGTTGGCACGCGCCTGTGCAAGCTCCTGCGCGGTCACTGGTGCGGGGCGATCTGGGACGGCAATAGACTTACCCAACTCTTCGACTGCGAGTTGGCCATAAAAACTGTATTCCGTTGCAATCGATGCGTAAGCCTTTTGCGCGTCATTCTTTTTACCCGTCGCAGCAAGCCCGCGAGCCTTCCAATACACCCAAGTCGAATCTGCTTTCTGTGTGGCCGTCATTTGATCGATATGGCGAATCACCCACGCCCAATCGATCTTGGGCTGCCGCAAGGCAGCGCGTACCCGCCATGCTTCGTTATGGACAGACAACCGCACATCTCCCGATTCGCGATACCAATCAATCGCGCGTGCGTCGAGATACATCATCCCCCACAAGCCAATCTGACCATACGCCCACTGCAGGTTCTTCTTAGGCAGGCGTGAGCTCCACGTCCCTTGGATTGCAGCGACCGCGGCACTCAACTCTGTGCGCGCCAAACGCGCGAGGCCCATTGCGACAACCTCAGCGCGCATGCCAGATACCGCGCCCGTTTGCACAGAGAGCCACTTCGCAGGCCCAGCCATCATCGCATCGTAGGCGCTTAAATCCGTGGGTTCAAAAATGTATGCGGCAAATTTTCTGGCATCCGTCGTCTTGTTATCTTCCAACGCGTCCTGCAAATAGGGAAGCAAGTCCTCGTTGCTCAGCACACGATCTGCGACGAGCTGATCAAATAATTTCCAGCAGGCCGGCGCCGGAGCAAAAACTTTGGTCGCCTCAAGGACCGTGGCGCGTCGCCCAGTCATATGGCTCGCCTCGAGCTGCGCACAGGATACGTTGCTACTGCCTTGGCGCACTGCGCCGAGCGCACGTACGGTCGCAAAGTCGCCCTGACGTGCGGCCATCAGAATCCAGTCCGTGCGCAGACGATCTGCCAGGTAAGCGCCTTTGTGCTTTTCCAAAAAGCTCTCAATCTCCTCGCGCGCACCCACCGCGTTATACGACCAGACTCTGGTACGTGCGGTCCAATACTCGGGATAAATCGCCAAAATATCGCCGTGCGCCTTAGGCACAAAGCTTGAGAGTTGTGCGAACTGTTTATTATTCAGCGCCTGACGGGCCGCCGCCACCGCTTGCGCGGCGGAGGTGGATTCTGGGTCTGCAATAGTCCCTGCGCTTGCCACCGGCGCGGCGCTTATTGGTCTGCTGGATTTGGCAGGAGTGCTTGGGCTCGACGCTTGCGGAGCAGCGATCGGCGTCGCAGTGCGGGGCGTTGACTGAGGCGCTGCGCCTGCGCTGCCACTTTGCGCTGCGGTCGTGGCACCACCTGTCCCAGTAACCGGCACAAGCGTTCCGTCCGACTTCAAAACAAATTGCTCAGTCGTTGCGCCGGCAGATGCGGCAGACTGCGCGTGGGCTTGCGAAGAGATCAACACACAGCCGAGAACAACGGCCACAAGAGTCTTCATATTCTGGTATCTTGGTGGAATAGTCTTAAACGGTTTATCAATACACATTTGGCGATCAACGCTCCTATATGTTGAAGAATAACGCAGACATGCTCAGAATGCGCCTTCGCGAGCTTCGCAAGACCCTTCCGCTTGATCAGCGTCAACGGCACAGCAACCTGCTTTGCGCGCAGGTGCGCAACTGGTTTAGCCAGCGTGGTGCGCCCACGTTGCGGGGCCGAGTTGTGGCCGGATTTTGGCCGCTGGCTGACGAGCCTGATATTCGTCCCCTACTGGTTTGGTTGCACGAGCAAGGCGCCCACGTTGCCCTGCCCGCGGTCGTTGGCTCGACAACGCCGTTAGAGTTTCATCGCTGGATGCCGAGCGACAGCCTGAGCGAAGGCGCCTTTGGGGTACTTGAGCCCGCACGCAATCGACCGCTCATTCCTGATGTTGTCCTCGTGCCAACCCTTGGTTTTGGGCCGCGCGCCGAGCGTCTTGGCTATGGCGGTGGCTATTACGATCGAAGTCTCGCAGCCCTTTTAAAAGACGATCGATCCCTTGTCACGATCGGAATAGCCTGGAATGAGGCACAAATACTCGAGGCCGATGGCTTTGAGGCCGCAGCCCACGATTTTGTGCTGCATGCGATTGCCACCCCGACTGGCTGGGTGCCAAAAGCGCCGCTATAAACGATTTCGACGCTCCCAGACAATTGAACCTATCCTTGCAAGCCGCGCCAGATCGCCAACGTCGCCTCGGCGTTGTTCAGCGTATAGAAATGCAAACCAGGCACGCCGTTGTCGAGCAAGGTCTCGCACAGGTCTGTCACCACATCTGCGCCAAACGCACGAATCGACTCTTTATCATCACCCAGCCCCGCTAAGCGAAGACGAATCCAGCGCGGCACTTCCGCGCCACACATTTCTGAGAAGCGCATCAGCTGTGTGTAATTGGTGATCGGCATGATGCCAGGCACGATCGGGATGTCGATTCCCTTGGCTTGCACGCGATCAACAAAATCAAAGTATGCATCGGCATTAAAAAAGTATTGCGTGATCGCACTATCTGCACCGGCGCGCACTTTGCGTACAAAGTGCATCAAGTCCTGCTCGGGGTTCGCTGCCTGTGGATGCATCTCTGGGTATGCGCCGACTTCGATATGAAACCAGTCACCCGTCTCTTTACGGATAAATTCAACGAGATCGTTAGCATGGCGCAACGCACCGGCGGCATCCGCCCCCATGCCTGAGGGCATGTCGCCGCGCAAGGCGACGATACGTTTGACACCCTCTTGTCGGTAACGCTGCAACAACGCGCGCAGATCATCATGTGACGCGCCGATACATGACAAATGCGGTGCCGCATCACACCCTAAATCGCGCATCGTCCGTACCGTGTCGAGCGTGCCTTCGCGTGTCGATCCGCCTGCACCGAACGTCACGCTGACGTAGTGCGGCTGAATCACCAACATCTGTTTCGCACCCTCAATCAGACGCTGCTGCGCAGCCGCGTCACGAGGGGGGAAAAACTCCAGGCTGAACGCCTGTTTATTTGGGGAGGTCATTATTAATCAAATTCGATAAGAAGCCTGAAATCAGGCTGTAGAGAATTGCCCCACCGACCGCCCACCAAAAGCCATTGACTTGGAACCCTTTCAGGATAGAGCCCGCCATCCAAAACATGAGTGCGTTTAAGACAAGCAAAAACAATCCAAGGGTAACAATGGTGATTGGCAAGGTCAGCAGAATCAGAACGGGTTTAACCAAACTATTGATTAAACCCAACACCAAAGCGGCGAGCATGGCGGAGCCAAAACTCGCAACAACGATGCCTGGCAATACATAGGCTACGACAAGCAGTGCCACAGCGTTCAATATCCAGACTAACAATAATGTCATCATTTCAATCTCCCGTGAGCACTGCTTACGGGTGTTTGTCTGTACATCCGACTCACACCCGTTAACGACGCAACATCAATAGCGGTAGGCGTCGCCCTTGAAAGGACCTTCTTGCTTCACGCTAATGTATGCCGCTTGCTGTGGAGTCAGTGACGTGAGGTTGGCGCCAATTTTCTTGAGGTGCAAACGCGCAACTTTTTCGTCGAGGTGTTTAGGCAACACATAAACCTGACCCGATTTGTACTGTTCGTTACGGCTAAACAATTCGATTTGTGCGATCGTCTGGTTCGTAAACGAAGACGACATCACAAACGAAGGATGGCCCGTCCCGCAGCCCAAATTCACCAGACGACCCTTCGCCAACAAGATGATGCGCTTGCCGTCCGGGAAAATCACGTGATCAACCTGTGGCTTGATCTCTTCCCATTGAAGATTTTCAATACCAACCACATCGATTTCATTGTCGAAGTGGCCGATGTTGCAAACGATGGCCTGATCTTTCATGCGGTCCATGTGTGCACGTGTGATCACGTTGTAATTACCCGTCGCTGTCACGAAAATATCCGCTTTGTCGGCTGCTTCTTCCATGGTGACGACTTTGAAGCCTTCCATCGCGGCTTGCAGGGCGCAGATTGGATCGATTTCTGTGACCCATACTTGCGCACGCAACGCGGCTAGCGCTTGAGCTGAACCCTTGCCCACATCGCCATAACCCGCCACCACGGCAATCTTGCCAGCAATCATCACGTCCGTTGCGCGCTTAATCGCGTCAACCAACGACTCGCGGCAGCCGTACAAGTTATCAAACTTTGACTTGGTAACCGAATCGTTGACGTTAATGGCCGCAAAGGCGAGTTCGCCTTTTTTGGACATTTGATACAAACGCAACACACCCGTCGTGGTCTCTTCTGTCACGCCTTTGATCTGTGCCAGACGTGTGGAGTACCACTTTGGATCTTTCTTAATCTGCGCCTTGATGGCTTCGAACAAGACGACTTCTTCTTCCGAGCCGGGATTATTCAGCACGGAAAGGTCGGATTCCGCTTTTGTTCCCAGATGCAGCAACAACGTGGCGTCGCCGCCGTCATCCAGAATCATGTTGGCTTGCTTGTCGCCTGGCCATTCAAAAATCTTGTGGGTGTATTCCCAGTACTCAACCAAGCTCTCGCCTTTCTTAGAGAAAACCGGTGTCCCCGTTGCAGCAATCGCCGCAGCAGCGTGGTCTTGGGTCGAAAAGATGTTGCACGAAGCCCAACGCACTTCAGCGCCAAGCACTTGCAGCGTTTCGATCAGCACGGCCGTTTGAATGGTCATGTGCAGGCTGCCTGTGATACGGGCGCCTTTGAGCGGCTTGGTCTTGGCGAACTCTTCGCGTGTGGCCATCAGGCCGGGCATTTCAGTTTCAGCGATCTGGATTTCGCGACGACCAAAATCGGCGAGACCGATATCGGCGACGATGTAATCAGCAAATTTTTCTTTCACAGCATTCATGGCTAAGTAGGCTCCGGTAGGCCTGCTTGCAACGTCAAAGGGGCTGTGTTGATACGGCACCACCACAAACGCTGCAAAGACAGGATTGGGTGAGCGCCGTTAAGGTCGGGTTTGCCGACGGTAACGTGGAAGCTTTTGAGCCTGGCGGAATATCGGGACAACCAACACCGTTCCGTCGCAACGCTCCTCAAAAGCATGACAATTGTAGCCCGTTTAAGAGCCTTTTGCAGGGTTTACCCACCTAGTAGTGCGCATCGTAGGCCAAAGACCCCGAGATATTTAAGCGATTAGACCAGCGATGACCCCACCGCTCAGGCCACCGATGACCCCACCGCTCACGCTTTAGGCGGTAGGTGCAAGGCCACAATGTCATCCGCTGGATTGCCATGGAACGGGTAACGCTCTCGCACTTGCGGATCGTGCCCAGGAATGATGTGCTGAGGCGACGCGGCGGCCGCACGCAACGTGTCGTAACCCGCCAACATCTCTCCAATATGAAACACAATCGGAAAGGGAGACGGCTTTTCCATGTTGTCGTAGTAGTGGCTGGCGTCCGAGGCCAACACCACCCAGCCGCGCGCCGTGTGCACACGCAGGGATTGCAGGCCCTTGGTGTGTCCGCCGATTTTTATCAATTCAATGCCGGGGGCAAGCTCTTGACGACCATCATGGAACACCACGCGATTCGCGTATAGGCGTCGGATCAGCGACACCACGTCCTCAATATCATAGGCGTGACGGAATAATCCGTGACACATATGGCGACCGCAGGCGTAGTCCACCTCGCCGTCTTGAACATGGAACCGCGCATTAGGCAATAAATCGATATTGCCTGCGTGATCGTAATGCAGGTGTGTCAGCACCACATCTTGAATGTCTTCGGGCGCGATCCCAAGCAAAGACAGCGACTCAATCGGACAGCGCAAGAGCGTGCGCCCCCTTTCTTTGGCCTGGCGCGCGCTAAAACCCGTATCCACCAAAATTGTGCGCTCAGCGTTGCGCACCACCCACACAAAATAATCCATCGGCATGGGTTCATCATGCGGATCTTGCGTGATGAAATTTTCACGACGCGAGCGCTTGGCCATCGTGCCGTAACGCAGGGCAAAGATCTCGTATTGGGGCAGTGTCATGGTGTCTCCGGTTTCGCGCCTGAAAACGCGGTTTGATTCATTTTGGATTTGCTGCGCACGCGCTGTCAAGAAGATTAGCAGACAGCGTGCTTGACATCAGTCAGGCCGACCGCAGACAATCGTACCCAACCCGTCATCGCCACACCGTCGCGCGCCGCGCGGCGGAATGCTTTTGACAGTTTTTATCCTTTTCCCCTGGAGCTGTACATGTCTGCCAAAAACGAAACTGCAAAACTTTTTAAAGACGGCCTGGCCGTACGCCGTGCGGTACTCGGCACAGACTATGTGGATGGCTCGATCGCTAAGGCCAACGATTTCACCATGGCGTTCCAGCACATCACGACCGAATGGTGCTGGGGCTATGCCTGGACGCGTGATGGCTTAAGCCGTAAGACACGCAGCATGCTTAACCTTGCTATGCTCACCGCACTGAACCGTTCAGCCGAGATCAAACTACACGTCAAAGGCGCACTCGCCAACGGCGTAACAGTTGAAGAAATCAAAGAAGTGTTGCTGCACGCGACCGTTTACTGTGGCATCCCTGCTGGTTTGGACGCTTTCAAGGCAGCCAACCAGGTATTAGAAGAGGAAGGCGCCTACACTAAGGCAGCCGCTAAAAAATCCGCTGCCAAAAAACCCACCGCAAAAAAAGCAACAGCAAAAAAGGCCGTTGCTAAAAAACCCACCACTAAAAAGGCTGTCAAGAAATGAGCGCCAAACCCAACATAGGTTTTGTAGGCGTAGGCAGCATGGGTTGGCCCATGGCTGCCCTTCTGCACAAAGCTGGCTTCCCTCTGCAAATCGTCGACGCATCGTCTGAGCGCGCGCAGGCCTTCGCCAAAGAAATCGGCGGTACGGTCGCAGCATCAAACCGCGCGCTCGCGGCAGCGTCCGACATCATCATCACAATTCTGCCCACCAGCGCGATCGTTCAGGCGGTCCTTGGAGGCCCGGATGGCGTGCTCGCCGGACTGCGCAAAGACGCTGTCGTGGTCGAAATGAGTTCGGGCGTGCCCACCATCACACGCGCCTTGGCCGAGCAAGTCGCGGCAGCTGGCGCGCACATGGTTGATGCGCCTGTTTCTGGCGGCGTGCCGCGCGCCAAGACCGGCGAACTCGCAATCATGTTTGGCGGCAGTCAAGCCATTCTTGAACGTGTACGCCCTGCGCTGTCCTCTATGGGCACCTCCATTACCCGCACGGGTGATGTTGGCTCTGCACATGCGATGAAAGCGCTGAACAACCTGGTCTCTGCCGGTGGTTTTCTGATTGGTGTCGAAGCACTGATGATTGGCAAGCGCTTTGGTCTGGATCCCTCAGCAATGGTCGATGTGCTGAACTCTTCAACGGGCATGAACAACTCCACGCAAAAGAAATTCAAGCAATTTGTGTTGTCGGGTCAGTACAACGCAGGCTTCGGGCTGGACTTGATGGTCAAGGATTTGAGTATCGCGCTCGAGATCGGACGCGACACCAACACCCCGACACCATTCTCGGCCCTGTGCCGTGAAATGTGGGCCTCCTGTGCTGCCATGTTGGGACCGGGACAAGATCACACTGCGATTGCCAAGCTCACAGAGAAACTGTCTGGCGACACGCTGTCAGATAAGAAATAAAGCCGCAGCGTTCGTGCGACCGAAGTAAAAAAGAGCGCTTAGGGTGCAGTTCACACCAAGCGCTCTTTTCTTTTTTACTTTCCGTCAGGTCGTCTTGGGTAGCCTTCGGCACGAATACGCACCCAGACGGCTTGTTTTTCAGCGTCGTCCATAAACACCCAGTTCGAGACCTCCATCACGGTGCGACCGCAGCCACGACAGATGTCGTCAAACAAGGTCGAGCAGACCGCGACGCAAGGTGAATCGGGCGTACTCGTGTCAGCCATTAAACGGCCTTCTTGAGCGTCGCGGCCTTGTCAGTGGCTTCCCAGCTGAACTCAGGCTCGTTGCGGCCAAAGTGACCATAGGCAGCTGTCTTGCTGTAGATCGGGCGCAAGAGGTCGAGCATGTTGACGATGCCCTTGGGACGCAAGTCGAAATGCTCACGGACCAACTTGGACAACTGCTCGTCTGACACCACGCCAGTGCCGTCGGTGTTGACGGTAATGTTGATCGGCTCTGCCACACCAATCGCGTAGCTGACCTGCACTTCGCACTTGCTAGCCAAACCGGCAGCCACAATATTTTTGGCAACGTAACGCGCCGCGTAAGCCGCTGAACGATCCACCTTTGAAGGGTCTTTGCCAGAGAACGCGCCACCACCGTGGCGGCAAGCACCACCGTACGTGTCAACAATAATCTTACGGCCAGTCAACCCGCAATCGCCCTGTGGGCCACCGATCACAAAGCGACCGGTCGGGTTGATCAGAAACTTGGTTTTTGCGGTCAACAAGCCTGCTGGGAAGCTTGGACGAATGATGTCTTCGATCACCGCTTCATGAATCGCTGTCTGCGAAATCTCGGGGGCATGCTGGGTCGACAACACAACCGTATCGACTTCAACAGGCTTGCCATCCACATAACGGAAAGTGACTTGCGACTTTGCGTCTGGGCGCAGCCAAGGCAGACGGCCGTCTTTACGCAATTCGCTCTGACGCTGTACCAAGCGGTGTGCGTACCAGATCGGTGCAGGCATCAGATCAGGTGTCTCGTTACATGCGTAACCAAACATCAGGCCTTGGTCACCAGCGCCTTGGTTTAGGTAGTCTTCGGATGAACGATCAACACCCTGCGCGATGTCAGGCGATTGCTTGTCATAGGCCACCAACACGGCACAACCTTTGTAGTCAATCCCGTATTCGGTATTGTCGTAGCCGATACGCTTGATGGTGTCACGCGCAACCTGGATGTAGTCGACGTTTGCCGAGGTGGTGATTTCGCCAGCAAGCACGACCAAGCCAGTGTTACACAGCGTTTCGGCTGCGACACGGGCGTGAGGGTCTTGGGTGAAGATCGCATCGAGAATGGCATCGGAGACTTGGTCAGCGACCTTGTCGGGATGGCCTTCAGAGACCGATTCAGAGGTAAAGAGATAATCGCTAGCTTTAGGCATGATCACGTCCTTTTCTGGAAAACCAGAGGGGTAGGTTAAGGAGGTGCGTTGCACCCCGTACCTTTACCTGTCAAAGACGCTGATAGACGCTGGAATGGGCGCGACGCTTTAGCGGAATTATTTTTATGCCGGCCCAGCACATCGGCTTAAACCCAGCGTAGTCGCTCCGCAAGTTGTCGGTTAACTCAGCGACTACGACTATTTTATGCGAAATTAATCAATTGTTGTAATTACGCCTGCATATATCCTTAGACCGACTGGTGGCAGTGGGGTGGAGCTGCTACCCATGCAGTAAATAGGGGATAATGCCAGCATGATCTGGAACTTCACAAAAATGCACGGTCTGGGCAATGATTTCGTCATGCTCAATGGGGTGCGTCAGTCCATTGACATGACCCCAGAACGCGCACGGGCGCTTGCTCACCGACAGTTCGGCATTGGCTGTGACCAAATCTTATTAGTCGACACCCCCCACCATCCTGAAGCGGATTTTCGTTATCGCATATTCAATTCAGATGGCGGTGAAGTCGAACACTGTGGCAATGGCGCGCGCTGTTTCGTTAAATTTGTTCACGAACAAAAGCTCTCATCGCGCAACCCCTTACGCGCGGAAATCGCGACTGGCCTGATCACCCTTGAGGCACTGCCGAATGGGGATGTTGTGGTGGATATGGGCCAAACCCGCTTTGCGCCTGCCGACCTGCCGTTTGATGTGACGGGGCTCGCCACGCGCACTGAGGGCAAAGACACACTCTATGGCTTGCCCTTACACGTAAACGGAGCCGAACAACTCGTCTGGCTCTCGGCCGTTGCGATTTCAAATCCGCACGCCGTGCACGTTGTTGCGGATGTTGATCACGCCCCCGTGGCGCAAATCGGTCCGCTGATTGAATCCCACCCGCGGTTTACGCGCCGTGTCAATGCAGGCTTTTTACAAGTCGTCGATCGGCACACCGCCTACCTGCGGGTGTACGAACGCGGCGCAGGTGAAACGCTCGCTTGTGGCACAGGCGCCTGTGCCGCAGTGGCGGCCGGCATTCGGCGCGGACTTCTCGATTCGCCGGTGCGCTTGCGCGCGCGAGGCGGCTGGCTCACGATTGAATGGGATGGTCAGGCGTTGCGCATGACTGGTCCGACCACAACTGTTTTTTCCAGCAGTATTGATATCGACCGCTTGGTGGCGTCAATTCCCGCAGGTATTTAGTTCACTCTTCTTAATGAGTATCTAGCCATGACTGATTCGCTAACCGCACAGACCGTCGCGCGTTTCCTGCAAGAGCATCCAGAATTCTTCGTGCAACATGCAGAGCTCTTTTCAACAATCGAAGTACCGCATCCCCATCAAGCACGCGCGATTTCGCTCGGTGAGCGTCAAATTCTAACGTTGCGCGAGCGCCTGAAAGATTTTGAATTCCGACTCGCCGAACTCGTGCGCAATGCCGCATTAAATGAGTTGACCACGGATAAGCTCAATCGCTGGTGTGTACGCATGCTAGGCGAGCCCATCAATGCGCGAGTGCCAGAGCAAGTCGCGCAAGGCCTGACTGAGCAGTTCAATTTACAAGAGGTCGGTATGCGTCTGTGGGACTTAAATCTCCCGGAGGAAGGCATCGGCGAAGCGGTGTCTGATGAGGTGCGTGACTACGCCAATGCGCTGACCACGCCTTACTGCGGGAACGACACCAAACTCACCGCTGCTAGCTGGCTCAAGCGCCCACCTGCATCGTTTGCCGTGCTGGCACTGCGTCCCGCCCCCAACGCGCCCGCCTTCGGCATGCTCGTGCTCGGTTCGGAGGACGCTGAACGCTTTGCGCCAGACATGGGTCGCGCTTTTCTGCAGACAGTCGGGATTCTCGCCAGCGCAGCGCTTTCGCGTTTAAACAGCAGCGCGACTTCTGGCGACCCAGCGATCCCGACACTCAACACCCGCGCTTGAAGAAAATGTCCGAGTCCACCGAACCTCTGCTGCCTGAAAGCGTCGTTCAGTGGCTGACGCATCTCGAGCGCAACCGACGTTATTCTGTTCATACGCTTGACGCCTACCGCCGTGACCTGCAACAGCTTGTCAGACTCCATGAGGACAAGCCACTCGAGCAAGTCGTCAATGGCAACATTCGGCATTATCTAGGACGCCTGCATGCACAAGGGCACAGCCCTCGAAGCCTTGCTCGCATGCTGGCTGCTTGGCGCGGTTTTTTCAAATGGTGGGCACCGCAAGCCAAAATGCCGACTAACCCCGCAGCCGATGTGCGCGCGCCAAAGATCAAGCGCAGCCTGCCCAAAGCGCTGTCTGTCGATCAGACCCAGGCCCTGCTTGACGCCACCGTCCTGACCACACGCACCGACCCAGTTGGTCTGCGCGATCGGGCCATGTTTGAGCTCTTCTATTCGAGCGGTCTGCGGCTCAGTGAACTCGTGAGCCTGGACTTGCAATACACCCAATCCAAGGAATACACCTCGGCGGGCTGGATTGATCTACTCGAGCAAGAGGTTCACGTTCTGGGTAAAGGCGGCAAGCGCCGCTCCGTGCCGATTGGTGCGCAGGCCAAAGCCTGCTTGGCGCAGTGGCTCGAGGCACGCCCCGCACTCGCCCTATCGCAAGCCCCGGAGGCAGACGCCACGGCGCTCTTTTTAGGCGCACGCGGACGACGGATCAGCCCTCGTGTTGTGCAATCCCAACTCACCCGTCTGGCGCTGCTAGCCGGTTTGCCTACCCACATACACCCGCACGTCTTGCGCCACAGCTTTGCGAGCCACGTATTGCAATCTGCCCAGGATTTGCGCGCGGTACAAGAAATGCTTGGTCACGCCAACATTTCCACCACCCAACTGTATACAAAGCTAGATTTTCAGCATCTGGCGCGCGCGTATGATTCCGCCCACCCCCGTGCTGGCCGCAAAAGCTAAATAATTATTAATTTAGCTAAAATAAACTTTCTTATTGAAACTACCTAAAGCGCCCCCATCTGTCAGGGTGTTGCAATTTGTGTCTGCTAAGCTCAAGGCACTAAGTATTTTTGCTAACTAGGGGTATAAACCCCCAGTCTAGAATGTTTGCCCCTTGGCGTGGGCTGTGCTGTAATCCCGCCTTGCCTTGAAGTCTAGGCTTGTTCCGGTGCCTGATGCACCCTTTCCGTTTTTGAAGTTAATCCGCTCATGAATTCCCCAAGCAGTTTGGACAAAATGGTCCCCGTCACAATCCTCACCGGCTTTCTCGGTGCAGGTAAAACGACCCTCCTCAAACGCATCCTGACCGAATATCACGGCAAACGCATCGCCGTGATCGAGAATGAATTCGGGCCAGAAAGCATCGACAACGACTTGCTCGTCCAAGATCAGGACGAAGAAATCATCGAGCTGTCGAACGGTTGCGTGTGCTGCACCGTGCGCGGCGACTTAATGCGCACGCTGAACGATCTAAGCAAACGTCGCCAGGCAGGCGATCTGAACTTCGAGCGCGTCATTATTGAAACGACGGGCATGGCCAACCCAGGCCCTGTCTGCCAGACCTTTTTCATGGACGACGATATCGCTGAGTACTACCGCCTGGATGCGGTCGTCACAATCGTTGACGCCAAACACGGTATGGAAACGCTGGACCACCAGGAAGAAGCACAAAAGCAGGTTGGCTTTGCCGATCGCATCCTCGTCTCCAAAAAAGATCTGGTCTCAGATGCCGACTTTGCGGCCCTGCGCCGTCGCATTGTGCACATGAACCCGCGTGCTTCCATTGAAGTCGTCAATTTCGGTGAAACAGATCTCAAGCAAATTCTGGATATCAGCGGCTTTAATCTCAATACGATTCTGGATATCGACCCCCAGTTTCTGGCCGACGAACATCCGGATGCCGCACATGATCATGACCACGAGCATGATCACCATCACGATCATGACCATGATCACCACCATGACCATGATCACGATCATGCGAACTGCTCGCACCCTGACCATCATCACCCCAAACCTGCGCACGATGACTCCATTGGCGCATTTGTATTCAAGTCAGACAAGCCTTTCGACCCGGAGCGCTTGGAAGAATTTTTAGGCGGTGTGGTGCAAGTCTATGGCCCCGATCTGCTGCGTTACAAAGGTATTTTGTACATGAAAGGCATCAATAAGCGCATGTTGTTTCAAGGCGTGCACATGTTGATGGGTGCCGAGCCTGGCAAACCGTGGCTCGCTAACGAAAAGAAATCCACCAAAATGGTTTTCATCGGACGCAAGCTGCCCCAAGAGATCTTTACCAAAGGTCTGGAGCAGTGCCTAGCGAAGTAGTACCTCTGCGCCTGCGCGCAGAATTTATTTTATGGAGTCCTTTATGGCAACCAAGGCAGCAAAACCCGTAGCAGGCAAGGCGAGCGCAAGCAAAGCCGCCGCCCCCACCAAAGCCGCCGTGACGAAAAAGCCGTCCGCACCTGCAAAGAGTGCTGTCTCCGCCAAGCCCGCACCCGCCAAACAGCCCGCTCCCAAAGCTCCTGCCGCGAAAAACCCGGCAAAACCTACCGCCAAGGTCGCCGCGAAGTCCGCTCCTGCCAAAGTAGCGCCCGCTGTCCAAGCGAAAGCGGCCAAGAAAAAGCCTTTCAACGCTGGCGATTTGTCTGAAAACAATCTGCCCACAGAAAGTGAACTGCTGCGCATGCCCGAATCGGAATACATGAGCGAGCGTCAGCTTGGTTTCTTCCGTGACCGCCTGCGCCAACTCGAACAAGAAATCCTAAGCAATGCGGGTGCCACGACCGAGCATCTGCGAGAAACACAGTTCGTACCCGATCCCGCTGACCGCGCGACGATCGAAGAAGAGCATGCGCTTGAGTTGCGCACCCGCGACCGCGAGCGCAAACTACTCAAGAAAGTACAGCAGTCCATTGCACGTATCGACGCAGGCGAATATGGCTGGTGCGACGAAACCGGTGAGCCCATTGGTCTGCGTCGTTTGCTAGCACGCCCCACTGCAACGCTGTCGCTCGAAGCCCAAGAGCGTCGCGAAATGCGTCAAAAGATGTTTGGGGATTAAACCTCAGCGTTTAGTTTTCGTTTTTACGAATCATCGCCAACTGGGCACACTCCAATCATCTAGAGTGTGCCCTTGTTCTCTCTAGAGTGTGTATATGGAACAGTTTCACGGCACCACCATCGTTTGCGTGCGACGCGGCAACCAAGTTGCCTTGGGTGGCGATGGCCAGGTCACGCTTGGCAACATCATCATCAAAGGGACGGCACGTAAAATTCGCCGTCTGTATCACGACAAAATTCTGGCCGGTTTTGCGGGCGCGACTGCGGATGCGTTTACGCTACAAGAGCGCTTTGAAGGCAAACTCGAAAAATATCAGGGGCACCTGATGCGTGCTGCCGTGGAGCTGACACGCGACTGGCGTACCGATCGGGTGCTGCGTCGGCTCGAAGCCATGCTGATTGTGGCCGATCGTGAACACACCCTTGTGCTGACAGGCAACGGTGACGTACTAGAACCCGAAAACGGTTTGGCCGCGATTGGTTCGGGCGGCGCTTATGCGCAATCAGCCGCCATGGCGCTGCTGCGTCACACTGAACTTTCGCCGCACGATATCGTCAAACAATCGCTCGAGATCGCGGGCGACCTCTGCATCTATACCAATCAGCAACATCTGATTGAAACTCTGGAATAAGCTGGAATCACCATGTCTGCTTCATCGATGACCCCGAGTGAAATCGTGTCCGAACTCGACAAGAATATTGTCGGGCAACAGAAGGCCAAGCGTTCGGTCGCTGTCGCGTTGCGCAACCGCTGGCGCCGCCAGCAAGTTACCGAACCTCTGCGCAGCGAGATTCATCCCAAAAATATTCTGATGATCGGACCAACCGGCGTTGGCAAAACTGAGATCGCTCGTCGCTTAGCCAAACTCGCTGATGCACCTTTTATCAAAATTGAAGCAACTAAATTCACTGAGGTCGGCTATGTGGGCCGTGATGTCGACACGATTATTCGTGACCTCGCTGAAATCGCCATCAAACAAACACGTGAACAAGAAATGAAACGTGTGCGAGCCTTAGCCGAAGATTCGGCTGAAGACCGAATCTTGGATGTCCTGCTTGCACCGCCCCGCGCTGCAGATGGCTCGCCGATTCGCGAAGAGAACGCCACGCGTCAAACCTTTCGCAAGCGTTTGCGTGAAGGGCAACTTGATGCCACAGAAATTGAAATCGACGTCACCCAGTCGATGCCTAAGATGGACATCATGACGCCACCCGGCATGGAAGACATGGCCGAACAGCTCAAAGGCATGTTCGCCGGACTGTCGCAAGATAAAAAGAAATCGCGCAAGATGACCGTCAAAGAAGCCTTCAAACTCCTCGTCGAGGAAGAAGCCTCCAAACGCATCAATGAAGACGACCTCAAAACAATTGCAATCAACAAAGTCGAACAACACGGCATTGTGTTTCTGGACGAGATCGACAAAATCGCCACCCGCCAAGAAACCGGCGGTGCCGATGTATCACGCCAAGGCGTGCAGCGCGACCTGTTGCCGCTTGTCGAAGGTACGACGGTCACCACGAAGTACGGCATGATTCGCACCGACCATATTCTGTTTATTGC
>Ga0209550_10000296_pt1 | contig 44882 bp, 37 predicted proteins | sample LauGreSuBDMM15SN_2_FD_187567 | JGI IMG/M metagenome (GOLD analysis project Ga0209550, IMG submission 187567) | Freshwater lake microbial communities from Lake Michigan, USA - Su13.BD.MM15.SN (SPAdes) (version 5) | ecosystem: Environmental > Aquatic > Freshwater > Lake | place: Lake Michigan...
CCAGTATAACCAGTATTTCCTAATGAGTTAATATTTGATGTCCATATATTTCCACTTGAATCAACTGATGATTTATATTGTCCAGAAGCAGACATTGCGATAGAATTAAGTTTTGCAGTTGATGTAAGTCTTGTACTACTAAAAGTATTTCCATTATCATAAGAATAATAATTATAACCATTAGATGAAACTATGGTTATATATTGTCCTGTTGCACTTATAGCTACATATGTTAAATTATCATTTATAGCAACAGTTAAAGTGAATATGGACCATGTGGAACCATAATCTATTGATAAAATTATTAATCCATTATCACCCACTGATATTTGATATTGATTAGAAGCAGAAATTGCAATGCAATTAAGCTTATTAGTACTATTAGAACCAAAAATATTTTTTTCTAACCAATCAACACCATAACTAGAAGATACGAATACAGATTTTTTACCAACAACTGTTTGATATTGACCAGAACTTGAAACAGCTATAGAATATGCAGTAGCTGAATCAAAACTAATACCAGTTTTTATACCCCAACTACTTCCATAATCATTAGAAACACAAATAAAATTACCTAAACTTGAATGAAATATAATTGATTGATATTTTCCTGATGCTGACATAGAGACATAACAGTACAAAATATTACCAAAACTGTTGCTGCTATTTATAACAGTACTTGTATTATTAGAAAATAATTTGCCATAATCTGTTGACGTGAAAATGCCTCCACTGTTGTCTACAATAGTTTGATATTTACCTGTAGAAGACATAGATATAGAATTAATAAATTTTGGATTAACAGCCTGAATATTTTGAATCCATGTTAATCCATAATCATTAGAAGTTAAAATTATTATACATTGAGAAGAAGAATTAGTTTTTAAAACTCCATTACCGATTAGTGTTTGATATTGTCCAGAAGATGAAATTGCTATGTCTTTAATGTTTAAGTTATTTATATCATCAGTGTATTCATTAAAAGATGTATTATTTGCACTTGCTACATTCCAACTTACACCATAATTAGATAAATTTAGACCAAATAAAGCAAAAATATCTAAGGTTGATTGGTCTACAACACCTGGCGTACCTTGTGGACCATAAGGACCAGTATAACCTGTATAACCGGTTAGACCTATAGGACCTATAACGCCTGTAGGACCGGTATATCCTGTGTATCCTGTATACCCAGTATAACCTGTAACACCTGTATAACCAGTATAACCTGTAGGACCAGTGTATCCTGTATATCCGGTATAACCAGTATATCCGGTATAACCAGTATACCCTGTTCTACCTGTATATCCTGTTATACCTGTAGGTCCTGTATAACCTGTATATCCTGTGAGACCTTGTAAATTTTTTACTGGATACCAAGTTAAATTTTCATAAATATTTGTAAAATTTAAAATAGAATTTGCACTTGAATTACCGTAACCAACAATTACCCAATTTCCGCAACCATCACAAGCAAGATTATTACCTGGACCAATATTAAAACCATTATAATTCAATTCTTGCCAATTCATTCCATCTCTTGAATATAATATAGAATTTTCATTCGTTACTCCTTTTCCCGTAGCCAACCAATTTCCACTTCCATCAAAAGAAACAGAATTGCCATAACTATGAAATCCACCTGATTCTGAATTATTCCAGTCGGATCCATTTGAAGAGTATAAAATAGAATTTTTTTGACTATTACCTTGTCCTACTGCAACCCATGTTCCACTTCCATCAAAATATACATCATTTCCCCAACCATTTACAAATCCACCACTAGATGCATCTTTCCATGTCATTCCATCAAAAGAATGTAAAATAGAATTGCCACTAGAGTCACCTTGACCTACTGCAACCCAAGTTCCACTACCATCAAAATAAACAGAATTACCATATCCAGGAACACTTGTTGGTGTTTTTCCTTTAAACCCCCCAGATAGCGCATTAGTCCATGTTTGTCCATATAATGAGTGTAATATAGAATTTGCACTAGAATCACCTTGACCTACAGCAACCCATATGTTATTAATGGCTAGATTTTTACTTATACCGTGATAAACAGAGTTACCATATCCAGTAATATGATTTGCAGAATCGGAATTAAATCCTCCAACATCTACATCATACCATTTAGATAGTCCTCCAGTTTCAGTTGGTTTTGAATATAATATTGTATTTGTTTTGTCCTCACCTTGACCTACTGCAACCCATAATGCATTATAAACATTATTATAATCAATGTCACTGTAATAAACATCATTCCCGTGTCCATTAAAAAATCCACCATCACTTATATTCTTCCAGTTCATTCCATCATCAGAATATACAATACTATTAAGATTGCTGTCACCACGGCCAACTGCTACCCAATTGTCATAATTATCGTGATAAATAGAATTTCCAAAACTATTATAATTTCTTCTTTTTTTAAAACCACCACTTACTGCATTATTCCAATTTTTCCCATCTCTTGAATACAATATTGTATTAGTTGAAATGTCACTTTCACCAACAGCTACCCATAATTTATCACCACTATAATTTTGAAAATATACATCATTTCCAACATTATCTAAAAATCCACCACTAATTGCATTTTCACAAATAGTGTCATAATTAACTTTATAACTATATAAATCAGAGGTGCTTAAATTTAAATAATAGTCACCTGTAAATGGGTCAGAAATTGAAATAGTATTTGGATCAGAATAACCTGAATAAATAGTAGAACCACGATCTCCTTGAGGTCCAGTTGGACCTTCTGTAATACTAGTAATATAACTATTTACAAACGAAGTAGTAGCAAGTTGTGTACTATTAGAATTTATTGGAGGGGTTGGTGCAGTTGGAATGCCTGCAAAATGTGGACTATTAATATTAGCTTTACCACGTGTAATATCTTCTAAAGCTCTAATTAATAAGCCATATACTATATAAATAGGATCATTTTCATCACAAAAATTATGATAATGACCTGTACATCCTGTACATCCTGTAGTTCCTGTAGTTCCTGTTGATGAACAATTATGGTCATGCATATTTATATAAAATAGTATTATTTTAATTATAAAAAAATAAAATAAAAATAAAAGAACAAAAAACTTTATATTTTAATATTAAAACTAAATATTTTTATTTTTGAATGAATGTATTTTACAATTAAGTCTATTACAAATTTTATTATTTTTCATTACTTTATCACAGATATATTTATAAGTTCCATTGTCTAATTTTTGTTTATTTTTTAACCATTCTTTTGAAGATTCCTCAAAATCTATTTCTACTTTGAATAATTGACTTCTAGTAAACATTATTATTTTATATAAATAAAAATGATAAGAATTCAAGAATTCAATTCAATTTTAAATAAAAATGAAACGTATTTATTATCTTTTAAATAAAGATAATAAAAAATGGGAATAAAATATTTAAATAAATTTTTTAAAGAGGAATGTAACTGTAAAACTTCTATTAAACTTGTTTCAATTTCAGAATTGTCTGACAAAAAAATAGTAGTAGATATAAGTATATATTTATATAAATTTGAATCAGATAATGTGCTTATAGAAAATATATATTTAATGTTATCTATTTTTAAATACTATAATATTATTCCAATATTTATATTTGACGGTAAGCCTCCTAATGAAAAAAATAAAACTATTGAAAATAGAAATAATATAAAAATAGAATCAGAAAAGGAATATAACAGATTAAAAGAACAAATAAAAGATATGGATTCTTCTTTAATGAAAGAAGAAATAATTTCTAATATGGATATTTTGAAAAAAAAATTTGTTTATATGACAAAAGAAAAAATAAATAATATAAAAGAAATTATCCGATATTTTGGTTATTCTTATTTTGATGCACCAGGAGAAGCAGATGAATTGTGTGCTATGTTAGTAATAAAAAAAAAAGTTTGGGCGTGTTTAAGTGAAGATATGGATATGTTTGTATATGGTTGCAATAAAGTAATCAGATATCTAAGTTTGATGAATCATACAGTTGTTATTTATGATACAAAAGAAATTTTAAATGATTTAGGAATCACTCAAAAAGAATTAAGAGAAATATGTATATTATCTGGAACAGATTATAATAATAATCTTGATGTATCCACAAATATGCAATTATATAATGTTTTAAAATGGTTCAAAAAGTATCATCATTGTTTGAAAAAAAGAGAGAAAGAAATCAAAACAGAAGAAATAGAAAGTTTTTATCAATGGTTGAAAAAAAATAATTATATTGAAGAATATGAAAAACTTATGAATATTTATAATATGTTTGACATAGATCATAATAAAGATCATTTAAAAGAATTTGAAAATATAAAAATAATGAATGGAAATTTAAATAAAGAAAATTTAAAAAATATATTAAAAAAAGATGGATTTTTATTTCCATAATAAGTATTCAAAAAGAAATAAATATAATATAATAGAATAAATGTTAGATCTTTATAATAATAAATATGACATTACTACATTAGAAAAAAATATTTATGCAATTGGATTGTGGGAAATTTTATTTACACAAAAAATAAACGCAAAATTCGCTGCAAAATATATATTAAATAAATCGTATCAATTAACAAAAGAAGAAGAAATGATTACCATTGATAGTGTTTTATATTTTCAAAAACACATTTCTTTATTAGATTTAATTCAAGAATTAAACGTATGTAAAAAAGATGATTTTTTATTTGATAATGGTAATTCGGAATAATATTTTACCAAACCAACTAAGTTTTTGAAAAATAAAATAAGTTAAAATTAATTAAATATATTTTTTTTGAATATATTTAATGAAAAAAGCAATAAGTATAAAATTATTATTTATATTTTTTATTTAATTAAATATTTTTTTTATAAAAATTTAAACAACTGTATTAGCAGAAACAACAACAACCTCAGTCTTTCCAGCTTTGGCAAAATGAGGACTCATATATCTTTGTAAGTTAAAATATGTCAATTCATCAGTCTTCTTCAACTTAAGAAGACTGGATAGTTTACTATCAGGATTAATTTTACGTCCATTCTCTTTGTCTTGTAAGTTGTTAGTACGGATATATTTATTAATATCTCTGGTCACTTCGGTTCTAGCCATCTCAGTTCCAGTTGGCTTCTCTAGAAACTTGGCAAGCTCATCACTAATGCGAGTTGGCTTGACAAATCCACTTGGAGCACGGTTACCGGCCTTTCTCTTACGCTTAGAACTTTGTTTTTGTGCAGCCTTTAGTTCACGAGTCCACTTCTTCTCAAGAGTTCTGTACTCAGTCTTAAGTCCAGAAATTAAAAGACCAAGTTGTTGCAACTTAGATAAAAATTCAATAGATTGTTCGGCAAGAGGAGTTTCCAATTCAGCAACTGTCTCATCGGAAGCCAATTTTGGAAAGTTTTCAGAAACAACATTCTCTGAAGGAGTAACAGATGAAGAAACCACATTGGAGGATGACTTAACATCTGAAGTGACAGTCTTTACCTTCTTCACTCTTGGAGCAGTTGTTTTTTCAACAACTTGATTAGTAGAGTCAACAACTTGGACAGGAGTATTTGCATTAGTAGCATCAGATTTAGTTTGCTTTGTTCTAGCCATCTTATTATAATGTATCTAAATAAAAACTTTTTAAGTGATTTAACGCAAATAATATATATTGTCACGATGATATGAGTAATTGAGTTTACATAGAAATAATATTTATAAGTTTTTTACAATATTTTTTATTTTTTTTATAAAGATAAAAAATTAAATATAATTTACAGATTGATATAACCACGGAAGTGAAATTGCAGCATTAGTATTTACTAAAGTCAACGCTCCTAAAATATAATAAGCACCTAACGATTTACTATCATTATCAATACCAGTATTTATCATTTTTTCTAATACTTCTATAATATTATTTTTAACATTATCCAAATTTTGTTCATTTTGTAAATAATAATTATTTAAATGTGTAAAAGGATCTCCATTTGGAGGACAAATACTTCTTTTAATATCTAAAGTAAGTTGAGCTCTATAATTCCAAATATCCATTAATTCTCTAATAAATTTGAGAATTTGATATCTATTTAAAGATGAAAACCATTGTGGATCTGTATAATTTCCTAAAGCATCTATATTTTGAAATAGATCAAGAATTCTTAATTCTAAAGACTTTTGATTAGAAATAGGAATGGTGTTTTTAATATCTATTTCCATAGGCATTTTTAATAATTTACTTAATCTTATTAATGATTTTACATTAGAAAATACAAAAGATGGTATTTTATTTCTATTGTATGGATTTCTTACATTATTTCCAAATTTTGAAATGAGGTTGTAGAGAGAAATAATATCAAAACCGTAAATAATTCCATCTTCATCTTTAAAACTAAAAAATTGATAGTAAGGAATTTCTTTAATATCTTCTAAAGAAAAGAAATCACTATCATTTACACATATTTCTCTCTTCATATAAGCTGGACCTTGATACAAATTATATTTTCTTTGTAAATGTCCTCTTACTTTTTTTTGTATCTTAATAACAAAAGAAGATAAATATAAGTAAACGTATACACGATTAATCAATTCATTTTTATTTCCAGATAGTTTTAATTTGTGAAATTTAATAATTTGTTTTAGTTGTTGAATATTGTAATTATTTTTTATTATTATCATATAATTGTCTATATTTGGAATACTTATTAATTCTGATTGAATTTTATGTTTTTTTTTAATAACAGGCATTTCTTTTTCAACCTTGTTAAATATAAAATTAATATAATCATCTATAGTTGTGATATTTATTTTCATTGTTATTTATATATATATTAATTATAGAAATCTTTTTGAATGTTTTTATAGGTAAAATATTATAATTATATTTATCGGTTATAATATTTATTAATACGAAATATTTTTATTACCATTATTCATTTGAATTATATTTTATTTTATATTTTAAAAAAAAATTGATTTAAAGATAAACCAATATACTAAATCATAATAATATAAAATGGCAGACATTATCGTAGACGGAACTCAATTTAACGTAAACAATATCAAATACTCAGCACCAAAGGCGAATGCTTCTGGTGGAAAGAGTGTTAATATATTAAATAAACTTACAAATACTGGTTTAAGATTATCTACACCTCTTATGCTTACCTGGGGAGCAGGAGATTTTGTAGATGAGTCAGGTAAGGGTAATGGTAAGTTTGAAGTATCTCATCAATTTCCTTTAGATGAAGATGATAAAACAGAAGATACAGAAGCATTTTTGAAAAATATGAAGGCACTTGAAACTAAAATCAAGGCAGATGCACTTACTTATTCAAAGGAATGGTTTGGAAAAGTTCATAAAAGCGCAGAAGTTATTGAAGCTTTATGGACACCTATGCTTAAGTATAGTAAAGATAAAGTTACAGGTGAATATAATTTATCCAAGTCTCCAAGTGTTCGTTATAAGCTTCCACAATGGGAAGGTGTTTGGAAGTCAGAAATTTATGATGAAGAGGAAGAGAAGTTATTTCCTAATCTAGAAAACCCTTCTGTTACTCCAGTTGAATTTTTAAAGAAAGGAACGCAATTTGCAGCATTGATTCAATGTGGTGGATTGTGGTTTGCAAATGGTAAATTTGGTATTACTTGGAAAGTAACTCAAGCAGTAGTTCAAAAACCTAGAGCACAGTTAACAGGACAATGTTTTATTAAACTTAAGAAAACAGATAAAGATAAGTTGAAGAAACAACCTACTGTAGAAGAGGATGTAGATGATGAAATTCCAACTATTCGTGCAGAAGTAGAAGATTCTGATGAAGAACTAGAAGTTGAACCATTGAAATCTACCTCTACTACTGTTGTTGAACAACAGCATTTGTCTGTTGTTGTAGAAGAGGAAGAACCAATTAAGGAAGCTGTAAAGCAAGAAGTCGTAGAAGTAGTAGAAGAGTTAAAGAAAAAGAAGGTTGTAAAGAAAAAGACAGTTTCATCTGAAACATAATTAATTAGTAAATGCTTTGTATAGTTGTAGAATTAGATTAGTTTGATTTGTAATTTAAATAAAATATTTTTTTCTTTTTTGTTATTTGACATTATTCAAATACTTTTTTACATTATTTCAAATAATAATGTAAAAATAATATATGAGACAAAAAGTTTCCAAAAAAAATAGACTGCGAAAATATAAAAAAGGAGCAGGACCTGAACATCAAAATACTCCTGATATTGAAAACCAATTAGATAATGTAAAATATGAGAATGCTTCTGATATTGAAAATCAAATGAATAAAAATGTGAAAAACCAGAAAATAAATATAGAAAATATGAATATAGATGAAGCTGAAGATATAAACATAGATAAACCGAAAGGAGTAGTTGAATATGTTTCTCAACAAAAAGAAACTTCTATTGAACCAGTTAATCAAGATGTAGAATTAAACATTCCTAGTGATCCAAAAATTGATTTAGGAGATAGCGGGTATGGTGTATATGATAGACAATTTTATGGAGGTATTAAAAGAAAAAGAAAGAGTAAAAATAAAACGAAAAAAGGTAAAAATAAAACGAAAAGAAGAAAAAATAAAACAAATAAAAATAAAAAATAATATGTTATTGTAAAATAAAATGTCATTTATAGATAACTTTTATGAGTTTACAGAAGTTATTTATACGAAAGTATATGATTTTTATAATTGTTGTTGTTTAGAAGATGATTAAATTACATTTTTATTTTAAATTACATATTATTTTAAATTCAAATTCTATAAATTGTCTCCATATCATATCATCATAAGATGAAACTGCATAACTTAATTTAGCTAATTTTTTAACTTCTTCTGAAGGATTTTCTATATATTTTATTGCATATGCCGTTTGATGTACGGCTTCTCTACAAACTTCTTCTGATGGATTTTTTATAGATTCTAAAGCCATACCATATTTTTGCACTGCTAATATATTTAATTCTTCAGTTGGTTCTTTAATATATTTTATTGCAAATGGAAAATTATTAATTGCTTGAATACATAAATCTTTTGTTTGTTTTTTTACGAATTTTATTGCTAATCCACATTCATTTACAGCTATGCTACATAATTCATCGGTTTGATCTTCAATATATTTTAAGTATAAACCATCTTTTTGAAGTTTTGATTTATATTGTAAATAAATATCACTTGAATTATCCATTTTGTTTATATTATTTATTAATGTGCATTTAATAAATAATATAAAATACATCAATTTTATTTGTCCTATTTTAAATATTCAAATGTCTAAATCTTTGATTTTTTATGTTTTAGTAATAAATTCTTTATATTCTTTAATATGTAAATCTAGGTAACAGTCTTTGTTAAACTTTCTTCCAAACAAACATTTACTATTTAACAAATATAATAATTCTTCTTTATTAATATTATTGTAATTTTTTAATCCATATTCATTTTTATTTTCATATTTATATCCTGTATCTCCCCAATTTGTAAAAGTTGTAGCATCATTTGATTCATTTTCACTAGTAATTATTTCTGATTCAAGATTCATTAATTTAATATAAGTGTAATAAAAATATTCTGCTGGAGCAAATACATTAGAAAATGATGAAGATAAAATATCATCATTATTAAAACATAACTTTTCAACTAAAATTCTATTTAAAATAAACCAATTACTTGATTTATATATATTTTTTTTATCAATAAAATTTATTAAAGAATCACAATATGGAAAACATTGGGCTGTTGGAGAAACATTAAAATATCCACATTCATTACTTGTTAATTGTGCGTAAATATAGTCAAATGATTTTAAGGGAATACAAGCTCCTGAAACTATTATAAATTTATTATTATTTTCATCTTCTGTATATGCGTTTCTAAATAAAATATTGTATGCTAGTGGTATTGTTTGATCTTCCCACTTCGTCTCTATACAATTTTTAATTTTATATTTATCAAAAAATTGTAATGGTTTATCTGTTTTATAGTGTATATAAATACTATATTTATTTGGATCAATATCTTTGAAAAACATATTCCATAATTCTTCGTGATTTATTTCATCATAAATTAAAAAACAGAATGCTATCTTTTTCATTTATATTTATATAAAGTATACAAATATATTTATATTTTTATTAGTTAAAAAACATAAAGTTTTGCTATAAAATAAATTATATTATTCCATTCAAAAAAATAATTTTCACTATAATATCTGATTTATTAGTAATGTCATATATATCATCTTGTATTTTTGCAATTCCTTTCATTTTAAAAATATATGATTGAATTCTCTTTATTTTTAATTCATTTATTGGAATATGAAACTCATTTTTTCCTATAAAAACCGGAATTGTTTTTTGATGAAAGAGAGAAAAAGAAAAAGGAATAGTTAATTCTATACACAAGTTGTTATTTTCATCCATAGAAATATTATCTGGTAATTCTGGAATACATTTCACAATAATTTCAGATCCTGATGCATCAAAATACATTTCGTTATGCCACAATGGCACTAAGTATAAAATGTCATTTATATATAATTTATATACATTATGTTGAAATAAATCATCAATACTAGGATTTAAAATAAATACTTCATCTTGTTTGAATTTTTCTATAATAATTCCACGAATCATAGATAAAGTTTCATTATTAATGTGTAATGTATTTTTATGTTTGGAGAGAAAGTCGTAAATCTCTACACAATATTCTTTGCTTATTCCTTCAAACAAAGCTAAAGAAACAGATGTATATCCTAATACAATATCTTTTACAATAGATAAAAATAATTCGCTATAATTTCCTTTTAATATACTATTAATAAATAAATTTAATATATTTATATAACATTCAGAGGAAGATGCGATATTTTCTTTTTCTAAATCACATTTAAAATCCATTTTTTCTATTTCTCTCTTTAGATATTCATAAGACTCTTGTATTTGTTTAAATTTTTCATTGGAATCTATAGAATTATCATTTTTATCTGGATGGTTTTTTAATGCCAATTTATGATATTTTTTTTTTAAATATTCTTCATTTAATAAATCATATGATTCTATTTCTAAAATATCCATTGCAATTTGTATATTCATTTCCATATTTTCTATTCGTAATTAATGTTTATTATCATTCTATTTTAAACAATAATTTAATTTATGAATTTTCATTTTTGAAGTTATGAATTTTACATATTAAATAAAATAAATAGTTTTCTAAATGATAAATAGGACGGTAGTTATTATTATAATATTGAAAAAACATATATGTTTTTATTAATATATCAGATAATTGTCCTTGTTTAATATCATTATTTATTATTAATGTATATAAAATATACCAAATGCAATCTGTTATATCTAAATTATAAATAAATATATCATATAATAAATCTCTAAATTTTAAAAACTTAATATCGTTTACATTTTGTATTTCATAAATGATTTTATTACATATTATTTTATAATTTTGCATTAATTGAATATTAGAAGAATGTAAGTTTTTAATATTTGTTATATTTTCTAATTGTAAATCTATCGGAAGTTTATTAATAATACATTTATTATACATATTTTTGGTTGGTCTTGACATATGTATAATTTCACAACAGTTTAATATATTATCAGGAATAAAACTGACTTCTTCTGTAATTAATACAAATTTTATATCTATAAACATTGAATGATTTTGTTGCATATAACTATAAAAGTTATCTAATAATTCACTATGTATTTCGTGGAAATATTTGCATACAATAATTCCAGATTTTTCTGTTTTTGCTGATATAATATCAATAATTTGTTGATATATTTCATGCCACAATAATTTAGAATTACATCCTAACAAAGACATATCTATTTCATAATGAATGTCACTAATTTTAAAGTAATATTGTTGTTTATTATAAACAACGCTAATTTTTTTTTCATATTTTAATTCACTTGGGCTATATTTTTTTATAAATGACAACATTTGTGTATATTTACCTATTCCACTTGGTCCATAAAAAATAATATTTTTTAATTGTTGAATTGTTTTTGGAAACTTGTTATAATATTTTTTCATTTTTGGATGTAAATTTTCTCTTGTATTTGTATTTATATATTCTTCAAAATGTGTTTCAAAAAATTTCATTATATAGTTTAACAAAATATTCTTTATTTGTTTTTGTTAACTTATTATTATAAGATTTATTATATAACTTAAAAAGAAAATAATAATTATTATTAATGATTTTAGTTAAAAGCATAGATCAATATAATGAAAACAATACATTTTTTTGTGATCCTATTAAAAATACAGTAATGGCAAATGGTAATTTTATAAGAATATTATATTCTACACCAAATGTCGCCTTAAATGGTATTTATTTATATTTTAATATTAATGATGTAACTTATGAAAAATATTATAATAAATATAAATGTGTTTTTAATATTAACTCTCATAAAAATTTAATTGAAAAATTAAAAATGATAGAGAAAAATATATTGAACAGTGTAAATATAAAAAATAAGACTCCAGAATATATTATTTACGACATTATTAAAACTGGAACTATTAAAATATTTATTAATAATTTTCCAAAAAATCCAAATAATGTATTTATATTAAAAATAGTGGGAATATGGGAGACTGAATTAAATTATGGGGTTACTTATAAATTTATGAAAGAGTTTTGACTTTTGAATCCATCTGTAGAATAATACTTTAATATTGTATTAATTATAATAACACATATAATATTTATAACACCTATCAAGTAAATTAAACTATTAGTTGTTTGAGATAATGTTCCATTTACTAAAAAAGATTTTTGTTGCATACCTGAATAGAATAAATATACTTGTAATAATACTAAACTTACAGATAAGTTTGTAAAAGTATTATAACTAGATGCAACGTGTCCACTAGAAATAATAGACTTATAATGAACAACTAAATATAAAGAAAATCCAATGGTAGCTAAAAGAATTAAAAATCCACCTGCATTCATTAAAAATAACCATAAGAATTGAAATAAAGAAGTATTTTGAGGGGAAGAAGAAACATGATTAATAAGAAAACTTGTAATCATTAAAATACCCGTAGCTAATGTAGAATAAGCAACAATAAGAATATTTATAGATGTTTCTGCAGCTGTCGCTAATGATATAATAAATAATACAACACTTGCTAAAATTAATGAAATATATACAATAGAAAACCAAATTGGCATTATAAATATATCTGATATTGTTTTTTGATAATATCAGATACAAATTAATTAAATACTTTTGAAAATAAGTATTTAAATAGTATTTATTGTTTGTTTAGTTTATTCATTTCATTTAGAATTCTATAATTTCAAATGAAATAAAATAAAGTTATATAAATATATAATATATAAATGAGTATTTCTGGTTTTAATAATATAACATTAATAGATAATTTATTAAATGAACCTAAAAGTTTTATTGGAAATATCTGCAATTTATACCATAATTGTGAAAAAATAAAAAGAGATGTTATCAAATCTGCAAGTAATAATGATGATGTAAATATATTTAATTTACAAATCGCTATTTGCATTTCATTAGTTTCTATTCAAAAATATATTTTACTTCAATTAGTAACCTACTTAAATGCAGTTATTATTATTAAGAGTGCTATTCAAGTATTAAAAACGTCTAATATTAAATTTACTAAACCACTAGGACCAAATCCTAATGTAGAAGAATTAAATGGTGGAGGATCAAAATCAAGTTCATTCATATTTAAATCATTTTCATTTATTTTTTTATTATTATCTCTTATAGGTGGCAATGAAATATCTGATTTAATTGCTGGGCCTATTCAAGATTATAAAACAGAAGTTGGGTTTGGTAAAAAATTAGATGTCACTTCTAAAGAAGAAATGATGGAATATGCAAAACTATTTGATAATGATCCTAATTTTGGACCACCTATTAAAACTATTATTAGTGGAAATCTTACTACTACTTTTAAAGATAAATATCAAAAAAATCTTTCTAAAAGCGTGCCTATTAATTTTAATGGATTAATAAATTATTTTTTGAACAGTGAACAAACATTTGATGATTATTTAAAACAACAAACAGAACGTGGATTTAATACTTTTATAATAGATACAAACAAAGCATTAATAGATATGTGTAATGCATTTATAGATAAAACTACACCAGATTTACCTCTTGATTTAAGTGATTATTTTATTAAACAATTACAAGAATCACAACCTGAATTAGAAATAATAGTTGAACAAAAAATAGAAAATGTTTCTAAAGAAAGAGAAAATCAAATGCTTGAACAATATCAAGATCAATTGAATGAACCTATTACAGAACCTACGTTATATGAAACTATTAATAGTGATTTAACAGGACTTTTTACTATTACTAGTAATTTATATTCAACTATTGCTAGTAATACGTATTCTACTAAACAAAGTCAAGAAAGTAATAGTCAGTTAGTTTCAACATCAGATTCGTCTTTGTCTGTGGAAGAAAGACAAGAGTTAGTAGATAATATCAAAGAAAATGTTTCATTAGAATTAGTGAAAGAAAAACCATCTATTGTAAAAGAAGCAGTAAATCAAAAAGCAAAAGATATTATGCAAAAAATGAATGAACAAAAACAAACCAAGTTAAAAACAATTAATAGAAATGCATATTTAACAGCAGTATGTAATACAGCATTTGGTCAACCACCTAAACTTATATATAATAACAGTACATTGATTTTTGAAAGTTATCCTGAATCTAGAAGTCATATAGAGATATTATTACATAATGTAATTACTTGGGGAAATGAAATGTTAGAAACAAATTCTAATAATCAAGATAAAATGAAAAGTCTTATGGAAAAAGCTGAATTTATATCTAAATTATTAACTGATTATGATTTAAATTTAATGAATGTCTTGACGAAAGGTCATACTTCTGTTAATAATATAGACAGTTTTTTGAATAATATTTTTAGTGTTTTTCAAGAAGTAAAACAAAAAACTATTTTAGCTACATTAGATTTTCCAATAACTGAATTAGAAAAATCAAACTTAATGAAAATGCAACAAGAATTACATGACTCTGATATGAAACAAAAACAATTTCAAACGCAGATGACAAAAGAAGAAACTGAAATATCACGTGAAAGTTGGGATGTATATAATAAAAATGTAGGTACCAAAATTTCTGGTGCTACAGGAACTGCCACATCGGCTTTAGAAAGTGTTATTAATCCTATAGTAAACTCCGGTGGAAATATATTAGTAAATGGAGTAAATGTTGGAGGGTTTGTATTAAATGCTGGTTTAGGAAATATTTTGAATAGTGCCATTTTTATAATGATAATATCATTTATACTTGCATGTCCTTTATTTTTATGGACAGCCTTTAGAAGTGGTTATATACATTCTTATTTTAAAAAAAAAGCAAATAACATTAATATGAATACTGCAAGCAATTTGAACGATTCTAATCCTAATTCTATTCCTCTCAATAATAATGCAAATGTACAAAATGTTTTGACAAATTCAAATGCTTTAACTACGAATAATTATTTTCAAAGAAATACAACTTCAGAAGAAGAATCTATATTGAAAAGACAAAGCGTTAACATGAGTAATTTTTTTAAGGTAAGAGAAGAAGGTGAAGAATATGATTCAACTATTGATTATAGTAATCAAATTTATCATAGAGGTGGAAAAAAACTTGTTAATAGAAAAAAATACAAAACATATCGTAAAAAAATGAATAAAAAATATAAAACGCGTAGTCAAAATAAATCTATAAAAAGAAAAACAATAAAAAAGAAAAATCGTAAATATAAATCAAGAAAAATATAAAATATTTATAGTGAATATGAAGTAATGAATATTTTTTTTGTATTATTTAATTTATTATATTAAATATAAATGAATGGATTAATAATATTTATGGGAGCAAGTTTTAGATTAGGAACACAAGGAACAACTAATATAGGTGATCCATTGTCTTATGACGAACAAATAAAAGCTTGCAATTCACATATTGAATTTATAGAAAAAATAATAAACAATTACAGTTTAAATTCAGTATCAGTATTTATATCTACATATAATACACAATTTAATAATAATCTGTTGAGCATATATAATAAATATTTAATAGGATATAATTTTTATAATCACTTTGTTGGTTTAAATAATTTATTTCATAAATCTATGAATTACATAGAAGATATAAATAAATATAGTTTTATTTTATATATAAGAATTGATTTATTTTTGAAAGAATATTTTATCAATTCATTTAACCCAACAAGAAATGTTATTTTATATCCAACTATTTGTTGGATAAATGATTGTAAAGTTGGTAAAGATCCAAGAGTCAATGATATGTTATTATTTATTCCTAAAAAATATTTTAATTATATAAAAAATATAATAATAGGTCATGATTTATGGCATATACTAATAAGAGATACACAATTAACTTATGATGATATGGATACAATTATAAATACTTATCACGACAGTGATAGTTATAAAGATTTTAATCCATTATATTATATTGTAAATAGAAATAAAACCAATATTTTCCATAGTGAAGGTCATATTTTTGATAAATATAATTTTAAATAAACAAAATATAATATAATTATATATATTATATTATAATATGAGTCGTTTTAATAATTCTACTAATCATCCAATAATTTCTAATACCAATGAAGTTATGTATGATCGTAAATTTATATCTATTCATTCAGAAGATAGAGATCAACTTAAATACCCAAATCCAAGTAATTTTGAAATAGAATTGCCACAAGACTATATGAATGTATTAGCTGTACAATTAAATTCTTGGTCTTTTCCAAAACATTATAATGTTTTTTCTGAATTAAATCAAAATATTACAATGACATTTCAAATAAATAATCCATACAAACCTATTATACTGGATACTTTACAAGAAGCAATTTATAATGCTTTAAATACAAATAAAAATAATGATTTTACAGTAACTATTGAAGAAGGTTATTATACACCTATACAAATACAAAATGAATTGACAAATAAATTTAATAATGCAGTTCATCAATATTTATTGACTTATTTAACTTCAATTAGACCATCCTTAATAAGTAATTACAACAAAAATCCATATAATAAATTTATTATTGTATATAATGAAGTGAATAATAAATTATGGTTTGGCAATACTAATTCAGGATTTATTTTAACAAATGAACAACAATATAAGTTGAAAGAAAATTTTCAATGTTCTTATATAAATGCTCATCAATTACCAAGTTATTCTGATTGGGGGTTACCTTCTTACTTAGGATTAAGTAAAACAAATATGGCATCTAAATCCACAAATGATATAGAAACTGTTCGTTTTTATTATCAAACTCATAATAGTGGTTATTGGTTAACACCAGATGTTACTTCACCAGGCTGTAGTATTCATTATGTAAAATCACCTAATAATATAAATTTAATTGGTCAAACACATTATTATATGGAATTATCTGGTTTAAATAGTTTGGATGAAACAAATCCTTTCTATGTAAATGCTTATAATTTGAATATGTCTGTTAATAAAAGTATTTCTAATGGAACTACCAATTCTGCTTTTGCAAAAATACCAATATCTACATCTACAGATAACATTTCTAATGGAAATACAATTATTAATATTCCACAAGTTTCCAAGATATTTAATCCTCCTGCAGAGAGAATAAAAAAAATAAATGTTAAAATAAGATATCATAATGGTTCATTAGTAGATTTTGGAGAACTACCTTATTCTTTTGTATTAGAATTTGCAATATTAACTCCTCAAAAATCATTAAACTATAATATTTATACTCCTGAATTTATAAAATATTCTTAATATAATTTAATTGTATGTTTTATGTTTTATTTTTTTCAATAAATAAATATTTTTATTCAATAAAAACATATGTAAACAAATAAAAATTATAAATAAAAAAATATTAATGTAATAGTAATAAATATTTAAATTATTTTTATAATAAACAATATAAAACACACCTATACCTGTACCTAAATTAAATGTCCAAAATATACGTTGATTATAAATAAGACCTAACCCTATACCAGCAAAACCCATATTTCCATGATGAGTTGCAACGTCATATATTAAATTTGGGAAAGATGTAAAATATACATAATAAATATTTTTGCGATTGATATAAATGTCATTTTTTAATGTATTAATATTATTTATCATATTATTAGTCTTAGTTGTAATTACTTTAAATTATTTTTTATAATCTTATCTTCTTTATTCTTTAAAGATTTTGATTTTGATATTTTATACATTTTATATTTCAAACATCATCTCAAATAAAAAATATGTTTATATATTATGATTCACAATACAAAGAAAAAAAACAAAAATATTAAAAATAAAACAAAAAAACAATTTTTATTTAATCCAGGAAATCCTAAAAAATCATTTGATGTGTATATTGATAAAAATCCAAAAGATACAATACATATAAAATATACAACAGTAGAAGATGTTAAAAATACTATTGATAAATTAGAAAAATTATATAAAAATAAAAAATATACACATAAGCGTATATGGCAAGTAGGTATGATTATGAAGGTTCGGTTAAATGTATTAAGAAATAAAAAACCCAAACAATATGCTTTGGCAAATAAGTATTTTATTTTTTTAGGAAAAAGGACAAAATTGCAAGAAAATGATAGATATAAACTTTTATTTGAATATGATAAAACTCGCGTTTGAAATATAAAATGTGTAAGTTAAAAGATGTAAATGCTGTCTTGGTTAAATAAATATTCAATATTATTCTTTTATTAAATTCTGTAAATGTCTTTGGTTTTTATAAGAACATTGAACATTATCTATATTTAAATTTTATTTAATTACTTAGGAAATGGAATTTGTGAATTAACGCATATTATAGATGTATGATATCTAGAACACTTTGAACAAAATAATCCTGATTGTAAAATACAATCTAAAATTTGATTAAATTTATCTTCTTTTTTTAATGGTAATGGTGTTTGTGAAAATAAGTTTGATGGAATAAATTCAGTTTTACAATAAGAACATAATGTTAAATCATTAAAATTAGTATTATTGATTTTATACATTATTAATATAAATAATATTAATAATTTATTTATATTATTATAATTTATTATATTTTTTTTTGCTTTTAAGAAAATAACTGCTTTTCACACTATAAGAAATGAAAAAACGTTTATAAAATATGAGTTGTTTTGTTTTATATTATCTTGTAGATTTGTTCTATCCATTCTTTTATTATTTTTTTATCACATTTTTTATAATCTTCTTCAAATTTATTTAAACTAAAAAATTGAGGTTTTTTCATTTTTGAAGTTTTATAAAAAATATAATCTCCTTTTGGACCTTTTCTAATATTAATATTATCACTTATTTGTCTAATCAAATTACCATTTTGTTCTAATAATTTAACTACTTCTATGTATTCAATATTTTCCATAGGGCGATTACCAAAACAACTTAAAGACTTTTGATTCTCTCCCCAAGTAACATATAATCCATATTTTCCTTTTTTTAAAATCAATTCTTTTCCTTCGTATTTTCCAAGAATATATTCTTTTTTACTAGACAAATCTACTATTTCATTAATAGAATATTCACCATTTTGTAATTTGTGAATATCTATATCTTTTTTCACAGGTTTAAAATTAACTATTTCTTCTCCTTTTATTATTTCCACATTTTTTATAACAGGACCGTGTTTTCCAATAATATAAGTGTGTGTATCATCAATTTTTATCTCCATTTTTTTATTTTCTTCATCATTTTTTTCGTCTTCTTCTTTAACATTATTTATTAAATTACTTATATCGTGAAAACATTCTTGACATAACTCTTTCAAAATTGTTTTTCCAATACATATATCGTCTAATTTATCTTCCAATTGTTTTGTATAATTATAGTTAAAGAGAGAAGAGAAAAAAACATATAAAAAATCAATGACTAAAATACCTAATGGTTTTATTACCAACTTATTATTTTCATTTCCATATTCTCTTTTTGTTTCTATTTCATATATCTCTCCATTTTCTAATTCATAATCTTTACATTCTATTGTTTTTCCTTTAATATTTTCTTTTACAACATATCCTCTTTCTTGTATTTTATCTACAATACTAGAATAAGTAGAAGGTCTTCCAATTCCTTTTTCTTCTAAAATCTGAACTAATTTTGCCTCTGTATAATGCAATTTATTATTTTTTATAATAATCTTAGATGTTATTTTAATAGGATCTAATTTCATTTGTTGTTTTATAGATAATAAATAATAATATTCATTATTACATTCACTAATTTCATTATCATTTTCAGAAATAATATTATCATTTGTTATTGTTTCTTTACCATTCACTATTAACCATCCAGGAAAATCAATACATTCACTTTTGCACTTATATATAGTATTTAATGGCGCAGAAATAGAACAAGTAATAGAAAAAGCAATTGCTTCTGACATACAACTTTCTAAAGTATTTTGCCAAATCAATTGATATACTCTTTTCTCTCTTGAACCAAATTTTAAATCAGTGTTTTCAGAAAGATTTTTACAAGAAATATTAGTACATCTAATTGCTTCGTGTGGTTTAGAAGAGTCACATATTAAAGAATCTATATTTAAATGAATATATTTATCATTATTATAATTTTGAATAATATATTTTTTTGTTGTTTCAATAAATTCTTTGCTATATTTTTTACTATCTGTACGCATATAAGTAATATATCCCGACTCATATAATTCTTGACATATTTTCATAGTTTCTTTTGGAGAAATATGTAATTTATTACTACACACTTGTTGTATTCTAGAGGTAGTAAATGGTTCTGGTTGTTTTTTAAATACTTTTATAGGATCATTTCTAGTAAATATATGCTGAAAAGAGATAGATTTATCTAGAAATAATTCTATTTCTTCTTCAGTTTCATACTCTTTTGAATTAGTAAATACAATACCTTTTTTAGTAAAGTATCCAATAGTATTGAATACTTTATTATTAATATTTTTTTTAATTTCATCATCATTATCATATATTATTTTTAATGCAGGTGTTTGACATCTCCCGGCTGATAGACCTTTATTTATTTTTGTCCAAAGTAAAGGAGATACTTTAAATCCTACTATTAAATCTAATACTTGTCTAGCTTGTTGTGCATAAACAGTGTTCATATGAATAATAGTAGGATTTTTAATAGCTTCTTTAATAGCTTTTTCGGTAATTTCGTGAAAAAGTATGCGTTTTGTTTTTAAAACATTTAAATCAAAAAGTTCACAAATGTGCCATGCAATAGCTTCTCCTTCACGATCATCATCTGTTGCTAAAATAACTTCACAAGAATCTGTTATTTCTTTTCTTATTTTTTCTATTTGTTTTTTTTTAATAGGGGAATCAATAATAGAATATTTAATTTTAAATCCATTTTGGAAATCAATATTATCTAACGAATTTATTTCTCTCAAATGACCAAAACTAGCAATACATTTATATCCTGGTCCAAGATATTCTTCTATTTTTTTACATTTTGCAGGAGATTCAACTATTACTAATGATTTTTGTAAATTATATTTTTTTGACATATTAAATATATTTAATGATAAAGAAATATATTTAAGTTATTATAAATATTTTATGCTAATAAAGTAATATTAATTTTATTAATTATATAGATGCTAATACATTGCATAAATTTGCACAATTAGGCGATCCTAACCCACACGCTGTGTCGTATCCTGCTGAAGCTTTATATTTACCGTCCGTTCCAGTTTTAATATCATTAAAACAAGATAAATAAAGTTTGTTTGTTGTATTATTTTGATATATTGATTTATATAAAATAGTTTGTAAATTTAATGATCTTGAAGTTGAAGGAGGACTTTCAACACTAGTTAATAAAATAGATTTATTTGAATTAAGTCTTTGTTGAATACTTGTAGATAAAATTGCTGCAAAAATAGGTGTGGATGCAGATGTTCCACCAACAACATAAAATTTATTGTTATACACAATAACAGCACCGTAACTTGGATTAGCAATTGCTGCAACATCAGGAATAGCTCTAAAAACACTTTTAATGTTTGATATATTCTTTTGATAAGATGGAATTGGCACTTGTACCGAATAACCTGATCCTCCGTAATTCCATGTAGTTTCAATTGTTGGTGAAACATTTAATAAACTAGTTCCTCCAACAGAAATTACATTAGAATAACTTGAAGGAAATGAAGGAGTATTGCTATCACCACTAGCAGCACAATAACATATACTTGGATTTGAAAAAATATTGTAATAAGAAGATTGTCTGTTTCCTAAAACGTCATTTGCACCCCAAGACATAGAGATTACATCTGCTTTTATAGTGTTTGATGCATAACCTATAGCTACCGATAAGTCATTCATATAATCTGATTTTGCTTCAACTACATATATATCTGCATTTGGATTCATAGTACAAACCATTTGAATGTCTAAACATTCTTCTAAAGCCCATGTATTATTAACACCAGCACCTGGCATTGTATAAACTGTAATATTTGGTGGAATACTAAATAAACCAAAATTATAATAACTTTTCCAATAAGTACTCAAATCTTTTAATAAATTTGGATAATGATACGCTACAATCACGGCTATTTTTACTTTACGAATACCTGCGTTATTAGGAATGTTTCTATAATTGTACGCACTTCTTAATTGTTGTCCAAAATAATATTTATATATTGAATTATTATTATTTGCGTTTTTTACTTTTAAATCTGAACACGTATGAAATGGTTTTACTTGCATATACTAGTAGATAATATTAAATATTTTCCAAAAAAAATAAAGCGTGTACCGTATTAATGAAATTTTTTTTTGTATTTTTTTGTATTTTTGTATTTTTGTATTTTTGTATTTTTTATTCTTTTTGTATTTTTTATTCTTTTTGTATTTTTAACTGTTTTTATTTTTTTATTATATTTTCTTTTTGTATTTTTAATACTATTTCTTTTTCCACCATTAGTTTGAGGAAATGCTTCTACAATAATTCCTGTTTTCCCACCTTGTCCTCTTTGACAATGTAAAGATGATGCATCTGTAACTCCATTTCCCAATTTTACTTTATTTATTTCATACATGCTTATAGTAGATGTAATAATATTATCATCATGTGGAATAATACTGAATAATTGATTTGTAATAGGATTATCGCCTATAATTGGTAAAAAATCTTTTAGATAAATATATTCTGGTTCAATTCCAACTGCATTATCATTAGAAATATTTATTCCTATTTGCTTTATATTATATAATGGTAAATTTTCTACAATATTAGATTTTAGTTTACTATCTGATTTTAAACATTCATAAACAATTGAATCATTTAATTGTTGTAATATTATAGACCGTTTGGTTAAATAAAAGCAACTTTTAAATAAAGTTTTTGTTTTATCTTCTGTTTCTTTTATAGATTGTTCATCTACTTTATCATATTTAATGACAATGTTATCTTTTGTATCCTCCTCTAAATATTCTTTAATAACTTGTTTATCTAATGTAATAGGATCTATTCCTTCTTCAAGAATATTAATAACTTGTCTTTCAAAATTTGGATTACTTGGCATTTCTTTTTCTGCAAAAATATCTTCTTTTTTCATATGTATGTTAGGTATATCAATATGATATGATTCTTCTTCCATCATCATATTACGAATAGTATTAGAAATATCCCGATCGTTACAAAGATCAAGTGCATTTTGACCATTATCATTTTCGTGAAGTATATTAAGTTTTTCACTAGAAAAGTCATTAATCATTTTTAAAATAACATCATTCAATTCTTCTTCACACGCAATCATTAAGGGTGTATTTCCAGTTTGATCAAAATTATATAAATCAATTTCATTTGGTCCAAACTCTAATATTTTCAAAACAACTTCAGTCATTTTATTTTTACAAGCATACATAATGGCATTATCATCATTAATATTAACTGCATTTACATTCAAAGCATCAATGTTATTAAAATCCAACATTTTTAACGCAGCTTCTTTTAAATTATTATAACAACAAATCATAAATGCAGTTTCACCATTAGCATCTTCACTATAAAAAGGTAAATTGACTGCTTTTGAACCATAATATAACATTTTTAATGCAATATCTTCATAATTCTCGGAACATACATGCATCAATAATGTTTCTTTGTATAAACTATCTATAATATCTAAAGGTTTATGATCGTCAATATATGTATTTATGCTTTCTTTATCTGGAAATAAGTCTTTAAAACAATATTCAGAATCCATACTTATAATAAAGTTATATTATTCTTATTTGTATTTGTATTTGTATTTTATTTTTTAATTATCTGTTTAAATTCTTTCCAGGAAATTTTTACATTTTCTTTTCCTTTTGAAAATACATTTTCATTCTGAATTTCATACTCTGCGTTTATTTTATCTGCTTTTTTCAATGCACTATCTATATATAATTCTTTCAAAATAGTACCTACTAAAAAAGATCCTTCGTGTTGATCCAATTCTCCTTCTTCAATATTACGAAGCACATTTAAAAATCTATTTAAAATTTTTAAATCTATTTCATCTTTACGTATTTTATTGTATATGTCTGTGTAATAAGTAAATAAAAAATTACATTCGTTCATACATTCAAGATTTAATTGTTCTGGGTCATTTTTATATTTAGACTTTAAAAGAATCATATTATTAATTTCATTTTGTAATATATAACTATGTTTTAACTGTCTAATTAATTCTGTTTGATCTTCAACATTATTTTCTTGAATCATTTTATTTAATTGGAGCTTTTGGTTATCGTTCATTATAAATAATTCATATATAATATTTTTAATATATAATAAAAAAATATATTATATTGTAAATATATTATATTTACAATATATAGTTATGAGTAATACTAGCACTACTACACCTGGGTTATTAATTCCTCAAGTTCAAGCATTACCAGCAGGAGCAGGTAATACTAGAGATGCAGCTATTCAAATTGCCAAAAATAATAGTGACTATCAAACTAATTTGATTAATGTAAATAAAGGAGGTAAAAAATCAAGAAAAACCAAAAAGCGAAGATTTATTGGAAAAAAAAGAAAATATTATGGTGGATTTGTAGTACCACAATTTACTATGAATTATAAACCTGCTGGAGCAGCAGGACAAACACCTAATGATGTTATTAAACAAACTTCTACAACTTCTACAAGTCAAAGTGCAAATAAAGTATATGATGGATGTGTAGGCAAAGCTGATTGTGGAGCATCTGTTGGGGGTAATAAAAAAATGCATAGAAAAAGTAAAAAAAAAAGTTATTTTAATCTAAAATCAGCATCTTATAATGGTAGATATAAATACAAAAGTAAAAAAAGACATTTTCTATAAATGGTTAATGGTTATCAATAATATATTTTATTTATTTGAATATTATAAGTTATGCCTACTGGAAAAAACTGGGTTTTTTTTATTTATATAAATTTAGCCTTTATATTTCAAGTTTTTGTAATGTATTATTATTCTTCTTTACAAGATATTAAAAAAAATTGGCCGCAATATAGATGTAATCCTATTTATATGCCTTTATCAGATAATTTAGAAAAGGATTTTGTGTATTGTATTCAAACAATGCAGTCTAGTTTTATGGGGTACATTTTACAACCAATTACTTACATAACATCATCCCTATCTAACATAGCAGGTGGATTAATGGGAGAAATTAATGTTATTAGAAAAATGTTTGATAAAATTAGAGATTTTGTAAAATCTATTATTCAAAGTATATATGGTGTATTTTTAAATATAATTATTGAATTTCAAAAAATAACTATTGGTGTGAAAGATTTAATTGGAAAGCTTGCAGGTGTTATGACAACTGTAATGTTTTTAATTGATGGAACTGTAAAAACAATGCAAAGTGGGTGGAATGGACCCCCAGGACAATTAATAAGAGCATTAGGTAATTGTTTTCATCCAGAAACAAAAATAAAATTAAAAAATGGAGAAATTTTATTTATGAAAGATGTCCGTTTAGGAGATGTTATAGAAAATGGCAGTAAGGTAATTGCTGTAATGAAAATTGATGTTAATACAAATTCTAAAGAAAAATTATATAAGTTAATTGGAAAAGGTGTAAATGAAGAGAACATATATGTAACAGGATCACATTTAATTTATGATAATAAAGATAAAAAATACAAAGAAGTTCATTTATACGATCAATCTATAGAAGAAAAAGAAATAACTTGTAACTTTTATAGTTGTTTAATAACAGATGACCATAAAATACAAATAGGAACAGAATGTTTTTGGGATTGGGAAGATTATATTATTAAATTGAGAAAATGAAAATAAATATTTACTTTAATTTATTTTGAGAATAGTTGAACTCATTTTATATCCATTTATATTATATGAATAAAGATAATACAAATAAAGATAATACAAATAAAGTAAATAAATTAGAAAGTATTGCTTCTAAAATAAAAAAATTATATAAAAATCTTTCTTATTTTGATTTATATGGAGGCTCACTAGTTAATTTCATTATTTTAAGTATTTTACTTTTTTTAATATGTTCTTATTGTTCAGCAATGATAAATGCAGATGAAATTAAGAAAGACTGGATTAATCAAAGATGTAAACCAAATATTATGCCATTTGCTGGAATAATAAATGCACCACCAAATGGAAGCATTCGCGATTATACTAGTAAAAATTTTACTTATTGTATTCAAACTATTTTATCTAATATTTCTGCATATGCAGTAGAACCAATTAGTTTTATTACACATTTTTTACAAATCATATATCAGGATCTGGAAGAAGGTGTTCAAGCAATTAGACAAATGATAAATTATGTTAGAGAAGAAACAAGAAAAATATCACAAGAAATTTTTGGTAGAATTGGAAATGTGGTAATTAGTATACAACAAATGATTATAAGTATTAATGATGCATTTGCAAAAATGCAGGGTACCTTAACTGCTGGGCTATTTACAGCTTATGGTGCATATATGACATTAAAAGCTTCTATAGGTGCAATGATGCAATTAATTTTGATTATTTTAATTACATTAGCAGCTATAATTGCAACTATGTGGATTTTACCATTTACTATTCCTGTAGCTATTGCAATGACTATAATATTTATTTTGATAGCAATACCTTTAGTTATGATTATGATAATTGTAGGAACGACATTACATATAAGTCCAGTTAGTATCCCTACTATTCAATGTTTTGATAAAAATACATTGATAGATACTATTGATGGAAAAATAAAAATACAAGATATAAAAGTTGGAACTCAGCTATTAAATAATGATAAAGTAACTGCTACAATGAAATTAGATAGTATAAATATACAAATGTATTTAATAAATGATATTATTGTATCTGGTTGTCATTTGATTAAATATGAAAATAAATGGATAAGAGTAGAAAAACATCCTAATGCGGTTAAATATGCTTTTTACGATGAACCTTATATTTACTGTTTAAATACTAATTCTAAAGAAATCATTATTGATAATGATGTATTTACAGATTGGGATGAAATATATGATGATCAACTAGAAAAAATAAAAATAATGTTTTTCTTAAAGCATTTAATCCCAGATGAATATAATAAAAATGATAATAGTAATATTACTGATATTAAAAACGAAGATATACATAAGTATTTAGATAGTGGATTTACACAAAATACACTTATAGAAATGAAAGATAAATCTATTAAAGAAATAAAAGATATACAAGTTGGAGATATATTAAAAAAAAATATTTATGTTAAAGGAATTGTAGAAATTGATGGAGATACAATAACTAATCAGTATATCTATAATTTAGGTGGATTACGTAGTAATGATAAAAATATTACATTAGAGGGTGGTCCTAATATAAATTTATGTATGCAAAATATAAACATTACATCATTAACCAATTTAGATAAAAAACATAGAAAAATGAGAGATAAAAAAGATGCCAAGTTATACCATTTAATTACTAATACTTCTAATTTTTACATAGGAGATTTCAGAATTTACGATTATAACTCTACCATAGACCTATTTTTAGATAAATACAGAGGAAAATTATTATCTATGAAATATGTATAATGGAAATCTCAGTATTAGGATTTAAATTCAGAATTGAAATATTAATTTTAATTGTAGTTATTTATTTTATTTTATTTGGACATACATTATTTGGTTGCTCTAATTTAACTTGTTCAAGTATCAAATTAGAAGCATTTACTGGTGCAGGGTCTAGTATCAATGAAGGTGATTCGGCTAAATATAGTTTAGGTAATTATGATAGTGTAAATACATCTAATTGGGGTATGCCAAACCTTTCAGTTACACAAGGAAAACCATATAGTAAAGGTGTTCAAAATATAATGAATCGTAAGAAACAACAACTTCCTCTTCCTAAAGATGAAATGTTGATGTTTGCAAACACTGATTTTAAACCAGAATGTTGTCCAAATGCTTATTCTAATAGTAGTGGTTGTGCTTGTATGACACCAGAACAATATAATTATTTAATTACAAGATCAGGAAATAATGTTCCTTATTCTGAATATTAATTTTACACATTTATTTATTATTTTACGTAAAAATTTAGCAATTAATTTTACATAAAAATCACAAAGTTTATTTACAATAAATATTAATTTATTAATAGTATAATATATATATATGTCTTCAAACAGTCTTCCATCTGAACAACAACAAATACTTAATAATTATGAATTAGCAAAAGAAACTATAACATATAAAGATCGTTATAAAACTAAAAGTGGTTTTCCAGAATTTCCCATTAAATTAAACCTTAAGTCAGATAAAATAAAACAAGGTTTTGATGTAGTTTTTAAAACATCTTCAAATAAATATGCTTATGTAAGTAGTTTTAATGATGCAGTTGAAATGGTAAAAAATGATTTATCAAATCCAAATTCTACTATTAAAAAACAGTTTAACTTATTAGGCATCCAAGGAGATATACGTATTTCAACTAGCAATCAAGGGTTTACGAGATCTACTAAACTTCCATCTAAAAGTAAATTAAGAATTCAATATGTAGATACGAATGGTAATAATGTTGATAGATTAGTAACTTATGATTGTTGGGAAATTCTTCTTAGTAATTCTAAACCAAATATGATTTCTAATATCAGATCTTTTGGACAACAACCAATTAGTAAACCAAGTTTTATGTCTAAACCAAGTTTTATGTCTAAACCAAGTTTTATGTCTAAATTTAGTTTTTCAAGTAAAAAACCTAGTGGAGGAAAAACGAAAAGAAAAACATACAAGAAAAAAAGTCAAACAAAAAGAAGAAGATCCACAAAAAGAAGAATTTAATTTAAATAATTATTTATTTTCATTATAAGAAATAATTATTGTTTTTCTTTTTTACAAAAAAAAATATTTTAATTAAAATTAACTATTAACTAATTCAAAAACTTACTTATCTAATTATTTAAACATTGATTTACCATTGGATTTTGGAATATTATCTATTTCTCTATGTTTAGGATTGAATGTATTGGTTCTAGTATCTACAAAATAGTCGCCAATTCGGATATTAAATTCGGGAAAAGCAGAAGCCGCAATCCAAATTTTAATTTTCTCTCCAACGCCTTCAATACCATTGGAAGATCCTAGTCTTCTTGGAATTCTTTCTTTAATAGATTCGTATATAATTCTTGGTACATCTTTTGCACTTTTACGAGTAATTTCTCCTTCTGGATTCTTACGTAATTGAATAAATTCAAATTTAGATTCATCTAATGTCATAATTTGTCGCACAATTTCTTCTGATTGTTCACTGCAGTTCAAATCAATTATATCATTATTATTGAATTTTGCACGAATAGATTCAATAATATTGGGTTTATTTTCTTTTGTGTAGTTAATGTCATTAGAACCATCAATGCCTCCATTAAAATTTAATATTATAGGGATAATTGGATTACTTTCATTGAATTTTGTGCTTTTTTGTTTCATAATATTCATTGCTTTTTTTGGAATTACGTCTCCATTATCAATAAATTGAATATATCTCTCTAATTCTCCATTTTTAGATATACTTTCATTAAGATATATTTTGATATTTGAATATTTATGATGTCCAGACACACGTCCAATTAATCCTTGTAATAAAGAATCTGTTTTAGGGGATTTTACTGTTTCAAATACAAATCCAACATACCTTTTTTCAAGATCTTTTCCCATACGCCACATACCTTTTAATAAAATCAAAGTATTTCGCGTAGGAGATTTTTTCATTACAGATGGATCAAAATCACATTGTAGTTTATCACTATTATAATACTTTACATCCCATCCGTGTTGTTGGGCAATTCTTTTAGCATCTTCCATACCTTTATCTGCAATACGTAGTAATCCATATTTTTTTGGACTGTTTGGAGAGGTTTGTTCTCTATTAACTACGTCCATTGCCTCAGATAATCCTTCTTTCCAATTTTTGTAATAAACAATATTATTTAGTTCCATCATTTTTTTGATTCCAAAATAAGTTGGTCCTGCATCAAAATGAACTATTTTTTTAAATTGTACATTATGTTTTGTATCACTGACTTCTGAGAAAGGAGTAGCAGAAACGGAAAGAAGATAATTGTTTTTTCTTTCTAGAATATCATTATTTCCATTAACAGATACACCTGCATTTTTAAAGAATTGATCAGGACACATTCCTTTTGTTTGTGCAAAATGTGATTCATCATTGATAAATAAGGTATTTTCTGTTGGAAAGTTAATTGTTTTTTTCAATTGTGTACCGGTAATTATTTTTATATTTTCTTCAATATAAGCAGTAATTTTTTGAGCTTCTATGTTTTCTAAACCAATATCTTCTGTTAAGTAGACTGAATATTGTCTTATAAACTTTCTATAAGCAGTAATTTCAATTTGATTTCTTAATTCTAATTCTGCACTTGCACAAGTAATCACTACTTTATTTACTTTTTCCAGTCTCAACATTTCTGCTGCTAGAAAGTAGTATACCCCTGATTTACCAGATTGCATTTGTGCGACTAATAAAAGACTTCTTACATTTGCTTCTGAATAGTCATGAATTATTTTATATACTATATTTATTTGTTCATTACTAATTCTTACCTGATTACCTGAACTATCAATTACATTACGTATACGAACATAGTCTTCAACTATATCGTCTTCAACTATCTCATCAAAACTTATCTCATAAGGCGGTAATACTTTTGAAAAGACTGGCATTTCAATTTAACAATTCAATTTACAATTACACTTAATAAAACTTAATTACTTATTATAATTATTAAAAAATCATTTCAATTTTTTTTATTTCTATGGTAATTAAAAAGTAATTGAGTTTTTTTAGTTACCATAGAAATAAAAAAAATTGAAATAATTATTCATAATCTTTTTTATTTTAAATTTATAAATTTATAATTATTAATAATGTCTTTTATTGAAACTGAGATTTATTTACCTTTGGTTAAAATTCATCATTATCAGGGAAGTTTTGGTAAGTTTAAACGCCTTGAAATTAATGGAATTAAAAGTGATGTTCCTTTTGATGAAAAATTTCCTACTAAATGGATTGTAGACGAAAGAAAATATTATGATGATGAATATAATATGGAAAGAATTACAGGTCCGTTTAGTTGTGGTTGGTGTCGTCGTCAAGGTATGTTTAACGGGGTAATTATTGCATATTGTACGAAGTGTGCTGAAATTCATGAATTAGAAAGAGGTCTTGGATTATTTGGTCATCTTACAGATAAAGGGCTTCCATACGAAGCACATCATTGTATTAGAACCTCTATATTTGGTAAAAGTATTTTTCAATACCCTAAAGAAAAAAGTATGTGGAATACTTATATGAAAAATATTGACCTAATAAATTGCGTCGGAGATGTTAACTTAAAAGAAAAATACAATAAAAATGGTTATTTCTGTGAAACTAAAGAGAAAGTAATAAAAGGTTATTACTGTAGTTTAGAGGAATATTATCAAGAAAAGGAATTAGAGGAAGAATATTATTGTGAAAAAGAAACTGACGCGGAAGAAGAATAGATTAGATTAGATTATTTACTGTAGTATTTATTTGTTTATTTTGATTTTGTTATATGTAATTTTTAATTTATTTTTTATTTTTTGTAACTTAATATCCTTATCATTTCGGTATTAAATTAAATAAACAAAACCATTATAAAAAAATTGATTTGGTTTTTATTTAATAAATATAAATAAATAAATCCAATTTAAAGATGAATAATTCAGAAGAACATAATTATACTCATTTAGACAATTTTATTGCAAATAACAAGTCAGATTTTCCAATATCATCTATATCTTCTTATATTTTAAAAAAAGGTAAAGAAATGTATAATGAATATAAAAATTTACAAAATACAAATGAAATTTATAAAATTTTTGGTGGTACGTGTTATCTCAGTTATGGATTGTATAAATCAAAAGAAAATATAATTTATTTAATAGTTGTTAATGTTCAAACTATTACAGATTATGTAATAATGGATTCAAATAATGAAAGATTATTTGATCTATAAAATATATTATATTTAATCTTATTATCTTGTAAATGTATTCAATTAACTTATTTTTTTATATTGATCTATTTTAATGGTAAATTATGTTGTTGCAATTCCAACTTATAATCGGTCAGATGTAATAACGAGTAAGACATTGAATACATTAAAAGAAGGAAATGTAGATAGAAAAAGAATATTTTTGTTTGTTGCAAATAAAGAAGAAGAGAGAAAATATATGGAAAAGGTACCAAAAACATTATATAATGAAATAATTGTTGGAAAAATAGGAATTACTAAACAACGTATTTTTATTTCTCAACATTTTAAAGAAGGACAATATATTGTTTCTATAGATGATGATGTAGAAGAATTATTAATACTAAAAGGATCCGATAAATTAATTAAAATAAAAGATATTGATGATTTTTTTGTTTCTTCTTATGAAAGACTAAAGAGAGAAAAACTATATATTTGGGGTATATATCCTGTTAGAAATCCATTTTTTATGAAAAAAACAGTTACTACAGATTTGAAATTCATTATTGGTGTACTTTTTGGCTATATTAATCGTCATTCTAAAAAATTATATCCTTCTACTAAAATTGAAGTAAAAGAGGACTATGAAATGTCTATTCTTTATTATTTAATGGATGGAGGAATCATTAGATATAACTACATTACTCCCAAAACCAAATTTTATTCAACCGGTGGACTAGGAAATGACAATGATCGTATTACAATGAATCAAACCGCTGCAGAATATTTGAAAATGAAATATCCAGAATTAGTTACTATTTTTCATAGAAAAAATGGAATGCCTGAAGTGAAACTTACTAAAATGCAAAGAATAGAAGAATAAATTTAAAATTATTTATTTATTATATTATATTATTTATCCGTTTCTGTTTTTTTCAAACTTTTCAATGTTTTATTATGTCTTTCCATAAATTTTTTAGTCTTATTTTTTGTTTTTTCCCATATTTTATGTCTTAAATAACATACAATAGAAAGTCTTTTTGCATCAGGAGTTTCTAATTTAATTGGTAAATTACCGTGCCACTCGTGAACATCCATAAAAAGAATATCACCTGTACGAACATCTACGCCCACACCATATTGTGGTAAACAAGTTTCACCACCTGAATATTTACCATCTTCAATAACTACTAAATTTCCAAATCCTTCAGGATCATCTCCTGCATCTTTGTGAATAGAAGTTTGAAAATTAACATTTGTAGTTATTGTTGTAAATGATGTGCCTGTTATTTTAAAAGGTGTTTGGTTTGCTTTTCTTCTTTGTTTTAAATATTTTTCTGGTATAAATTTTTTATAATAAGAATCAATTTCTTTTATTAATGGAATAAGTTTTTTAAATTTTTCAGGATATTCTGCATTAAATCTAGTTTCTCTTACATATAATTCAATTTTTTTGTTTTTTTTACGAGCTAAATACTTATGCATAGGAGATAATTTATCAAAATAACCAATAATATTGGACATTATTGGATCATTATCATATATATTTTTTTTTTTACTTGCAGATGCAGAACCTCTATTATTTGTTTTTTTCATAGCAAATTGTATAATATTATCGTAAAAATCACGAATATTTTCATTTGTTAATTTTTTTTTTCTAAACCTTAATAACAATTGATTATCTTTATTATAAACATCAGCATCGTCATCTATTATTAATTTAATTTGATCTCTTTTAACACGTGTGTTTTGTAACTTATCCATTTTTTCATCATCTATATCTTTATCTAGATAATATATTGTTATATTTCCCTTTTTTTCTTTTTTAATAATCATTTATTGTGGTATATATTATTATAATAAATAATATATATCCAAAATATTATAACAAAAAAATTAATTTTTATAATTACATTCACAATGTTTACAATAGACAATTTTCATACTAACATCTGGATCCACATCAATCCAATCTTCAACAAATTCGTGTGGACAAGTTTTATAAATTTCATTTTCTATTTTATTTTGAAACTGTTTGAAAGTAATTAATTTATTTCTTATTTCTCCTTCATTATTCATAATAGAGTTAAATTCATGTAACATATCTACAATAGGTTGATTATTATCAGACAGTTGTAAATTAATTTCAATTAATTCTTCGTAATGACTTTCAATATCATTTAAAAAATAAATATAACTATGTACAATTTTATTCATTTTTTCTAATATTTTTAAAGAATTCATTAACTATTTTATATATTGATATTAATATATGTTTATGTTGTTTTTTTTAATTTATTAAGGTGTTAGTCTTATCTAGTTACATTTATAAGTAAAAACTTTTATAAGTAGCATTTTCATCTTTGTTGCTTTTAATTAATTTATCAAGAATGTCTTTTGTAACAGTAAATGGGAATTCTACTTTTATAGACATATCTTGTTCAAATAAATTAGATCCAGGTTTCATTAAACGATATAAATTTAATTTTGTATAAATAATTTCATAACATCTTTTTAAATTACGAACACCTTCTTCTTTATTACAATGATGTTCAATAATATAATGAATAGACTCGTCAGGAATTATAATATCTTCTGTATTAAATTTAACTTGTTCTCTTATTCTTGGCAATAAATAATTATTAGATATAACTGTTTTTTGTTTTCTGTCATATCCCTTAGTGTGTATTTTATACATTCTATCTTTTAAAATAGGATTAATCTTATTTTCATCGTTATAACTGAATATAAAGAGACATTTACTTAAATCAAAGTCAATTTCTGCAAAATATTTATCGTGAAATTGATTATTTTGAGAAGTGTCTGTTAAGTGAGTCAAAATACCAATGATTTCTTCACCTTTCGGAGTATCACTTACTTTATCTAACTCATCAAAATAAATAACAGGATTCATACATCTACTATCAATCAATATTTGAACGATTTTACCCCATAAACTTCCTTCATATGTATAAGAATGACCTTCTAAAAAGCTACTATCTGTTGCACCACCTAATGCAATAAATGCAAAAGGTCTATCTAAAATTTTACTAATTCCATCTTTTATTAAACTCGTTTTTCCTGTACCCATAGGTCCTTGAATAGCAATAGAACTACCAATTGCGCTTGGATTAGTAATTAATTGACCTAACATTTGCATTATTTGTAGTTTTGCTTCATTAAGACCGTATACCGCATTATCTAATTTTTCTTTTGCTGTTTCCATAAATTCGTGACACTTATCAACACCATCTGAAATATGAATAGGAAGAGTTTTGTATTTTCCAAATGGAATACGCATAAAAGAATCAACCCAAGTTTTAATTTTATAATATTCACCACTTCCTGGTTCCATATATTTTAATGAATTTATTTTTGTAATAGCAGCACTTTTAAAAATAACTGGTATATCTGCATCAAGTAAAGTTAATTTATAAGGTTTTTCTATTCTAGAAATTTTATTTATTTCTCTAAGTTCACCAATAATTTTCTTCTGTTCTTCAACTTTCATTTTTTCAAAGAAAGATGAATCATTCATTGCATTTTTATCTTTTGCAATGCGTCTGAAAATACGTAAATTTTTATCCGATTGTTTTTTTATTTTCTTTTCCATTTTACCTTTATTCTTTTTAATATTAGATTCGCATATATCAATACATTGTTTAATTGTCTTATTACATTTATTTTCTTCATAAATTGTTTTTAATTTACTTAATATTTGTTCATCTGATTCTGGCGTTTCAATTACATTTTTAATTTTTTCAATAACTTCTTCAGATGTATGTGAATTTTTTGTCTTCTTTTTAATGTCATTTTTATCTGTTTCTTTTTCTAAAACTTTTGCACCTTTTACTATTAGTTTATCTTTTTTTGTTTTATTTTCATTGTTTTCTTTTTTATTATTATCTTCTTCATCAGAATCATCATCTTCATTTTCATCTTCACTACTAGATACAGTTGAAACAGATTCATTTTCATCTTCTGTTTCATCATCATTCATATCTTCCCATTCTTCTTCATCATAATCATCATATTCATTTTCTCCATTATCTATCGTGAAAATAATATTTAATTTTTGTTTGTCATCTTTTTTATTACGTGAAGTATCTTCTTCACTATCTTCATCTGACGATTTTTCATCGTCCTCCTCTTCATCAGAATATTTTTTACTTTTTTTTTCATTTTTCTTATCATTTTTTACATCTTTCTTTTTATCATTTTTGATATCTTTCTTTTTTTCATTTTTCTTATCACTTTTTAACTTAGATTTTTTATTCTTTCTTAACTTCATTTTTTTATTATTTTCTTCTTCAGAACTATATTCATCACTTTCATCTTGATCTTCTAATTCTTTAATTATTTTTTTTACATTATCACCAGAGTCAATTTTTTTCTTTAAATGTTTAGATGGAAATAATTCATAAAGTAATTTTCTATATTCTTGAATGTCTATTTTATCCTCTTCATCTTCTTCTTCACTAGAGTCATAATCATCATCATCGTCACATGTAGACATTTCTGAAGTATATTCGCTATCACTATTATCACTACTTTCATTTACCTTTTTAAGTTTTTCATTTGTTTTCTTACTACTAGTTGTTTTTTTAGTAACTTGATTATGATTATCACGTGACATTTTGTTATTATAATTATTGTTATAGTTTTAAATTGTAATCAATTTTATTTTATTTATTTAATTAAAATAAAATTGAAATAAACAATATAAATATAATTCATATTATTATAGAAGGAAATGACGACTAATTTTAACATGGAAAACAATTGTTCTAAAATTATCGGAATCCAATTCAGTATTTTATCTCCCGATGAAATTAGAAAGGGTTCTGTTGCAGAAATAACCAGTAGAGATACCTATATCAATAATAAACCAGTAATTGGTGGATTATTTGATCCTAGAATGGGTGTTTTAGAGCCAGGATTGATTTGTCCTACAGATGGACTCAATTACATGGAAACGCCTGGTTATTTCGGACATATTGAATTGGCTAGACCTGTATATTATATTCAATATTTAAATACTATTTTAAAAATATTAAGATGTGTTTGTTTTAAATGTAGTAAATTACTAATTAGTAAAGAAAAATATAAACAAGCATTGAAATTAATTGGTGAAAATAGATGGAAATATGTCTTTGCTATTGCTAGTAAAATCAAACGTTGCGGTGAAGATACAGAAGATGGCTGTGGATGTTTGCAGCCAAATAAAATCAGAAAAGAAGGATTAGCTACTATTTTCGCAGAATGGAAAAATGAATCTACTTCTGAAGACAGTGAACCTATTATTATTAAAATGACAGCTGAAATGGTTTTAAAGATATTTAAACGCATTTCAGATGAAGATGTTAATTTTATGGGATTCAGTCCAATTTGGTCTAGACCAGATTGGATGATTTGTCAAGTTATGGCTGTACCTCCACCTGCAGTTAGACCTTCTGTAAAACACGACGCTCAACAACGTAGTGAAGACGATTTAAGTCATATATTAGTAAATATTATAAAAACCAATAAAACTCTTCAAGAAAAAATACAAAATAATGCACCTGCTAATGTCATTGATGATTGGACCACTGTTTTGCAATATTATACAGCTACTCAAGTAGATAATAAAATTCCAGGTGTTGCTTCTGTAGCTCAAAGATCAGGAAGACCATTGAAATCTATTAAAGATCGTTTGAATGGAAAGGGTGGACGTATGAGAGGAAACCTTATGGCAAAACGTGTAGATTTTAGTGCTCGTTCTGTTATTACTGCAGATCCAAATATATCTATTAAAGAACTTGGAATTCCTATGAAAATTGCAAAAAATATTACGAAACCAGTAGAAGTGAATGATTTGAATAAATCGTTTCTTACGAAACTGGTACGTAATGGCCCAGATGTACATCCAGGTGCAAAAATGTTAAATAAAAAAAATGGTGAATCTATCACTCTTCGTTATGTAGATCGCAATTCAATTGTTCTTGAAAATGGTGACATTGTTCATAGACATATGATGGATGGAGATGCTATTTTGTTTAATAGACAACCTACTCTTCATAGAATGAGTATGATGTGTCATATTGCAAAAATAATGAAAAGAGGAGATACTTTTCGCATGAATGTGGCAGACACTAAACCATATAATGCTGATTTTGATGGAGATGAAATGAATTTACATATGCCTCAAGATATAGAAGCTGAATCTGAATTGAGAAATCTAGCTGCAGTTCCTTATCAAATCGTGAGTCCTGCCAATAATTCAACAATCATTGGCATTTATCAAGATTCAATGCTTGGATGTAACCAATTTACTAGAGAGAATATCAATTTTACTCCTAGACAAGCAATGAATATATTAATGATGTTTAATCGTGTAAAAGAATATGATTTATTAAATAAAGGAGAAGTTATTAGTAGTTTTGATATATTGTCTCAAATTATGGCTCCTATTTCATTAGAATACAAGACAAAACAATATAATGATAGTGAAGATTACGAAAAATCAAATTTTGTGGTACAAATAAAAAATGGACAATATATTAGAGGACAATTAGATAAGAGTGTATTAGGTGCAACTACGAAAGGATTAATTCATAGAACATGTAATGATTTTGGAAATATGGCATCTGCCAATTTTGTTGATGATATACAAAATATTGTAACGGAATATTTAAAAACAGCTTCATTTAGTGTTGGAATTAGTGATTTAATGTCTAATGAAAAAACAAGTCAAGCAATTATTAAAACTATTACTGAAAAGAAAAAAGATGTGAAAAATTTAATTGATAAGACACAAATTGGTGTGTTTGAAAATAATACTGGTAAAACCAATGAAGAAGAATTTGAAACACAAGTAAATAATATTTTAAATCAAGCTACTTCAGAATCAGGCAAGATTGGATTAACTAATTTAACAAAAGGTAATCGTTTTGTTACAATGGTAAATGCAGGGTCTAAAGGAAGTGACTTGAACATATCTTTTATGATTTCTTGTTTGGGACAACAGAATGTAGATGGAAAACGTATTCCATATGGTTTTGAAAATCGTACTTTACCTCATTTCAATAAATTTGATGATTCACCAGGCGCACGTGGATTTGTAGAGAGTTCTTATATTAATGGTCTTTCACCACAAGAATTATTCTTTCACGCAATGGGTGGACGTGTTGGTCTTATTGATACTGCTGTTAAATCTGTTACATGGGAAACACCTATTGTTATTATTGAAAATAGTCAAGCTAAATATACTGAAATTGGTAAATGGATAGATCAACAGTTACAAGAGAATCCTGAAGAAATACAACATTTTACAGAAAGACAAATGGAATTATTAAATATACGAGAAGGGGATGTATTTATTCCAACCACAGACGAAAATGGAAATGTTACATGGGGTGAAGTAACTGCTATTACTAGACACGACCCAGGTACAGAATTATATGAAATCAAGACAAATAGTGGAAGAAGTGTTATTGTTACAGAAAGTAAATCATTATTAATTTGGAATGCTCAAACTAAAAAATTAAAAGAAATGCCTACACCTGAAATAAAAGTAGGAGATCGTGTTCCAGTTACAAATAATTTATGTGAACCTCCTATTTTATTAAAAGAGTTAGATATTTCAACTTATCTTCTTAAACAAAATGCATTATTTCCAGAGACCTTTGAGTTAAATGAAGAAAATGGTATTTTCATTGGATTATTCTTATCAGAAGGACAATCAAATAAATCTAAAGTAATGATTAAAAGTAATAATGAAAATGTAAGCAAATTTGTGAAACAATGGTTTAATAAACATAACATTGAATATACCGAAAAAGAGAAAATAAATTCTAATGGAAGAAAATCCACACAAATTATAGGAAAATCTTCTTTACTATCCACCTTTTTAACAAAATGGGTTGGCAATAAGAGAGAAAATAGATTTATTCCTAGTGAAGCATTTATTTCAGATAAAAGCTTTATAATTGGAATCTTAAATGGTTATTATTCTGGAAATGGAATCATTTCAAAAAAATCTATTAATGTTAAATCAACATTTAATCGTTTAATTGAAGGAATTAGTATGTTATGTTCCAGATTAGGAATTTTTGGAAAAGTTGTTTCTATTAGTAAGAATAGTAAACTAATTTCTAGTTTCTCTATTTGTGCTCAATATGGAAAAATATTTACAGAAAAAGTAACTTTATTGGAAAATGTGAAAAATGAAAAATTAAAGACTATTGTATGGAAAATAAATTCAAAATCTATTCATACTTACAATGATGTATTATTAGATGAAATTACAGAAATTAATATCATTGGAGTAGAAAAACATCCAAAAGTATATGATTTAACTATACCATCTACTCTTAATTTTGGATTAGCAAATGGACTTCAAGTAAGAGATACTTCTACTACCGGATATATTCAAAGAAGATTAATTAAAGGATTAGAAGATTTAATGGTTGGATATGATATGACTATTCGCACAAATAAAAATAAAATTGTACAATTCTCTTATGGGGAAGATGGTATTGATAGTATAAAAGTTGAAAATCAAGCAATTCCATTGGTTTCTATGAGCATTCAAGACATTTATGCACATTTTAATATTCCTGACGAATCGGGCAAGTCTAAAGCATTATCAAATATCTTTTTGAAAAATGTATTGACTAGATATAGAAAACAACTTTCAGATACTCAAGAAATTTGTAAAAAGTATACAGACTTTATGGTTGAATCTAGAAATGATATTGTTAAATATGTTTTTAAAAATAAAGGAGATAATGTTATTAACTCGCCTGTTGCATTTTATTATATTATTCATAATATTTTGGGACAAACAAATATTAATAAAACATCTATGGTAGATATTACTCCTTATGAAGCTTTCAAACTGATTGAAGATACTTATGCAAAATTAGAAATGATTCATTTCGTAAAACCAACGGCTCTATTTAAAGTATTGTATTACTTTTATTTGTCTCCTAAAGATCTATTAATTGTTAAAAGATTTAATAAAGCAGCCTTATCTTTGCTCTTGGAGAAAATCGTATTGGATTATAAAAGGTCTATTGTTACTCCTGGTGAAATGGTTGGAATTATATCAGGACAAAGTATTGGTGAAGTCTCTACGCAAATGACCTTAAACTCAGTAACATATGAAACGCCTATTATTGTAAGAAATCGTGAAGGAAGTATTGTAAAAATAAAGATTGGAGATTTTATTGAAAATAAAATAAAAATAGCAACCAAGACAGAATATTATAAGGACAAAGATACTACTTATTCAGATGTTGATGATTATTTAGAAATACCTTCTTGTGATGAAGATGGAAATGTATTATGGAAAAGAATTGAAGCAGTTACAAGACATCCAGTTATTAATAAAGATGGAACAAACACAATGGTAAAAATTACTACAAAAGAACAACGCGAAGTTATCGCCACAAAAGCAAAGTCGTTTTTAAAATTAGTTGATGGAAAGATTGTTCCAGTAAATGGTGATTCATTAAAAGTAGGAGATTATTTACCTGTTTCTAAAAAACAAATTGAATTTAAAGAAAATAATGTATTAGATTTAAAAGAAGTATTGCGACCAAGTGATTATATATATACATCAGAAGTAGAGAAAGCAATCAAAGTAATGAATGAAAAAACTTGGTGGACAAAACATCAAGGAACAACTTTTACGTTACCATATTCCAGAAGTGAGTCTTTTACAGCAAAAGTAAACAAAAAAATAAGAAATGGATGCAAATCAAAAACAACTTTTCAAAAAGGTTGTGTATATACAAAACAAACGAATATGAATAATTATAATATACCAGAAATGTTACCATTAGATTATAATTTTGGTTATTTATTGGGTGCATATGCAGCAGAAGGATGTATGACAAGATTTCAAATATCTATTTCCAATAATGATATTGAATATTTTAAACCAATTCAAGAATTATGTGACAGATGGAATATTACAACCAAAATATACAAGACTGAAAATAAAAATAATCAAGGATGGACAAGTCAAGATATTAGAATTTATAATTCAGTATTATGCAGAGTGGTAGAATCATTTTGTGGTAAATTAAGTCATAACAAATTTGTATCAGAAAAAGTTATATTTTCCAACAAAGAATGTATTTTGGGATTCTTAGATGCTTATATTGGAGGAGATGGAACAATTGATAAAAAATCGGATACTATTATTATATCTTCTATTTCTAAAGATCTTTTAATAGATGTACAACAAATGATGAATATATTGAATGTATATGGCTATATTACGAAATATAAAAAACAAGAAACTAATAATCGTGGATCTAAAAATATTAAACAAGTATATAATTTAGTTGTTTGTGGAAATCAACTTCACTCTTTTGTAAATAAATTACATTTGAAATTAGAATCTAAACAAGAAAAGCTATTGAATATTTTAAATCATAAATATAAGTATAATATTCATAAAAAAGATACTATTATTCCCGATGAAATAAATGGAAAAATTGTTTTAAAAAATAGAAGTCAAGATAATAATTATTCGGATATATTATTTGACGAAATTATAAAATTAGAAGAAGTATGTAATACAACTAATTATGCATATGATTTAACGATTGAAGGAACAAGAACTTTTAATATTTATAATGGTCTTGCGATGTTCGATACATTTCATTTTGCCGGCGTAGCATCTAAATCCAATGTTACTCGTGGTGTGCCAAGAATTGAAGAAATTCTTTCATTATCTAGTGAACCAAAGAATCCATCTTTAACAGTATTCTTGAAACCACAAGATGAAACAGACAAAGATAAAGCACAATCAATTATGTATATGTTGGAACATACGAGATTAGAAGAAATCGTAAAGTCAGTAGAAATATGTTTTGATCCAGATGATTTGAATACGCTTATTGATGAAGACAGAGAAACGATTGAACAATATAAAGCATTTGAAACAGTAGTAAATGAGTGTTTACAAGATCAAACCATTGGAAATGATAATGAAAAATCTAAATGGATAATTCGTATGGTTATGGATCCAGAAGTTATGTTAGAGAAAAATATTACAATGGATGATGTAAATTTTACATTAAATAATTGTTTTGATAAACAAATTAGTTGTGTATATTCTGATTATAACTCAGATAAATTAGTATTCAGAATACGTATGAATGAAGTTATTAAAAATAATAGTTCAAGAGGAGCAAACAAGAAAGTCAAAGTAAATCCACTGGATCAGTCAGATCAAATATATATATTTAAAAATTTCCAAGATCAAATAATGCAAAATGTAGTACTAAGAGGAATTAAAAATATTAACAAAGTCATTCTTAGAAAAATAAAAGATAATATGTTGGAAAAGAATGGTAAATTTGTAAAAGAAGAAATATGGGTATTAGATACTATTGGTACAAATTTATTAGATGTGTTGACATTAGATTTTATAGACAATACAAGAACTACTAGTAATGATATAGTAGAAGTATTCCATACACTTGGTATTGAAGCAGCTAGACAATGTATATACAATGAATTAGTAGAAGTTGTAGAGTTTGATGGAACTTATATCAATTATCATAATTATAGTATTCTATGTGATAGAATGACTTTTACTAGTAAAATGATTTCTATCTTTAGACACGGAATCAATAATGATAATATTGGACCTATTGCCAAAGCATCTTTTGAAGAAACACCAGAAATGTTTTTAAAAGCTGCAAGACACGCAGAATTAGATACTATGAGAGGAATTTCTGCTAATATAATGTGTGGTCAAGAAGGATTTTATGGTACAAGTGCTTTCCAAGTAGTATTAGATATAGAAGAATTAAGAAAATTAGAAGAAGTTATTAAGTATGAAGTCCCAGATAAAGATAACGATATAGAAAAATTCTTTGGACAAATAGAAAATCCAGAAGATAATTGCAGCACTAGTAAACTTTCTATACAAAATAATGTTATTAATATTAAAGGTAAGAATATGGGTAAAGATAATAATTATAATCCTGGATTCTAAATAAAAATATTGATAATTCTAATTTTATTCTATTCTATTAATTAAACGTTTTCATTACAGTATCATTTTTATATTTCAAATATATTAACAATTACATATAATATATAATAATTGAAAAAAAATAAAAAATTTTTTTCAATTATTCAACAAACATTATATAATTATAATTTTTTATATATCATTTTTTATCTCTCATATCAAAATATATCAATGCCGATCTTGAAACAAATATTTTAATCTTTCAATTTTCCTTTCTATTTTT
>Ga0209550_10000297_pt1 | contig 44879 bp, 39 predicted proteins | sample LauGreSuBDMM15SN_2_FD_187567 | JGI IMG/M metagenome (GOLD analysis project Ga0209550, IMG submission 187567) | Freshwater lake microbial communities from Lake Michigan, USA - Su13.BD.MM15.SN (SPAdes) (version 5) | ecosystem: Environmental > Aquatic > Freshwater > Lake | place: Lake Michigan...
CTTTTTCTTTTTGTTCTGTAGCTCTTTGTGCCAATCGCACATATAAGAAAACCAACGGCACCAAAATTATTGATCTGTGGCGGAATGACGTTCCAAGGTTTACTTCAACAAGTGCACTAAAGGCAATCTCTCCTGCAAGGAAAATGAGGGTGAAGAGAATCTGAGGATCCCTCAAGAACTTAACTTTACGAAACCTTATGAACTGAGATATTACAAGTGCATATAAAGCCCACCAGAGAGGAGATTCGAGCGAAGCAATGAAGGCTGCAATCCCTGGATTGCCAATAAATGGAAAGGGCCCACAGAGAAAAACAAATGCCGGCCAGATTAAAGAGATCGGGTTGCTTATTTTCCCAGGCTCAAGAATATGGCCATTAAGAGATGATGTGTCTGTTCCTACCTGCTTGTCCTTACTAACTAATCCTAATGCAACCTTTTCTACCCAGATAGATTCAATTTTTTGATCTATGTGAATTGACTTAGAAATATTAGTAAAGAGTGCGTTGGGATTATCAATTAAGTAGAATCGTAGGGCTATAAGAGTGTAATCACCATGAAAAGTGACTAGATCCTTAGGTGCATCTGTTCCTGTTCCTGTTCCTGTTCCTGTTCCTGTTCCTGTTCCTGTTCCTGTTCCTGTTCCTGTTCCTGTTCCTGTTCCTGTTCCTGTTGTCTCAACATAAACTTGAGTAATCGAGTCTCCCGAGCGAGCGCCAACATCAGAAACGCTTGTATTTCTCATGAAATCTAATGCATAAGCAGAAGTTGTAGCGGCAAAAGTTGTCAATGGCAATAGAAATCCGGTGGCGATGAGTATTAAGGTCTGCCTTCTTTGTGCTCTAGTAAATAGGAAAAGAAATGAACTGAGGATTAATGCCACAATAAGGCAAGCCCATAGATAGTTTTTTGTCGAGACTAGGCCATATGATCCTAAAAATAAGAAAAGAGCCCCACTCTTATAGGCTCCCTTGAACAAAAAATTGAGGCCTGCTAAAAAAACGGAAAGCTCTGCAATGATAAAAGATTCACGCAATCCAACAGATGTCCAAAGAAAAATTGAGGGTATAAAAAAAGGTAAATAAGTGAAGGCCCGTGAAAGTCTCCCGAATGTTTTACTGTTGTCATGAATGTTTAAAAGTAAATACAAACTAATTCCTGTAATTAAAATAGAAAGGAGGCGAATCGCAAGATAGTCTGGGACTCCAAGTATGTTTAGGACTTTAGCTGGAAGATATGCAATCCATAGGAAAACAGTGGGCGCTGTAATCCACCCGCTACCACTCTGGGCAGAAGTTCCTATGGGTAGCGTATAAACGCTATTAAAGGTACTGAGGTAACCGCGCTCATCAGGAGCTAGAGCATAGAGTCGCCCGAGTATTGATGCGAATAGGAGGTGAGTTGTAAAGAAAATTGTGAAAAAAGTATTCTTCTTTAGAAACCCCTTTAAACCTAAAAACACACTCACAATGCGCAATATCAGGCTCCTAAAAGCAGTAGTTAAATAGTACCCTGTAGTTAATAAAATCAGATTATACTTACCTTTTACCTGAACATTGGAGTGTGACATTCTGCAAACAGGAGGCCTTTTGTGGCTCATAGCCTAACGACTTCTCACCCATTCATTAAAGGGCGTGGTGAGTTGGTTTGTCGAGGATGTCTTGAGGAAAGTCTATTTTCAGCTATAGATTTAGGGTCTGTGCCGATAGCCAATGAGCTTCTTCTCCAACAAGGTGATCGGATTGAGAAGTTTCCATTGCACTTGAAGGTTTGTACTTCATGTGGATTGGGTCAAGTCGCAGATGTGGTGACGCCCGAGAGAATTTTTCGAGATTACAGATACTTATCCTCAATGAGTACGACGTTCCTGGGGCACGCAAATGATTTTGTCAAACAAAGAGTTATCAGTGGAATTTTTGAAGTTAATGACTGGGTCCTTGAAATTGCAAGTAACGATGGATATCTCTTAAAAAATTTCATTCCTTTTGGAATAAAAGCAATTGGTGTTGAGCCAGCGCAAAATGTCGCAGAGATTTCCAGAGGCCTTGGGATAGAAACTATTTCAGAATTTTTTTCAAGCCAGCTAGCTAATGATTTGTTCTCAACTCATGGATATCCTAAACTGATTATAGCCAATAATGTGATGGCACACGTTCCAGACTTGGATGACTTCATTAAAGGCCTAAGAATTTTATGCGGTCCATCTACGCAAATTAGTATTGAAAATCCATCTCTTGCAAATATATTGGTTGGAATGCAATTTGATACTATTTATCATGAACATTACTCATATCTGTCCGCTTCTGCAGTACAGCAAATAAGTAAAATTCATGGCTTGCATCTTTTTAAAGTCGAGGAACTTAAGATTCATGGTGGTTCGAACAGGTATTGGTTACAACTTCAAAATGGAAGTCTCCCAACTGATTCGTCAGTTGAAAGAGTAATTGATTTTGAACTTAAAAATCACATTTTTGATGCGGCTGAATGGGAAAATTATGCTACTAAAGTAACCAAGATACTTGAGCAATTCCAAAGTTGGCTTCGAAATGGAAAGATTAATGGTGATAAAGTTTACGGGTACGGCGCGGCGGCAAAAGCTAGCACTATTTTGAATTCCATAGATATTGACCCAAACTTTGTAATTGCAATTGCAGATGTGAGCTTAGAGAAGCAAATGCGTTTCATGCCACCTGATGGAATCAAGATTATTTCACCAGAAGAACTGTTCGAGCAAAACCCAACAGACGTTGTAATTTTTCCTTGGAATATTAAAACTGAAATTGCAACTTTTTTACGTGCGAATTTAGGTGAGCAAGTGCGTTTGTGGTGCGCAATTCCAGAAATGTGTCAGGTTGAAATCTAGTGTCGAACATAGATATCTCAAAAATTGAGGGAGTAAAACTAGTAAGCGCACGAACTTCCACTGATTTTAGAGGAAGCTTTGTCAAATTTGACTCTGAGAATTTTCTTTCTGAAGAGTTGGGGAACGTTGCAGTCTCAATAAATCCAAGTGTTGGAACTATACGAGGCTTACATTTTCAAGTCGAACCTTACGCAGAAGAAAAAATTGTCTCCTGTATCCAAGGCTCTGCATTTGAAGTTGTAGTGGATCTGCGCCCTAATTCAAAGAGTTTTGGAGAGTACGCAACATTTGAATTGTCTCAAAAAAACTTCACTCAAGTCTACTTGCCTAAAGGCATTGCGCACGGATTTCAAACTCTATCCCCTGATACGATTATTCACTATTTCCTTACATCCGAATATTCGCTGGAATCTTCATACACGATTAATCCCTTCGGTGATCTCAATATCAAATGGCCTGTTCAAGAGTTTTCAATTTCTGAAAAGGATGCCGGTGGCGTGTCTATGGAGTATGCGGCTAAAAAATTTGCTGAATCACAGGACATTTAGACGGCAATGAAAATACTGATCATCGGTAATGGTTTTTTAGCAACCGGTATAGTTCAAAAACTCGAATCAGAAGGACATGAGATTCTGATTTTTGCACGCACGCGAAACATGCGGATACAGAACCAACAAGTTTTAGGGGACATATTCGATTTTAGAGAATTCATTAAAGTTTTTGAGTGGAAACCACAAGTGATAATACATACAGCTTGGATAACTACACCTGGAATATATAGGAGTGATTTATCCAACTTTCAGTATGCAGAGTTTACAACTAACTTAGCCAAATTTGTTATCAACTCTGACGTCGAACACTTAATAATTTTAGGCACTTGCGCTGAGTATGGATACCAAAAGAGCCCAAGTAAAGCAGGCCTGTCAAAACTAACCCCTGTAACTTTATATGCTCAACAAAAAGTAGTGGCATTTAATTCTGTTAGAGAGTTGATGCAAGACTCGAAAGTCAGGCTAACGTGGGCACGTATTTTTTACCCATTCGGCCCTGATCAAGATCAAAAGCGATTGATCCCACTCCTCATTAAATCCCTTAAAAATCAAGAACCAATTGTTCTTGCAGATACCACCTCAGTGTATGACTGGATCACAACGCGCGATATTTCATTGGCAATCTCGTGGATTCTCAAAAATGATCTCCCTACGGAAATTGACGTTGGCACTTCCTTCGGATTTACAAATCTTGAGCTACTGAAAGCCTTGGAAAAACTTTTGCAGATACCCTACCCACAAGCATCTTTGGGAATACACAATCTTGGACTCGAAGAAGTCTTTGTAGCTGATAAGAGTTCTGCTTTATTCTCTTCAGGGTGGACCCCTAAAGACACAATAACTTCTGGTTTGGAATGGGTGTTAGGCACTTGAGAAAACTCAAAGTCGGCTACTGGCCACTTTCAACAACTTTAGATTCAGCGGGAGACAGACGCCGATTAGTGTTTTGGGCTAAAGCTAGAGGCCATGTCATTATTACTGACTTAAGTCAGAAAGTTGACGTAGTTGTTGCAAGTGAAAACTCAGACTTTAACGCACCATGCTTTACTCAAAGCAAAGTACCAATAATCTTTGACTTAGTCGATGCATACCTTTCTCCACTAAATTCCACGGATGATCTGATGCGCGGTATTGCAAAAAAGGTTGCAGGTCAGATAAGTGGTGATATAAAACCATTTAGTCACCATGTCAAAGATTTTTGTCTAAATTCGACCGCCGTAATCTGCTCTTCTGTTGAGCAACAGGAAGTTATTGCAAGCTATTGCACTAATGCACATGTCATTCTGGACTCACATGATGAAATTCCATTGATTCTCCCCGCGAAACCTGGATTTTCTTCACCCAATAAATATCGGATACTCTGGGAAGGCCAGCCTGCAACCATAAGAGGCATTAAGTTAGTATCTCCCGCACTTACACAACTCTCAAAAATAGCTCCCTTAAGTTTAGAACTCGTTACGGATGAGACTTATTTTAAATTTCTGAATAAATACCTCAAGAGAAGCACTTATAACCTTATCAAAAGAGAAGTGAGAGATGTCAAAGATCTAGTCAACATTACGCCATGGACTCCTAAGAATTTAGTTAGTCGCGCCAGGGAGAGTTCAATAGGAATCCTCCCCATAGATTTATCGGTACCTATGCAAAAATTAAAGCCTGAAAATAGGCTGCTGATAATGTGGCGCTTAGGACTTCCTTGTTTAACATCACCCAGCCCGTCATATATGCGCGTTGCAAATTCGGCTGGTGTGGACCTAATTTGTGATAACCCGGCTAGGTGGTTAACTAAACTCGAAGAATTACTGCAAAATCCGACTTATGCATATCAAGAGGTCGTTCGAGGTCAAAATTACTTGTTAAAGATGCATACACGAGATGTTCTCTTAAAAAAATGGGATCAGGCAATTGAATCCGTGATGTAATTTAGGTCTGACATTTTCTAGTTATGTGCCCTTTATGCCCTGTATCTTCTGTGCTCAGAGTCGAAAACTAAAGTGGTTTGTTTACTTCTTTCCTTAAATCGTACTATTCTTTGGAAATGAACTTTGAAAAATCTAATGCTCGAATAGAAACCAAAACCTGGATTAGAGGACTAGGAAAATTTCTAGTTTCCCCCTCAATTTTTTTATTTCCAAAATACATGGTTTCAAGTGCTGATCCAGAAAGGGCAATCGTTGACCAATTTATTCAAAGCGTAAGAAATGCACGAGCTGGTGAACTACTACTAGACGCTGGCGCTGGAAACTTTAGATTTAGAGAGTTATTGATTAAAAAAGATTACACGTATGAATCTCAGGATTTTGAGCAAGTATTTGATCAAAATTTTCGGGGAGCACACACTTATGTCTGCGATATAACCTCTATCCCGGTTGAATCGAATAGGTTTGGGGTGGTGGTTTGCACACAAGTGCTTGAGCATTTGCCTGATCCTTTAGGGGCGCTCAAGGAACTTGCACGCATTTTGAAGCCCGGAGGAGAATTATTTTTGACGACAAATCTTTTGTTTCCGATACACGGGGCCCCATATGATTATTTTCGGTTCACAAATTATGGTCTAGAACATTTATGTAGTGAGTCTGGATTTTCAAAAATTGAAGTGGTCGCTCGAGGTGGATTCTTTAGTCTATGCGCCAAAATTGTTTTTGATTTACCTGCTATTGCCTCATCCTGGTTGTTTTTTGGTGGTTCCAGCCCCCATGGTCATCGCGAACTAAATATAAGAAGTTGGCCGCTAGTGATGCTCTTTATGCCTGCAATTTTTCTTCTTGATTTACTATCGACTTTCTTAGCTTTTCTAGTGTCGCGATTAGACTGGATTGACAAAAAAAGGCGATTCACCCTGGGATATCAACTACACGCAATACGAGTTTGAAGTTCTTCAAAGCAAATCCTACATTTTTTCATATAGTTTGATTAAGTCTTTAACTCCCAATTCTAAGTTGAATTCTTTCAAAGCCAACTCCCTACATCTCTTTGGAGTCGTTTTATCTTTAATTAAGTCTAGTATTTTCTTTGCATACCCTTCAATGTCTTTTTCACTATCTGAACTTGTTACTACTCCTGCATTGTATTTCTCAATAAGTGTTCCAAAGTCACCTTGTAGCGAATTAATCACTACGGGTCTTCCACTAGCCAAGAATTCAGCTGTTTTTGTAGATGCAACAGATGTTAAACTAATTCCTAAGTTATTTCTCCATACACTAAAACCTAAATCGTGTTCTTGTATGAGTGATGGCATTTCATCATGAGCCACAGACACTACAGTGTCATAATCGACTTGCTTCCAATACTCTGTTGCTCCTTGAGAAGCTGCAATTGTGACAGTGACTGGAGTATAATCTTTCAGTTTTCTTATAATCTTGTTTATAAGTTGCACATCATAAGCAGGGCTAAATGTTCCAGCAAAGAGAATTCTTATAGATTTTGATTTACTCGCGGGTTTGTCTCTAAATTTTTCCACATCCACACATGTAGGAATGACAGTCAATTTGTTTTGCGATATTTTATATCTTGATGTAAATACTGGTAAAACTGCTTTTGTGATTACGATGATGAAGGTAGAGCGTTTTGCTAAGATGTACTCAATAAGTCTCATCGCAAAGAAAACTAAATTTGCATTTTGTTTTGTAGATAGCGCTTTTCTTTGATCTGCTTGTAATGAACGGCAGTCCCAGATCCACGAATTTGGAAATTTAAGGAGGGCGGCAAAAGCAGGGAGTGTGCTTCTGGCATGGATAATTTTTGAACGATCTATCTTGAGCCACATTCTAAAGACGCGACCTAAGCCTCCTATAAACCCGAATCTTCCAAATGGGAGTGGTAACCAGTCGAGGCCATCTTTTTCTATTGCAAATTGCTCAGACTTGTCAGGCATAACTTTTTCGAAACTTATTATTGTAACCGGAGTGACGGATTGTATTTTCCGCATATACGCTAAAACTTGACTTGCCCCCACACCTTCTTTAAGGGAATCAAATGATAGATAGAGAATTTCTCGCATACCTGTAGAGTACCCATATATAACTTTGTTCTTAGGGGTAATTGTGAAGATTTTGGTTACTGGCGCTGCAGGATTTATTGGTTCTCATTTAACTGAGGCCTTATTGAACAAGGGACACAAAGTGCTCGCGGTCGACGCTCTTTTGCCAAATTTATACCCTGTAGAGCGTAAGAGAATAAATTGGGAAGCACTTGGTAGCCTTGAATCTCAGCCTGAATTAGTGCAGCTCGATCTCCGTGAACCACTACCTGCCGGCACTATTGAAGATTGTGACTACATTTTTCACTTAGCAGCAATGCCTGGGCTCAGTCTAAGCTGGGAACAAACAAAGCTTTACATTGACTGTAATGTTCTTGCGACTGCAAATTTGCTTAAAGCTTGTAATTTAAAACATCTAAAAAGGTTTTTTTATATTAGTACTTCCTCCGTTTATGGGAGAAGTATAAATGGGGATGAATCAAGCAATGTATTACCAATAAGTCCTTACGGAGTCACAAAGTTAGCAGCTGAGTCAATGGTTGCTGCTTATTCAGATGCAACAAATATGCCATTTTCTATTTTTAGACCCTTCTCAGTTTACGGTCCAAGGCAGCGGGACGATATGGCTTTCAATATTTTTATTGGAAAACTCATTCGTGATGAGCAGATTAATATATTTGGTGATGGTTCTCAATCTAGAACAAATACGTACGTTTCCGACTTAGTTGATGGATTAATCTCAGGAATAGATAAGGCTAAAGACCGAGAAGTTTATAACTTATCTGGGCCTAAACCATATTCTGTTTTAGAAGTAATTGACGTTCTTTCCCAAATTCTCAACAAAACCCCAAGGTTGAAATTTCAACAAGAACGGTTAGGAGACCAACAGGAAACAAGAACTGTTTTAACTAAGGCAGAAAATGACTTAGGTTACTACCCAAGCACTCCACTTAATGTTGGTCTAGCTAGACAAATTGATTGGCAAATTGCTAATTCTTGAGACACTAAATAAGGATTATTTGCTTGAAGTTGAATTATCAATCATTGAATTCCCATAATCTTTGCTTGCTGGTCAAAGTCCGGTATAACGTGTCGCACCTCGTCGAAAGTACCCGTTGCAAGTACTTTGCCATTTGAAAGATAAACGACGTTGTCTACGTTTTTTACGGTGGATAGTCGGTGCGCAATTATTACAACTGTTGTCGATCCTTTTAATGCCTGAATGGAATTGGAAATGCTTGCTTCTGTTGCACCATCCAATGAACTAGTCGCTTCATCAAGAACTAAGAGGTGTGGTTGCGTAAACATGGCTCGCGCAATTCCTAGCCTTTGTCTTTGTCCGCCGCTAATTCTGGCTCCACGTTCACCTACCTGGGTATCAATTCCCTCTGGCAAACTTGAAACAAATTCATCAAGTTGGGCCATCTTCAGTGCACTCATGATTAATTCGTCTGTGGCTTCTTCTAATGGGTAACCGAGTGCAATATTCTCCCGAATCGTGCCCGAGGAGATCGCTATATCTTGGGGAACATATGACACAGCTCCTGGCCATTTTGCGACGGCAAGCATTGGCGGTAAATCTGAAACTAAAACAGAACCGTTGTCAGGAGTTAAGACACCTAACAAAATATCAACCATGGTTGTTTTGCCTGCACCTGAAGCCCCAACAAATGCAACAGATGACCCGGCGGGAATCGTAAGAGAAACATTTGTAATTGCTGGCTGAATTTTGTTGGGATATGTAAAGGAAACATCCTCAATATTTATTTCAGAATTGAACCCCTCATGAATCACATCCAGCTTGTCCTCTGTATTTTCGGTAATTGGCGCAGTCCCTAATTCCTCTATCAAGTCTAAGGTTGGTGTTGCTACCCCCAAGCCACTTATGATGTTAATTGTGCCCTGCTGAAGTCGCAGTACCGCTGGTGCAATACGCGTGCCGGCCGCAAGAAATACTGCCACGGTTGCAACAGCCTGGGATTCGCTTTGGAAGAAAAATTGGGAAGCGCCAATTAGGACTGCACCTACGACAACGGTTGTCTCAATTATATATTTGCTGACGTAGGGGAGAAACGCAAGTTCTGCAGATGTGCTTGCCAGCGAATATCTCAAAAGCCCCATTTCTCGCGCGTAATAATCTCTGCGATTCCGCACAACTGATTCACGATATGAGGCAAAGACTTCAACTATTTTTTCATTACTCCTGATGCTCAGTTTGGAGTTTTCAATACCAAGATTTCCGGCTCGTAAATGCATAAGCTTATATAAGAAAAATCCCACCAACGAGAAAACTAAGAAGGTAGATATGGCTGTAACTGGATCTACTACTAGTAATCCAACCAACATCACACACAAAAGAGCAAAATCTGCAATCCAAACAACTGTAGTTCCTAATACCTGCAATACAATTCGTTCAACACCTGTTGTAACGGCATAAACCGTTTCTTGGGTTGTTCTTGCTTGAACCACTAAAAGAGATTGGGACAAAAGTCTTGAAATTAGGTCGGCAGAAATTTTTGCACCGCGACGACTCAAAAAAAATAGCGTCCTGCGGGTAAAAAAGATTGACAAAACTGTTCTTCCAACTAAAAGTACTACCGCACTGATTCCCAAGACAATCACTTGCTCTTGAAATGATGCCTCTTGAATGTGTAGAAATTCAAGTACCTCGGTAACTTGATTCCCTGGATTTCTAGATTGCAATCCGGTTACTGAGAGTGCACCCAAAAGTCCAATCGCGAGTACTCCCAATAAATCTAGGCCACCCATTAAAATCTGCAGAAGTGTGACTATCAGGAGTTTCCGTTGATCAGATCGAGAAAGTATGTTTATGGCTCGAGCAAATGAACTCTTCCTTAATCGAACCATCTTATTTAAGGGGATATCCAAATTGGGTTCTTGACTGTCCAGTTGACCGTTCGCTCTAATGATTTTTCGAAAGCAACGGGTGGTTTCCAGCCCATTTCAAGCAACTTGTCCCCATTTAGGGCATATCTCAAATCATGCCCTGGTCGGGTGCCTTCTACATTTATGAACTTGACGAGTTCGTTCTTTGGTTTTGATATTCCCAGAAATTTACCAATTAAAGCTACCATTTCGTCATTGCTTACCTCTGTCTCGCCTCTTACGTTAAACCTTTCTGGGCGTTCAAGTCCATCCGTGTATTTGTGGGGGGTTGCCACAAAGTGTGTGATCAAGAATCTGAGTGCATCAGCTTGGTTGCGTGCATGGAGATAGAACCGGCTTCCTGACATCCATTGACCATTCTTTTGCAATGCGTGTACGGGAACTGGATTTCCCTGCTGAAGTGTGTTGATGATTAAAGGTACAAATTTTTCAACGTCCTGCCGTTCTCCGATAATATTCATAGTGTTCGTGAGAATTACAGGGACGTTGAACGTTCTCCAGTAGGAAATTGCTATCGCCTCTTGAGCGCTCTTGCTCGCTGAATAAGGGTTTGATGGAACTTGTGGACTCCATTCAGGGTGATTAACGCCTTCGGGTGCGGGTCCGTAAACTTCATCTGTGCCAATTTGGATGAAAGTTTTTAGATTTGGCAGAGTTCTTGCATAATCCAAAAGTGTCAATGTCAATGCTACATTGTTCTCAACAAAAGGTCTTGGGTCTGTGATTGAGCGATCCACATGAGACTCGCTGGCCATATTTATAATCACATCAGGATTACCAAACTCTCTTGCTGTGACTGAATCAATCGGTGTGGCCAAATCGTGAGTTACAACCTTTACGCGATCAACATCATTTGGCAATTCCTCAAAAACCGCACGAATTCTGGCTGAAATTCCCAAGTGTCTGAATGAATCCGTGGCAACAATATTCCAGTCGGTAGTCTTCAAAAGATGCGCCAAAGTGTGGTGGCCAACAAAACCACCTGCGCCAGTTAATAAAACTTTCATTGGCTCCCTTTATTTCAATGTTAGTCAATCATATCGCCTAACGACGCTTATGTGGCCCCGAAATACTTTTTTAGTTGAATGCGACCGGCTAGTAAATACTGTAAGACCTATGTGAGGGTTCAAGAACACCCAAAGTGAACACTGATTGCTAAGCCAACTTCATTTATAGCTCAATTTGCCTATACATAAAAAGAGGAGGTTCCCTAAAGCGGCGGTCGCGATATGGCTGGTCACCTGTGCTGGCACAGATATCCATTCGAGAAAGTTTTAAATTAATTCTAAGCGTGGACTTATGTTGTTGGATGTAATAACTAAATCTCAGATTATCTCTTGAAGAACTTTTTTAAAGACTTAATTCTCAGAGCCCCAATTTCCTGACCCTCAAAATATAAAGCACCCTTAGATAAGTACTCAACATTAGACATCTCGATTCCTCCACATTCCATGTAATATGCAAATGGATAAATCTTCTCAACGTGAATGATGCGCCGAAAACTAATAAATCTATTTCGAATGGACTCTTCATCAAAGGCACATAACTCTGGCACTAAATGTGCCCAATCTGTATTGGCTAATATTAATGTATTTGCTCCAAGAATAATGCTGTCAATTCCTACGGTAGAGGCGTAAACTACATTGATGTCTGACATTTTCATAAGTTTATATGAGTCTACTTTGCTGAATGATGACAAATGAGTAATTTTATTCTCACTGCAGAATTCAGCCCACTCTTCATCTTCGGCCACGAACATTTCTTCGAGCCCAGGATGGGGTGGATGTCCCCGGAGTAAAACAGAAAAACCATGTTCTAGAGCAATCTTATTGAATGTTCGTAGAATGCTTTTTTGTTGATCAATACCAAGTTGAGTGCTTTTAATATCAACACCCATAGGGGCCATTTCAAAACCCGAGCCAACAAAAATGGTTGCCAATTTTTTATCTTTAGGTATCAAAATTTCAATACTACTATCAAACTGCAAAGAAAAATTACGTCCTAGTTGACTACCTTGAAGTTTATTTTCAAGGTAGTTCTGTGCAATAACATACTTCGATTTATCTCCCCTAGCCCAAGTACGGTCAATATCCATCTGCCGGGGAATCATATTTTGTCTAAAGTCTGTTTGAAATTCAAGGTATCTAGTGCTCTTTGAAGTCACTTGTTCTAAAACCGTGCATGGGGTTCTGGTTTCATTAGCTCCTGCAATAATTGCATTCGGAATTAGAGTTCTGCCCCCTGGAACAATGACTTTCGTAATTCCTCTTTCTAAAATAACTTGCGTCACAAATTCGAATACTCTGTCATAAATTAACTGTGAGTGATTAAGTATTTTTTGATCTAACTGTGATTCACTCACAATGCGGGCACCCACTTCCTCAAAATACTGCGAATCAAGACCATTCAGAAATGAAAGCGGATTATCTCTATGAAAATTCATTTTTGGGGTGCTAAAGCGATCTAAAAAATTAGGGGAAACTATCTCAATTTTATGCTTAATTGCAATCTTTTTTAAGATACTCTCAATGCGATTTTTACGGTAGAATTTAGTTAGAATATACTTTGAGTTATCCTTATAACGCTTTAATCTAAAGCTAGACAAATCTAAAATTAAGATTTCTTGTTTCTCACTAAGGGCATTTTGGATAAAATCAATAGCCCATAACTTCCAAAGTATGTGCCTCTCAACAACTACAATCATCCACCTGCTATTAACTTGCTTCATAATGGTATCTTAGCAAAATTGAGCTTCCGGGTAGTGACAAGAAACTAGCACAGTTTACGGCTCTCTTTAGTCTGAGTAACAAACGATGGCTGTGCCAATATCTCAATTGTGGTTAGAAAATAATGAGGTTAGAGTACGCTTTTTGGCTTTAGAAAACCTCAATTAATTATGAGAGGTCCCTCAAGTGGGAGACATGAAGGTATTCAATTGCTGATGCTTGTGTCATCGCCAATAAGTCAGATTTTGTCCTAAATCATGGGTTCAGTAGTAATGGAGATTTAGTCTGCCCAGGAGATTCGCGGATGTATGATTTGCTTGGAACTCCATAATGAATCCTAAATTTAGTAAACTAGTTAGTCTCTGCGGGAGATGAGGAAGCCTTGGAATTAACGGAATTAAACGTGGGAGCGAAAAAACCGCTTTCAGATGGGTATTTTACCAAATGACCAAAGAGAGATATTTCCAATTCTTGAAGCCCAATCAAGAATTCCACGGGCGACTAAGGGGTGAACCAATTCATGGATCATTTAGAAAGTGGCTTGGTCAAAATAATACTCAAATCGCACTTAATAGAAATATGAGTAGCTAAATTGATTAGGTTTGAAGCCAAGAGAGTTTTACCCTTGTCAAAAAGAAAATTGGATTTTATCTCAAACGTTATAGTCAAGAGTGTGGTTATTGTTGCACCAAATATATTGCTGGCTAATGATGAAATTTTCTATTTCACTGATTTCCATATGGGAAATGAAATTGAAAGATTTGGAATCAGTCCTGGCGAGAAAAGGAAGAGTGTTTCCAACGCTGGCGAGAAAGTGACGAAACTTCGTGAGGCAGTTTACCTCGGAAGTGCACTTGATTTTCTGCATTATGAATCCGTGGTTTATACCCTCGCGAAATATCAGATGTATTTGAAATCAACTTTAAATCATTCGCCTAGAAAAATAATATTAAATGAAAAAATGTCAAGAAATACTCGAGATTGGTTGATTTCATGTATAAACAAGGAATTTCCAGAATGTGAAGTAATTCTAATGAATAAAACTACAGTCATAGAAGTCGAAAATCTTCACGTTTTTACACTAAACGATCAATTATTGAATTCAAACTTAGAAAATCTCTCTTTGTACATCAGGTATCTGACCCCTAGCGGTGGAAATGAAATGTACGCAGGCTCGAAAATACTCTTGACAAGAAAAAAGCAGGTCTTTTTTGATATGAAGAGCAGAAAACCGAGAAATTCAAGGGTGTTTGAATGGTATGCCAAGAATAAAGGATATGAAGTATTTGATCCCGGGGACATGAAATTTCAGGATGTGCTTGGGAGAATGGTTGGTGCGTCTAAAGTAGTTTCATACCATGGCGGTGCTCTTGTCAATCTACTTGCATGTAAGCCAGGCACTCAGGTTTCGGAGATATATTCAGAGTGGTATGCAGATTGCTTCGAGCAGATATCGTTGAGCTGCAAATTAGATTACACGAGTTATTTCTATGAAATGAAGAAGAGGCCAGATTTGATAAGAACTGCCTATTATCTACTATTTAAGATACAGAGGAAAGCTTACATAAAGCACTTCAGAATCAGATACCGAGATTTCAACTCCATTCTTCAGGTTTAATGTGAAGCAACTAGTTTACCAAGTTCATTAACTTTGATAACTTACATCCTATAATCTGAAGGTACCGGTGAGGGAGATAGATGAAAATACTTGTGACTGGAGCAGCGGGATTCCTTGGATCCCATCTGGCTGAGAAATTCTTGGAAGATGGCCACGAAGTAATTGGTTTAGATAACTACTACACGGGTAGCAAAAGAAATCTACAAACCCTTGCTCCATTTGATCATTTTGAGATGATTCGGCACGACGTTACTCATCCTATATTTTTGGAAGTTGATGCAATCGCCAATCTCGCATGCCCCGCATCACCCGTCCACTACCAAAAGCACCCAACACAGACTTTGAAAACAAGTGTTTTGGGAATGACTAACATGTTGGGTTTAGCAAAACGTCTGGGTATTCGCATTCTGCAAGCTTCGACATCAGAGGTATACGGAGACCCAACTATAAGCCCACAAGTGGAGGAATATTGGGGAAATGTTAATCCAATCGGAATTCGCGCTTGCTACGACGAAGGAAAACGAGTTGCAGAAACTCTCCTTTTCGATTATCACAGGCAGTACAACATCGAAATTAAAGTTGCTCGAATCTTCAACACATATGGACCAAGAATGCAGATTGATGATGGCAGAGTGGTTACCAACTTCATTGTGCAAGCCCTTCGGGGAAGTCCAGTTACTATTTATGGGGATGGGACTCAGTCAAGGTCTTTTTGTTTTGTGTCAGATTTAATTGATGGATTAAATTTATTGTTCAACTCATCCGCGGAAGTGACTGGACCGATTAACTTGGGTAATCCAGTGGAATTTACAATGCGGGAGCTAGCAGAAATGGTGATTGGTTTGACAAACTCAAAATCTAAAATAGTTCTGCAAGACCTTCCGAGTGATGATCCTAAGCAAAGAAAGCCAGATATTTCTAAAGCGCAACAAATCCTTGGATTTAACCCAACAATCAAGTTAAATGAAGGTCTTATAAAGACCATAGCTGATATTGAACCAAGGCTTTAGACTCTTATAATTTTGAGTTTACTGAGTTATGGTTCTGTGGAGAACTGTATGTCTATAAAGTAATGGATTTATCCTTAACTTATGCCTCTAACTGCTCTTTAATTTCAATATCTTTCTGGATAGTGTTAGAAGCTATTTTTTACTTTCTGACATCTGAATCAAATCCGCCGGATTTGAGCAAGTATGGCTCGCAGAGGGCTCGTTAACTTCCAACTCAGACTCCCCTCAACTTCCCGAAGCTTGCGGTTGAGATCTGAGACTTGAGATTGGTATGTTTCAATCTCTGCAATGGCATGCGATGCAACTATAGAATTCATATCAACTTCCGGCGCCGATTGGTCGTTGGTTCCGATTTTTCTGAAAGAACATTTCGTATTGTCAGTTTCAAAGTTATCATGTTCAACTACCTTAAGGAAGTCATCAACTGCACGCACTACACTTGGCCACGTAGAACTATAGTCATCACAAACCATGTAACCCCCTGGTTCGAGTACACTCCACCAGGAAACCAAATCGAAATAAACAGAAAAGTAGTGATGACCCGCATCTATATGAATTAAGTCAGCTACTAGTTTTCGACTACTCAGGAGTTCAAAAGCAGATTGAGAGTCTAAAGGCAGTGGGATGATCCAATTCCCCACCTTACTCCCCGCAACATTATAAAAAAATCTGTAAGAGTCTAAGTTCATCTCTGGGGCCAATACCCACAGAATCGAGTACCTTGCCCGACAGATAGTGCTCTGAACTTCCTAGAAAGGTGTCTATCGCAACAACTGTACCGTTAGCATTCTTACTCGCTAATTGCTGTGCCATAGCGATTGAACTTCCGCCTTTCCATACCCCCACTTCTATAATTAGAGGGTTGGTTGTGGCATTTACTCGATTGAGGAGTAACTTATTCTGGCTATTCCAACCTTGAATATCAACAATTGCTTCTCTCTTCGAATCGCATAAATCTCTGATTTCTAGTTTTTGCAATATGCTGAATTTATCGTTCATGTTTCAAGGATACAGTTATTATATGTGAAATACACGGGTCGGAGAAAAACTGGACTCATAAGTTACACGATTAGGTAGAGATTTTACCTACTTTGATAGATTCGCTTGAGAGACTGCTTCTTAATTGCAGTTGCATCTTTCAAGAGCTTGAGAGCTATAGGTACCTAGGTCATGGCAGTGATCTACGACAAACTAGGAGAGCCTCTTTAAATACAAATTTCGAGAACGTCCTGATTTACCCACCCAGAAATCGCGAATTTCAGTCCCTCTTATAAACCCTTTGCCTTGTGGTTGCCAATCCATAAATCTGAAATGATTAATTTTTTCTAAAAGAGTATCTACTTGTTGCGCATTAATCTCTGGAAGCGCCCATACTTCTATGATAGCGCACTCAGTCTTTTGCCAAACTATGTCAGGAATGTTGGAGCAAATTAAGGCATCCATACCTTGAGTATCGCATTTAATGACATATCTATCGAATGACATGAGATTTAATTGAAAAAATGATTCAGTGTTAACTAGGCGAATTTTCTGTTTTATTCGATCCATTTTAGGTACAGCACTCTCAAACAGAGAAGTATTCCCGTGATTTACCGACTCAGTATAAATCCATTCGTCTCCATCTCTATCGCTTAGAGCAAACTCATAAGCTTTAACATCATTTATCTGACTGAGATTATTTGTGATTGCCAATATATGCTGTGGAATAGGTTCGAACAAAAAGCTGGAATTTTGCTGTTTAGCAATATTCATAGTTTGTAAGCACACTAATCCTGTATTTGCTCCAATATCGATCAGAGCAACATTAGTGGCTTTAATTTTGATTTCCTTAGCAATCTTCACAAGTCCAGAGGCAAGAAATTCCGAATCGGGCAAATCCCAACTTCCTACACGCATTACAGATTCATAAATTACTTCATCTTTTGGAATTTCTAGAACTGAGTCTCGTTTTCCAAGTGGGCCATTTCCTTTGAGTTTTACAAGTGTGTTTTTACTTGTGGAGTATCCAACTTCGATGGCACCCATGCGTCCTAAACTATATTTCAATATCCAGAGAGATTTCTTCAATAGCCGAGATGGCATAGTACGAATCGGCAAGGGGCGCACTATGGGTAAATAGCTCTGAATTCTCATAGAATAACTCACTCTTTAGCCAGTGAAAGGTCGAATTTAACCATTTCTTCAACTAGGTGTTCGAAAGATATCATCGGTTTCCAACCTAAATCTGACCGAATCCGAGATGAATCCCCTATGAGAGTATCAACTTCAAGGGGTCTGAAATAGTGTTTGTCAACTTTAACTAGAATTCTCCCAGTTTTCTTCTCGACTAATCTCTCTTCCATACCAGTGCCTACAAATTCAACTTCTAAATTTAGAACTGAACAAGCAGCTTGAAGGAATTCACGAATCGAATGGCCACTACCTGTTGCCACCACATAGTCCTTAGGCACTGGGGACTCCATAATTAGATTCATAGCTACTACATAATCTTTCGCATGACCCCAGTCACGAACTGCGTCCAAATTACCTAAGTAGATTGGCATTGTAGATCCTGCCATAATTTTTGCTAAACCCATTGTTATTTTTCTCGTAACAAAAGTTGGACCCCTTCTTGGAGATTCGTGATTGAATAAAATACCGCTTACCGCAAAAATATTGAATGCCTCACGGTAATTCTCAACCAAAGTATGGGCATACATTTTTGCAGCAGCGTAAGGTGACCTAGGGGCGAAAAGAGAGTCCTCATTTAACAAGCCTTCTGCTTTCCCACCGAATAGTTCGCTGGTTGAGGCTTGATATAATCTAATCTCTGCTTCACCGTTTAGATTTCTTATTGCTTCTAGAAGTCTTAAGGTACCTAAACCAGTTGCATCAGCAGTGTATTCTGGCTCATCAAAAGAAACTGCCACGTGACTTTGGGCCGCCAGATTGTAGATTCTGCTCGGTTTGATGTCATAAATTGCCCTCTGAATTGAAGAGGCGTCGGACATATCACCATGCACGAGCCTTAATCCCTTTCCCTCTAAATGTGAGTCTTTATATATGTGATCAATCCTTTGCGTATTGAACAAAGAGGTTCTACGTTTTAAACCAAATACCTCATGCCCTTGTTCGAGAAGAAGTTCAGCCAAATATGACCCGTCTTGACCTGTAATTCCTGTAATCAAAATTCGCATTTGATGAGTCTACTCTGTCCAGTGAGGATTCCCAGTGAAATTAGATACTGGCGTGCCACACGTTTTAAAGGATTCCAAAACTAAACTCGTATCCTTTCTGGAAGGTCATACAAATCCAAAAGTCCTAATCTTTTGAATTGCATTCAAGAACTTTGCCTCTAAATTGTCCTGGTAAGTCTCTTGAAGACACCACTGGTGAACTGAGTTTCAGAAAAGGGTACTTACCGCATGACTTTGTCGATCAAGATCAAATCAATTCTTGGTAACAACTTGGAGTGATTGCGAAAGAATAGGCAGCAAAAGTATTAGCTACAGGAAGAATTCGTATCTCCTCTAGGGCAAAACAAGACACCTAAAGATTAAGTATCCAACAAACCTCTTCAATAGCTTAACTGAATCAAATGGAAACTACTTCAATTCTAGGTAGAGGAAAAATCAATTTTCCACCTTTACTTAAATAAGTTTCAAGGGAATTAATCAATCCTTCTCTAAAATGCCAAGGTAACACAATTGCAACTGTCGAATCTCCCGCTGCATCTATGAGCTCGCTTTCAGAAACTATGGGGATGCATGACCCCGGAGTCTGTTTTCCAAACTTTCGAGTATTTATGTCCCCAATTGCACGAATAACTCCAAAATTTAATCCAGCTGACTGCAAAAGGACATTTCCTTTTGTAGATGCTCCGAAACCAATAATATCTGCCCCAGAGAGTTTAAACTGAGTAACCAATTCATTTAAATCTGATGCGTGTTTTAAATAGTCAACAGCAAATTTTGAAATCTTTGTACCATCAACTATTCCATTCTCTATCTCCGAAGAAAGCAAGAATTCAACAAAAGGAGTGAGAGGTATAGATTTATTTGTTTTCATTGCTGTTACAGCTACGCTCCCCCCATTTACGCCATTAATGCTCGCATCAAGAATGCAAAAGCCAGACAGACCTAGAATCCTTTGTATATCATGCAATGATAAATAGAGAAGATGTTCGTGACAAATTGTGTCATAGCTAGTTGCATCAATCATGAGTGGAAGATAACTTTGCTCGAAGTGCCAAATGCCTCCCTCGATTAAAATCTCATTAATCTGTTTTGCAAAACTCACTGGATCATTTAGATCATAAAGGACCGAAAGGCTTGTTACCAGATTTGATGGGCTTGCTAAATGGCCCCAGTATGCCGAAGAGGAAAAAAATTCCCCTATTTTGATGGTCTCGGCCGGATAACAATTACTCACAATATCCAAAAGTGGGTCTATACCGATTTTTGTGATTGAACTGTCCTTATATCCTGAGAGTAAAGTTCCATCATTAGAGGCAATATCAACCACTATTGGATTAGTGAGATGAGATAAATATTTTTTCTCAAGAACCCGCGCTTTCTGTTGGAGATGGTTAACCATTGTTTTATTCAGGTGCGATTCATAACCGTAAGAATCTCCATAAAGTGCAAGTTGGGAATAGTTATGGCCAAGTTGGACCAAGCCACAATTGCCACATCTACAAAGGAGAAGTGGTTCCGCTTGAACCTTATTTCCGTCTTCAAGAAAAACACCAGTCAAAGCTAACTCCCCAAAATCAATAACTATGCTCAATGAAGAACTCTGGCAAACTCGGCAAATTAAAACTTGAGTGGCACTCTGTGTCATGTAAAAATGATATCACTATTATGAGGCATCGAATTTTTCCGGCATAATAGGTGTATGAGAATTTTGATTGTTGGAGCAGGAGGGCAGGATGGCTCTCTACTTGCAGAAAGATGCTTAGCACAAGGTCACGAAGTTCTTGGAGTTAGCTCTAATTCACAAGTGCCAAGTTCTAACGGTATTAAATTGATAGATGTGGATCTAGCCAATTCTGAGAAATCCAAATCCTTGTTTCAGTTTTTTAAGCCGGACAGAATTTTCCATTTAGCCGCCGTTCACTCTTCATCTGCATTAACAGAAGTCAATATGGAGCGGACCCAGGAAAAAATATACTCTTGTAACGTTGTTATAACTCAAAACATTCTAGATTGGCAGCGCTCTAATTCAGACTGTAGGTCAGTTATAGGATTATCTTCTCAGATGTATTCTTTTGAAAAAAGTGGCAGAAGTATTGACGAATCCTCAATACTAGATCCACGCAATTATTATGGTAGGACTAAAGCAGAAGCCTTTTCCCTATTGAGAAACTACCGAAGTAAGTATGGAACTCAAAGTTCTGGAGCCATACTATTTAATCACACATCTAACCGAAGTAAATCCGAATTCCTTTTTCCGCAATTAGTCTTTAGTATTTCACAGGTATTAAATGGTAATTCCTCCAAAATAGTAGTGCGCGACCCAAACGCTGAATTAGATATTTGTGATGCAGGTGAAGTATGCGCTGGTCTCCTCAAATTGGCCGAGCTTGATGTGTCCACGGATATCATTTTTGCAAGTGGTGTTGGTATTAACATTAGAGATTTGATATCAAAGACTATGAAGAATTTATCGTACTTTGGGGATTACATCATTGAGCGGGATGTGGTTGACTTCACTTCCGCCCCTGCCCTTATTGGCAACCCATCTAAGGCTCTAAACCTCTTAAACTGGAAAGCATTGAATTCAGCAGAAGAAATTCTTCTAAGAATGATACTCCAACGTAGAATATAGCCGTTATTACATTTGATTGTTACCAGAGACCTATTTAACTTCATTGGATTTCGAAAAGATGCCCACTACTATCCCCGATTTATTCCCCAAAATAGATCGTACGTTGAAAATCGTGAAGGAAAACCATGTCGCCAGATAAGAATGTTGGCAAATATATCTATTCACATTTCTGTTGAATTCTTGAAAAATTCATTCCTGAAAGAGTTTTGATGTCTACTTTTCTTGGAAATCCTTACCTCTTTTTTATATACAATTGAATCAAATTTCATCACCAAATATTGTGGTGTTGTAAATTCTTAAGTAGGGAATTTAGTTCAGGCAAATCACAATTTTGATTCGCCCATCTCCAGTCTTCTGATTCGACATTGGATGAGCTAACTCTCCGGTATTCGAAACCATATATTTTCGAAAGTTCTTCAGTTTCAGTAGCTCCAAAATAATTATATGGAACAATCTCTATGAAAAGTTCTAGGGAATGTGCCCAAACTAAGTGCGCCAAAGACCCACCTAACATGCCTATTACCATTCGAGCATCTCGGATTTGAGAGACAGTTTCAATCAATTTTGTTATGCCAGGACGTATGACAAAAACTTTTCCAAAAAAGCTTTCAATTTCGGCTAAAACAGCACCCTCATTAAGAAGGTTTCTCCGGTTGCGATCTCTGTCTGCGCGTCCTATGAAGCATATCTCTGCACCCTTATTGTCTGAAAATTTCTCACTTGCTTCCCTCATGCGAAGTTGAATCTCCTCTAAGATTTCGATGGGATAAACTCTAAAAGGAAAGGAGCTGATCGCCAAAGCACTAGTGACTTCAACGCTTGAACGTAGAGGAAGTAATCTAATGGACTTATGGAATCTTAGGATTTCGTTGAATTCTTCAATGAAACTACCACCTTTTGTGGCTCCTAGAATTAAACTATCGGCTTCACGCAGCTCCTCTTTGAAGGCAATCAGGGAAGGCAGGATTTCAAAGAGGAAGCAATGGAGGTTGTATCCACTCACGCTGAGGCAAAATGCAGCATTCTCAACCCTACCAGTATACGCAAGACCTGATCGAAATTCGCTTAGCGCAGTAGAATACTTCATTATTGAAACATCAGGCCCACTGCAGTGGTTGAAAAAAAACTGGCCATCACCTAACGAAGAGACGAGGGTAAGTTGACCCTCATAGTCAATCCGCACAGCCCCAATTGCCTCAAAATCGACAGTACCACGCTCGCCATTACTAATCGCAAACGTATCTCTAAAGTGTTTCAATTGTTCAGGATGAGATACTCTTGAGGCGTCTTCTTCAAAAAAACGTGAATTCCTGTCGCGGAAGTAACTTTTAACTCTTGATTCGTGAGTTTTCATAACTCTCCATAGGTGAGATAGTAAAGCAAAATATAATTATATTACGTCAAATCGCTCAATTTTGTAATAAAAGCTGGCTAACGAGCCGTCAATAATCTTGGGTCCCCAGGATTTAACCTGATCTATGGTAGCCACCAAATAGATCTGTACATTCATTCCAACTCCAAGACCGATTTCTGGGGCTTTATCTTTGCACAGATTTTCTATCTAGTTTTTGGTATAACAACAACATAAATGATTCTTTCTGCAATAGGAGATTATGCGCGGTTTTACACTTAAATCATCTTTGATCTAGGCGTGAAAAAACAATTCTTCTGCCTCCCTGTCTTCATATTGAAAATCAAGGTATTTCTTGAGTTCGGCAACTTCCGGGTCTAACCACCAGTCCTCAAAGTTCCTGCCTCGAGTTTGTACTCCCGCAAAAAATAGGTGGTACCCAGAAGAAACAAGAATTTCACGACTGGCATCTCGTACTTGTGGGTTCTGATCGACATAGTAATCATGCTCAAACGTGATTACAGAAAATCTGTAGTTATCTAGCGGTAAATTAATCAATGCCTGCAATGACTGTGATGCCGGGTCAATATCAATTTGAAGATAGTCAATTCTATTTGGAAAAGAGTGACTCTTTAGATATGACTCAGAATCCCAAACCGTTGCGTCTTCACATAGACACATGGTTTTGCGTGAATTCAAGAAGTCTTGATGTAATTGAGGGTCTAATTCTACCGACAATCCCGCCCACTTAAATCGCCGCTCTAGTAGAAGTGTATTGTTAGCCTCTACTCCATCGCCGGCTCCAATCTCAAGAAAATGTCCACTGACTTTGAAATTAAGCACATTTTGCACAAAAGACTCTTGAAAAGCCTGGCTCTTGCTTCCTTTTAAACTCTCAAAAATTTGATTTCTCCTTCTGTCCATTTATTAGAAAACTAGCTTTCCTTGGATCAATACCTAAAGCAGGTTCTCCAAATGTGATCACTCGTCTGTATGCTTTCATAAATATTAGTAACGGATTAACTGTTTAGGGAGCTAAACTTCTGGGGGTTCTCTCGGACTTCTTCATAAGTATGTGGCTAGAAGCTAACCCTCTTTAATGTTCGAATGGGCATAGACCTTCCTAACCGATGCGACTAAACGCCAACGAGACCAGCATGAGTGTCAAATGACGGGTCAAGAGAGACTTTAGCAACACCAGCGATTCTACATAAATCTGTCTGATTTACATTGGACTTATGCATCATTTCATCAGAAAAAAATAAGCAGCCTCCCAATTCCAATTCACAAATAAGCTCATTGTGATTCTTCAGTAAATCATCAATGGTAGAAACTTTATTTGTAGTGTACCCTCCTGAAGAAAATTGAGTTTTTTCAAATTCAAAAATTCCAAGTTCGTGAGATTTTTCCAAAAATGACATCGCACCATTAATTTGGGTCGCATCACGAAATACAGGAAACCAAACATGAATTGTCTTGCGAGTTGAGTGATACGTTCCATCCTGATGCCAATCATATGCAAGTCGTTTACCTTTAGGGATACCTAGTACAAAGCCTTGCCCAACATGGAAATAAACTGTTCCTTGACCAGCTATGCGGGTTATTACATCATCCAACTCTGACATCAACGAATAAAAGCTCCATAATTGTGTTGCAGCGATTTGATAAGAGTGTAATTGAGCAGGATTAGTTGAATTCAATTCAACGATCTTGGAATCTAAGTCCGAGTTTTCTCCTGCACTCCAAGGTTGTAAGCGAAACAATAATTTCATATCATCTTGTAGTTTTTTTAATGACGAAAGTTGAAAAACTTCACGCACTGCAACATAACCTTCGGAACGATAAAAATCGCTTAAATTATCATTTTTATCTAGTACTTTTATAGGTTTCATAGGTTTCCTCTCAAGTATAAAACTAACTATACTGGAATTTGGGAATTTCTTGGGGATTTAATCAATCTTCTTGATTACTCCGAATAAGGGCGTCTTAATTAGCAATCAGTATTGGGATAGAATCATAGTTCCTTCCGAAGCCTCAGTTTAATCCCATAAATGTCCAATGCCTTTTCCTTTGAGTACACGTAATACAAAAGACTATTGAAAAGCTTGAGTCTGGCTCTCCTTTCAATCCTTAAAATGTGATTTCTCCTTACTATCCACTTGTTAGAAAACCAACCTTCCTGGTTTTAAACAATTCATTTATTTCTACCAACAACCCCACCCTCCATCCACTTGTAGGACTTGGCCAGTTACATACTTGGATAGATCGCTCGTTAAATACGCTATAGCCCCCCGGAAGTCTTCTTCGCTAGCCATTCGACCTAGCGGTGTTTTCGTTTCATAACGCTTCACGAACTCTTCTGGCTGACTTCTAAAGATCCCACCGGGCGAGATGGCATTTACCCGAATCTCTGGTGAAATTGTTGTAGCTAACCAGCGGGTCAATTGGATAAGTCCACCCTTCGATGCAGCGTAAGCAGCTGGGTTACTCATCCTTGTGCCTTCATACAAACTCCAGTCCGGTCCGTACATCCCATATATTGAAGCAATATTCACGATACTTCCACGTTTGGAATCCCTTAGTAATGGCGTTAATCCTTGGCTAAGGTCAAAAACTGCAGTTAGATTTACTTCCATTGCACGTCGCCAAGTATCAATTGATTGATCCTTAAATGGGACACCCCAACCGGAAATGTTCGAAGTGCCCACAAATGCTGCATTGTTAATCAATATGTTTAGGCCTAGGCCTGAATCAACGAGTTTCTCAATCAACTCTGTTCGTTGTGTTTGATTTTCGAGGTCGCAAGTGTGGTTTTCAATGCGAACTCCCCAACGCTCAGTCAAGCCTTCATTAACCGCTTGGAGATCAGAACCCGATAAGTCAACTAAAACCAAATCGGCCCCGAGTTCTGCCAGAGTGTCAGCAAATACCCTTCCTAGACCGCCAGTTGCTCCTGTAATTAATGCCCGGCGTCCAGAGAGGTCGCTAAGCTCTTTTATGGTCGACACTACTGTTTATCTCTGTTCGAGAGAAGAACTTCCGCAATTTGGAAATCTAGAAGAGAATCTATATCAATTGCTCGTTCAATTGGTATCTTCACTGCCTTCACTCGCCCTTCAAAAATAGAGTCGTGCGACATTACGAATTCTGAATTGATAACATAGCAAACGGTAGCCATATCATAAACTATCGGAGCATTTTGTCTTCGATCTACAGCTAAAGACGGGTTAATCACCAACCCATAAGTGCCATCCTGTTTCTCATTCACCATATTAAAGTAGGGATTACGTTGTGCATCTGTCACAGTGATGACCGAATCAGCCGAACCTTTTTCATATTCATCTAGGCAGTTGTCAATGTCAATTGCTAATCTCAATGGGGCAGTCGCCGGCACAGACACCATAATTTCCGGCATAGCACCCAGGTTTTCCTTTAAATACTCGAGGCCATGCCGCCATGACAGCCATTCAGGGCTCTCATCTGTGGCCAAATGTGTCGGACGGATAAATGGAACCTCTGCACCGTATTGCTCAGAAATTGCTGCAATCTCATCAGAATCAGTAGAAACAATTACCCGATCAAGCCGTTCTACCGCAAGAGCGTGCTCGATGGACCAAGCAATCAGAGGCTTTCCATTGAGAGGGCGAAGATTTTTACCTGGTAATCCCTTGGACCCACCACGCGCAAAGATAAAGGCCACGGCCTTCAATTGGATATCATTTCTTGCGCCCCCGTGGTGGAGGAGATTCGTGCAGCTTCAATGATTTCCAAAACCCGCAACCCATCTTCGCCTGTTACAAAAGGGATTTTGTTCTCTTGAATGGAATCTAGGAAATTTTGTAACTCAGCTCTGTAGGTCTCATCCTGCTGTGGCTGATGAATGTAAAGCATCTCCCAGCCTGTAGCGCCCTCTTCAAACAGATCTACTTCTCCAGTCAATCCATTCCAACGCAAAGTCCCCTTTTCGCCAATAACAATGCATGTTCGAGTACGGTCGTGACGAATAAAATCCATGTTGACTGTTCCAACCAACTGGCGCCCATCACTGTTTGGTGAGAATCCGATAGTCAAGTGTGCCGAGTCTTCAACGTCAATTTCTAATTTACTTTGTTGACCTAAAGTTGCCCTTATCCACTCAACTTCACCGAAAATCCAACGCAAATAGTCAATCTCGTGGCTCAGTTCTAACAATACGCCACCACCTAACTCCTTTCTTCCCGAAACTCCTTGCCGGTAATCTGTTTCTGGTCGCCAGGAAGGTAAATATTGCCCCACCTCACAGCGAACAGATAAAAGGTCACCAATGTTTCCTTCGCTCAGTAACTTCTGGAAGTGTTGCAATGAGGGTGAAAATCGGAGGTTATAACCAATCATCAATATGGATTTATTTTCTTTGCATGTCTCAATTAAATTTGCAACACCTTCAAGTGAGGACGAGAGTGGTTTTTCGATGAGGAGATTTACCCCTACTTGTGCCAGTTCTTGAGCGATGTGAACATGAAAAGTCGAGGGATTTGCGATAACTGAGATTTGAGGGGCAAACTGAATCGCCTCTTCTACCGTTGAAAAAAAACTCTCTGCTAACTGGGGAGCTTCATTTTGAGCTCGAAACCGTAAAATCTTGATGTCACAATTTGGAAAAACTTCTCGCACCAATCTGAGGTGGCGGGTGCCGGCACTCCCTAGGCCAACGATGAGTATTCGGCTAATCAACTTTGTCACCAGTGATTCTCGTTGCGTTCAACTGCCGGTCAAGTAACTGAACATCCCACATGGGTAGCACTATGCCATTAGCTACTAGCGATTGACGAGCTTCCCTGAGCCCGTCGCCTACAAAATTAAACAGATTGGCAGTTGCTACCGCATCAACTCTAGAATCTTCCAACCCATCTGATAAATGATTAGCATTGCCTGCCCCACCCGCCAAAATCACTGGTTTCGAAACTCGATCTGGCAACAAATCTAGTATTTCCAAATCAAACCCCTGGCCAGTCCCATCTCGATCCATTGAATTTAGGTAAACCTCCCCAACAGAATCATTGATAATTCTTTCAATCCAATGTTTCGCTGGGCCTGCTTCACACTTCATTCCATTTTCTGACCATGCCTGATATCGCCCATCAGCAGATAATTTAATGTCCATGGATCCGACCACACATTGCTGTCCGAATTCACTTGCCAAATCACCTACGAACCTATTATCCGAGTAAAGCTCAGAATTAACCACAACTTTATCTGCGCCGGACCGCAGTAGCATTCGCGCAGATTCAATTTGATTTATTCCACCGCCAGCTGCTATCGGCACAAAACAACCGTCAGTTAGCAATTTAAGTGCGGAGCAGAAATCCTCTAGCTTCCTCTCGCCTCGAGTCACATCGAGCACAACGAGTTCATCTATAGAATATGAAATGTGAGAAAAATCGTAATTCTTTTTCAGCCATTCTAAATTGCCTACATTTTGGAGTCGAAAATTCCGACTCAGCATAAAAGATCCATTGTTGTACAAAAGAGTGAAGATTAAACGCTTCTTAAGCATCTTATTTAGGCAGCCAGGAAGTTTCTTAGTAAGATTAAACCGTTCGTTTGACTCTTTTCTGGATGAAACTGTGTCGCATAAATATTCTCATTCTCGTAAGCCGCGAGAAAGTCTGTTCCATATCGACATGTTGCAGGTATACCATTTAAGCCATCAGGCAACATTCTGAAAGAATGGACAAAATAGAAATCTGGACTTCCAGGTAAACCTTGAAAGAGTTTTGCTTCGGCTTGGCTAGAAACTTGGTCGAAACCAATATGTGGAACCTTAATTGCTCCAATATCTTTCCTTGAGAACTCTTCCACAGATGCAGGAATTAGGTTTAAACCAACCGTTTCGCCATCCTCTGAACTCTTGCTTCCTAGTAGTTGCATCCCTAGACAAATACCTAGAATCTTATTCCCACCGCCCTGGACCGATTCAATAATCGCCTCATCAAGCTTCAATTCTTGGAGTGACTTCATCGCCTTTCTAAAAGAGCCAACACCAGGCAAAAGAAGGGTCTCTGATTCTTTGATAACTACGGGATCTGAGCTCACAATCACATTGCAACCTAAGTATCTTAAAGCACTTAATACAGACCAAATATTGCCCATTCCGTAATCAATAAGAGTTACTTTTACATCACTCATACAACGGTAAACTTTGGCTTCCATCGGTCATCTATTTTTTCAAATAGATCTTTATTGGCATACCGATCAATAACGTCATCAAATTCCTTTTGAGACATTTCGTAATAAGCCAAATATAGTTCGATGAGTTCTTCTGGGTAGTGACCATCATAAAGTCTCACAAGATTAACAGCCTGCTCCCGATTCATGGCACCACGTCGAACTTCGATACTGGCATCTTGATTGGCTCTACCAAATCCAAATTTGAGAAACATTAAGTACGTGTGCAGGGCGTAAAGAGCCTGATCATTCTGAGAAAAATTTGTAAAAGTTCCGGCATTTGAAGAATCTGCTTCTTGTAATCCGCAATGCTCTTTTGCTACAAGATAATTTCTATACGGGTCCCAGTTTTCAAAATATGACCAATGGGTGATTTGAATCGGATTTGCTGCCAGTTCCTTCTCTGGAGGGTACTCAAAAAAATTCAGGGGCCCCTTCGATAATTTCGAAGCGTCAAGAATTTTTTGATACCCTCCTTCCAGATAAATTCGCTTCTGGTACTCAACATCGTAGATCGGATTTGTTGAAGTTTCAGTTGATCCTCCATACTCGACTTCGCCATCCTCCCCATAAAAAATAAGACTTATACGATGCGCAATTGCAATCTTTATGGGAGCTGTAGTTATAGAAGTGAGCCAGCCATAATAGGGAAAGCCCATTTCTATGAATCCTGTTTTGTTAAGAATTCGCATAGCTTCATAGTCTGGGTTGATCGAAATATGGTTGTAACCACTTTCAACAAATGCTCGCAGATTTTTCTCGCCCAAAGGCAATGGAAGTGCTGGTGTTATTGTGACACATAGCGGATTCATGCCATATTTGTGTTTCAAATTGTAGGCAACATACGAACCATCTTTACCACCACTCAAAGGAACTAGACAATCAAATTGCCCTTGGTTACTTCGGTGAGCGTCAAGCAAGTTGGCTAACTCAACTTCTCGTGATTTCCAATCAAGCAACTTCTTCTTCTCTTTCCATACACATGCGTTACAGAGGCCTTTTTCGTTGAAAGTAATGCGCGGCCTCGTTGACATAGTCAGACACCCAGAACACCATTTTAGATCCATCATTTAACTACCTTTTAACTTTAGTGGGCGAGAATAATCTAACTCAGTGGCTTTTTGTAATTCATCTGGCCGCCCAACATCCAGCCAACGCTCATGAATTGGATAAGCAACTACTTTGTCCTGTTCTTTCTGCAGCAATTCAAACAATGTTGGCATGTCGCATGGTACCGACTTAACCAGATGTCGTATTGCCGAAGGCTCAATTACATACACGCCTGCATTTATATGACTCCTAGAGACAGGCTTTTCCTCATACCCGATGATTTCGATTCCTTGAGTCTGTACTACCCCAAATGGATTCTGCCATTCATGTACTCGAACAGCCATTGTAGCAATTGCCCCATGTTGAATATGGAAGTCAAGAAGTTCACCGTAGCGAATGTCTGTAATTACATCACCGTTTGTAACAACAAAGGCAGACTCAGGTAACGGATTGAGTAAACTTAAGGCACCGGCTGTCCCTAATGGGGAATCCTCACGTAGATATTCAATCTTCACACCAAGGGCATCACCATTGCCAAAATACTTTTCAATCATGTGCCCTAAATGATAGATAGCCAAAATAAAATGTGAAAATCCTTCAACTTTTGCACGTTCAATAATATGTTCAAGGATTGGTTTACCCGCAATCGGCAGCAATGGTTTTGGACAGTTCTCTGTCTGTGGATGTAAGCGAGAACCTTTTCCACCAGCCATGATTACCATTATGTTGGAGCGCACAGCTGACGCATTAATTTGATCCCATAGATGTAGGCCAACCACACGCATTCTTTCATCAACAATAGGTATTTGATGAATTTTATTAGCCGTCATAAGCTGGAGGACTACATCACGATTTAAATCAGGTGGGACAACCAAAGCTTCATAATGAACGATACTTTCAATCGGGCTAGCAAGATCCAAACCTTTCAGCAATCCGCGTCGGATATCTCCATCTGAAATTGTGCCTATTAGAGCCCCTGTTGAATCTGTGACCAATACAATCCTCAAAGAAATTTCATTGAGAACTTGAACAGCTTCTTTGATGTTTGAATTGATGGGCAAAACAGCTTGTGACCAAAGTTGCTCATTAGAGGTCATTTTTCTGGGCCCAACGTCATGCACAAATTATAAGTCATAGAAAGTTTTCTTAACGATTCCTTCAAGAGATGCCTCTTTTAGCCCCTTTACAATCCTGGCACTTGCCCCACCTTCGCCATAGGGATTTATGGTATCTGCCAAATTTGACTTAAAATCGAGAGAATACAGTGTCTCTATCGCACGTTTAATGTCTTTTTCCTTTGGTTCGCAATTTATAACGCTAGACGCCTGAATTCGGCCCAACTGCCTATCGCCCAAATTAATAGTCCCTTTTTTAAATGTTGGGACTTCTGTTAAGCCACTTGAAGAATTACCAACTACTCCGTCAACATGAGAAATACAGGATAAATAATTAAGCTGCCCTAATGAAGTAAACATCTTTGCATTCTCATTTTGGCTAACAAACTCTTCGATCATTTTAATCAACGTACGCCCACCAGTATCAGCATTTGGCATAGTGAAAATCAGGGTTGTGTCATGTAAATGAGATAAAGCAGCCAGTAATTCTTTCATCTGCTGCTCCGGAGATTCAGCATCAAGTGTCACTGGATGGAAAGTTATCAACAAACACTTTGTGTCAAGTTTAATTCCTACTCGATTTTCAAAATCTTCTTTACTAAGGAGTGGCAGATTCTTGATGCTATCAACCCCTAGACCACCAACTAGGTGAACATTTTTCGGATTTTCTCCAAGTTGGAGAACGCGATCTCTATATTCTTGAGTAGCTACAAAATGTAAATGGGACATCTTCGTGATCGAGTGTCGTAAAGCTTCATCAAATGCACCTATAGTAGTTTCGCCTCCATGCAAATGTGCCACAGGTATTTTGGCAACTAGTGCCGCTGCGGTGGCAGCAAATATTTCAAATCTATCCCCAAGAACTACAACTAAATCTGGATTCAATTCACTAAAGGCTTTTGCGCTACCAGCCAGTGCCAGCGCCATAGATTCAGCAATTGCAGTGGGAGAGTCGGAAGAACCCAATATTTCAACTTTAGCGTCAATCCTAAACCCATCTTCTTCAATCTCGTTATAAGTGAGGCCGAATGTGGGCGAGAGATGCATTCCCGTTGCAATCACCTGTAAATTCAACTCTGGATCATCTTTGATTCCTTGCATAACCCAGCGAAGTAATCCATAATCAGCACGGCTACCGGTGACAACGCAAATTTTACGACTCATCAATTAACTCATCCGCAAGATAGTCTCTATTGGCTGTTGTACCTACTAATTTATCCCAGTCCATTGGCGAAATCCCGGTACCTGGACGCTTTGCAGTTAAGTTATGTTCCGTAAACAACACGCCTGCATTTATGGGCTGACTAGCCACAATGGACTTGCGCGCAATGGATAAATTCGTGATTTCACTCGGCATTAGGCGTTTAATTCCATTTCCAAGGGCTTTTTCGACGTTCCGAATCCCTTCGATCATAGATTTAAGCTCTGGAGCTTCAAGACTCGCCTTGTGGTCTGGTCCAGGCAAGGATCTATCGGTTGTGAAGTGTTTCTCAATAACCGTTGCCCCTAATGCGACTGCTGCGATAGGGATTTCAATTCCAAGGGTGTGATCGGAATATCCGACAGCAACATTAAATTCACTCTGAATACTTTGCATCGCTCGAAGGTTGACATCAAGCATCGGTGCGGGATACGCCGTGGTGCAGTGGAGTACTGTTATTTTGGATCGATTGGTTCCAGACTCTTCTAAAACGTTGATAGCTGCTTCAATCTCATTCATGTTAGACATACCAGTTGAAAGAATGACAGTTTTGTTAAGTTTCCCGATATGTTGTAAGTAAGGAAGATTTGTAATCTCGCCCGAGGGAATCTTAAATAACTCCTGTCCAAGCTCAACTAGCAAGTTTATGCTCTCAACATCAAATCCAGTGGAGAAGAAACCAATGTTTTGAGATGTGCAATGGGCTATGAGCTCGTGATGCATGGACTCTGTGAGTTCCAATTTACGCAACATATCGTGTTGAGATTCTGTGTTATTCGTTGCAAGCACTTGATAGTCAGCTTTAGCGGCCCCTTGAGTAACAAGTCGACCGGCGCTAAAAGTTTGAAATTTAACTAAATCAGCCCCAGCTTGGGCGGCAATATCTATCAATTTCTTTGCAATTTTTATGTCGCCATTATGATTTACACCAGCCTCGGCAATGATTAGCGTTTTCATATTGTGGTCAATCCTAAATACTTTGCGTTATTACCCACGTCATAGCGAACCTTGATTCCCATACCGACTAATGAATTAGCACCAATCGAAACACCTTCTTTAATTACAGCCCTACTGCCAATGAAGGAGCCCGTTCCGATTGACGTGTTACCGTTGAGAATAGCCCCGGTTGAAATATGGCAATGATCCTCTACGTGCGAGTCATGCTCGATTAATGAATTTGAGTTAATAATACAATTTTTACCCACTTGTGCACCAGCATTAATAATTGCACCATGCATAACAATTGTGCCTGCCCCGATTATAGAGTGGGATGAAACGTAAGCAGTTGGTGCAATTACGGTGGGAAACGTGAAACCAGCAGCTTGTGCTTGCGTGTAAAGATGAATCCTGCGCTCCGCACTATGAATTTGACCTAATGTAATTAAAGCGAATTGGTATTCCTTAACTAGTTCAAGAATTTCGGCATCGGTTGCAATCACTTCATATCCGAAATGTTTAGCACCAACTTCTTGTGCTAAACCAATCAACCCCGCAATTTCATAGATTCCTTCTTGCTCTATGGTATCGATGCAAGAGCGCGCATGACCTCCAGCACCGATGAGGATCAAATTGGGCTTACTCATGATTTACCCAACATTATGTTTGGACTGCTAGGAATATTGATTATGCGGCGGGAAAGAGATTGTGCGGTCGTTAGGTCTGAACAGGGAGACTCGTTAAATGGCCTTAATTCATTCAATAGCACCCAGACAGGACGTGTCATGATTCCCGCAGCATTAGTGAACTCTAAGACTAAATCCCGATTTTCTGATTGATTTTCATCAAGTAACACTGTTTGTAACCAGTAATTACTTTGACAATTGTCTGGTTCAACAAAGAGTTGAACACCTGCTACATCTGCAAATGCGCTTCTATACCGATCAAACAAATCTCTCTTTGCCTCCAATTTGGAAGGTAACCTTTCCAACTGCGCGCACCCTAGTGCTGCGTTTAGATTAGGCATTCGATAGTTGTAGCCAATTTCATCATGGCGGAATTCCCAGGCGTGAGGCACTTTAGCAGTTGTAGTTAAGTGTTTTGCATGTCTCGCCAGATCAAAACTATTGGTGAGTATGGCACCCCCTCCACCCGTAGTAACTGTCTTATTGCCATTGAAGCTCAGTGTGCCCAAAAGGCCAAATGTTCCAGTGTGCTGCCCATTATAAAAGCTGCCCAAAGATTCAGCGGCATCCTCCACTAATGTGATGTTGAAATCTTGAGCAACAGACAATAAGTTTTCCAAATCCGATGGATGACCAAAAGTATGCATTGGCACTAGAGCACTAATAATTCGCCCGGTATTCTTATTTATGCATTTTCCTGATGCCTGTGAAGTGTTTCCCAATAAATATTCACGTAGTTTGGAACCATCGATGCCTAATGTTCGCTCTTCGCTATCAACAAAGTGTGGAATTGCGCCACAGTAGGAGATCGCATTTGCGGTGGCTACAAATGAAAGCGCAGGAAGCAATACTTCATTGCCCGCTTGGACTCCCGCTAGCTTTAGTGCGATGTGTAGCGCAGCCGTACCACTTGCTAGGGAGACTGCGTATTTCGCACCTGTATAACTAGCTAAATCAGCTTCAAATTGATCGACAAACTTCCCAACAGAGGAAACATATGTTGAATCAAGGCACTGCTGTAAATATAGTGATTCGTTGCCGTCAAAGTTGGGTTCATGTAAGGCCACCGGGGCAGTACCCACAACGCTCTGAATAGCTGCGGTAACGTTGGCTTCAAGAGTATTATTAGGGTTCATGCACATCACAAATTGTAAATACCTGATTTATATGAACTAAGATTTTCAGGTCGCATAAACCAAGCAATCGTCTCAGATAATCCGCGTTTGAAGCCTTCGCGTCCATGGTAAGTTGGTTGCCAGCCAAATAGCTCATGAGCTTTTGAGTTGTCCGCCCATAAGCGTTCCACCTCAGAGTTATCAGGGCGCAAACGTTCCTGTGAAGATGTTATCTCAACTGTTGCGTTCATACTTTCCGCAATTAATGAAACAGTATCTCCTATCGATATTTCAAAATTACTGCCTAGGTTTACGACCTGACCCAGGCCATTGGTGCTATTTAAAACAGCTAGAAAACCATTAACGGTATCTTGAACATAACTAAAATCGCGTGTGGGTGACAAAGCGCCAAGTTGAACTTTGCGTGCACCATTTGCAATTTGTGTGATGATTGTTGGAATTACAGCTCGGGCTGACTGGCGCGGGCCGTAAGTATTGAAAGGTCTCACGGTGACAACTGGCAAATCAAATGAAGAGTAGAAAGAATATGCCAGTTGATCAGCGGCAATTTTGGTAGCTGAGTAAGGTGACTGACCTTGCAAAGGATGTTCTTCGGTAATTGGGACAAACTGGGCTGTTCCGTAAACCTCACTGGTCGATGTATGAATTATTCGCTTCATGCCCAACTCCCTGGCAGCTTGCAAGACATTGAGAGTGCCCTTTACATTTGTATCAACGTATGTACCAGGAGAATTATAGGAGAATGGAATAGCAATAAGGGCGGCCAGATGCAGGACGGCATCGCAGCCTTTCATTGCTTCTTTTACACCATATGGATCTCTAACATCGCCGGGAAAAACCTCAAACTGACCTTTCGTGTCAGCGGCACATTGATCAAGCCAACCCCATGAATTGAAAGAGTTATATTGAACAAAAGCACGCACTTTAAAGCCTTCACGAACTAATGCTTCTGTAAGGTGCGATCCAATAAAACCATCAGCGCCTGTGACTAATACCGTCATAGTTGACATGCCACTCCTTAAGGTCGCCGCCTAACAGAAAATCTACTTAATGAGAAACTGTACTAAATCGGTCTCAGCCATGGCAACCCTACAGGCAATTGGCATGTCTAGTTGGCAATTCAGAGATTTGGGTCATTCGAAATTGGAGGAAATTCTAAATCCCCATGCAGTATCTGATACTTCTTAAGGTGGCAGTAAACCTTATGGCCTTAAAGAGATTGAGTCTCTCAAACTCTATAAGCATACTTTTCATACTGTCTGAATAAGTAAACAAGTGATTGGAAGAGGCGTAGGCCAAATTGAAGTAAAGGGTACAAATAAAATGAACCATCCAACTCTTACTACCTGTTGAATTTTTTTAGAACATTACTCGTTGGGGTGTCGAGTAAAGTAATTGTTACTGGGCCTGAATAACCCTCGACAAACAATCAATCTCTTCGCGCACCATTCTTTGCCAAGTAAATTTTTCTCGGACGTGCCCTCCACTATTTTGCCGCATAGATTTTGCTAATTCTGGGTTACTGATTAAGAATCGAACAGCTTCTGCAATTGCCATTGAATCTCGTGGGGGGACTATTACACCTGTTACTCCGTCAATAATTTGCTCGCGTGCTGCGGCAATATCACTGGCAATTAGTAGTCCTCCAACAGCCTGTGCCTCTATCAGCAACTGGCTAAATGAATCTGCAAGTGAAGGGTGGATTATCATGTCTGCTGCAGCAATGCACGCTGGAACATCATCTCGTGCGGGAAGAATTCTTACGTGTTGTTCTAGTCCAAGTTCACCAACTAATTTGACTAGCCATTCGCCATCACCTGGACCCATAAGTGTCAAAGAAATATTTGGAATAGTTTTGACTAACTCATTAAGTGCGAGTAACAAGTAGTTTTGACCCTTTGCTTTTGAGTACCTTGCCACGCATACGATGTTTAATTTATCCCCTGAAAATTGAAGATCCGATTTGGTTTTCTCAATAGCTTCGTGAGATGGCTTTAAAAAACTAAAGTCAAAACCTTGGTTTATTACAGTGATTTGTGATTCTTTTTGACCTTCAATTTCAACTAACCATTTCTTGGCGGCTTCAGAGCAAACTACTATATGGTTGGCATGCCTCGCTATAAACCTATCCAAGAATCTATGAAACACAGTTCCAGATTGATAGTGCTCATCAATATGGTGTCTCGTATGAACTACCGGAACTCTTAACAATTTGCCGACTATGAGACCGACAATTCCTCCGTAGAATATGTGAGTTTGAATGACCTCCGGTCTAAATTCTCGGACTATAGACATTGTCTTCAGAATTTTACCTATGAGGGATAAGTGAGGGTCAAAATTATTTGAGAGGTCTTTTACATTTTCGCCTTCTAACCAACTAGGTTTAGAAGCACCCGAAAGCGAAATGAATCCAATTTCCACCCTCAGATCCTGAAATCCACGTGCTAAATCACGAGCGTAGTGACCATCATAAGACGCCGAAAAAATCATTAGTACGCGCTTTAGTGGTTGCGTAGAATTATTCATCTACTTGCAAATCTTATCACTTAGGCTTAATGCCGTAAGGTGCCAGAAATGGAATCTGTCTTGTAATTTTCCCAAATTCTCCATGTTTTCTAATTGCCTAATCAAGTCAATAACATCAGTCAATTGTTTTGTAGACCATGAGTTCCGAATAAACATAGCTCTAGCTAGTTTCAATCTTGTATTCCTATTCAAATCGACTCCTCTAAATTTGAGAGGTGATGGCAAATCGACAATAGACATGGACTTTAGAAATAGGATCTCGAGTCCATTTAAAATTCTCCGTCTGAGTCGTGGTTTAAACTGTTGCATTAAACTTTCATAGGCAACATTCATAGCCTCTACTTCGGTAAACTCCGCCACATAATCAAGACATGAAAGGTTGTCTATGAGTCGGCTTAAGAGTGCGATATCAACTGTAGCCCATATTCCCCAGCCATCTTTTTCAGTGAGCTTAAGCAAACTACGCCTAGAGGCCAGTCGGCCTGCCCAATTATGGTTATCATAGAAATACGCAAAATCTGAAATAGGTAACAGCTTGCAAGTTAGTTGCACCATCAAATTGAGAGTTGAATCCATCGAACCAGCTACATGAAATTTTTGATCCTGAATTATAAGGGAAAATTTGTTCCAAATATGGGATGGAATTAAAGTGAAATTAATTCTTGCGGGATACGAAAAATCCTTTTCCTCCATAAATTCATCTGTCTGATTTTTGATACAAAATCGAGAATAGTAAGCAGCAAATGGATCTATCACATTGGGTAAAGTTACAAAACCTTCCCAATCATCGTCATCGTGCAATTGCATTACCCAAACATTTTCGTCTAATTGGATGCTACCTAGAGATTCGTAATGAGACTCGCGAATACTCCTGGGAAGGATGTATAGATTCCGATTTGGAAAATTGAAATTTTCCATGAAATATTCGGTTGCGGAACCATCATTTGTTTTGTCAATTATGACTAGGAATTGTATTTCTGAATTCTCCACAAAGCTAACCGTGGCTCCCCATTTAGACTTACTGCTACTTCCACTTCGCGTAATTGGCATGATGAGGACAATCTTCGGTTTATCCGAAGTATTTCTGATAAAGATTGCTGGAAATTCTTCCTTACTCTTTATTTTTTTCAATTCACACCCCTTTCACCAAATCAACTCAAACTTACTGCAAGATAACATGACTGCACACAAGGTATGTTACTTGCATGCTCATCTAAGTCCTTAGCCATTATGCGCACTCCAGGTTGGGGAGCTTTCCCTTTCCCATAGGTTTTCGTATCTGGTGATCTGCATCGCTTTTGAATCCACTGGTTCCCTTTCGATTTTTACTGCGTCGCGGATGTGTTGATGATTGAGTGTTCCTAAGACAACATATTGTTTAGATGATCCTGAAAAGAGGCTAAATCGTAAGAAGGCGGCGGCAAAGTCTTCATTGTCAAACCCTGATCTAAATATTTTGAATCTTAAACAGTAGTCAGTCCAAGACTCCGGAACGGGGGGTTTGTGAAAAAGAAATCGCATCAATTTGTGACTTTTGAGCCGTCTTTTCCATTCTAGACTTGTCCATACAGCTTGGGCCATTGCTAATTTGTAGTAAATTTCAGAGGAATCTAATGTATTGCTAATTTGCTTTGAATTTGATTGATCAATAATATTGAAAGTTGCCATGAAATCATCAAATTCTGCAGTTTTTACGGCAGAACTTAGGCTATCGCCATCCCCTGCATAACCAATTCTCTTTATTTTACCTTCTGTCTTTAGCGATGCCATCGCAGCAATATTCTCTTCAGTTAAATACTTAGCTGGGAGAGAGTGAACAAAAAGCGTTCCTAAACTTTCTAAGCCAAGCCTTTTTAAGCTTTCTTCAACCGACAATCTAATTCCAGAAGGTGTAAAAACTGTCGGATCCGGGAGTCCGACTTTTGTGTTAACTTCAAACCCCTTATTGGTTTTCAGAAATACGCCGATTCTAGATTCTGAATTTTCGTATCCGTGAGCTGTGTCAATCCTATTTATTCCCTGCTCAGAAGCCGTCCCCAGCAGCCGATCAACTTCGATCTGGGTTAATTTTCCATAATTGGCTGCACCAAGCACCAGCCGTGATGTCATATCGCTTCTCCTTTAATGGAATATTCAAACTAAACCTTAGACTTAATCCTATACTTGGGATAATAGTTATTTGTGGAAGAGTTGCATTCTAGGTCACTCGTAGTACCTTCAAGTCACAATTCTAAACTATGCTAGGGGCATGCGAATTTTGGTGACTGGCGGTGCTGGATTTATTGGCTCTCATTTGTGCGAACGATTGGTCCTTGAAGGACACAGGGTCACGGCAATTGACAATTTTTCAACAGGTAGAGCTTCAAATTTAGTCAATTTAAAAAGTGTGGAGAATTTTACCCTAGTAGAAGGTTCGATACTCGATACAACTACTCTAAAACCTCTGGTTGAAGAAGCAGACTACGTTTTCCATTTAGCCGCTGCTGTTGGTGTATTCAATATTGTTAGCAACCCACTAGCAAGCTTGTTAACAAATATCCGAGGGACAGAGAATGTCCTTGAGGCAGCCCATTTAACTAATACCCCTGTCTTTCTTACAAGCAGTAGCGAAGTTTATGGAAAGAATATCTCAGACTCACTTAAGGAGAGCGACGATAGAATTCTTGGTAGTCCAGTCACTCTACGTTGGTCATATAGTGAAGCTAAAGCGATTGATGAATCACTTGCATATGCTTACTATATTGAAAAGCGGTTAGAGACAAGAATTGTAAGATTCTTTAACACTGTCGGTCCTCGCCAACTTGGCGCTTATGGAATGGTTGTTCCTCGATTCGTTAAGGCAGCGTTATCCAATGAACCAATCACGATTTATGGCAAGGGTAACCAAACACGGTGCTTTGCACATGTCTACGATGTTATTGAAGCAGTAATTTCCATAGCTTTTACTGATAACACCGTTGGCAAGGTCATCAACATAGGAAATGACTTTGAGATTTCTATTAATGGATTAGCTCAAAAAATTATTGCTGAAACAGGTTCTAAGAGTGAAATAGTTTACGTGCCTTATGAAGAGGCTTACGGTGATGGTTTTGAAGATATGGAGCGGCGTGTACCAAATATTGATTTGATTAATGAATTAGTTGGGTGGAAGCCTAAGCGAGACCTAACAACCATAATCACTGACATTTCTGCAGAAATGAAGAAGAATTCTTAAAGAGAAGTAACTCCAGTTAGATTCTTTATTGAGTTCGTGCAGTCAAGGATTTGAACGCCTTTTGAGATCAGCTTCTCAACATCCATCCCTGGCTGTTTAGTGGCAAGGATTGCAACGTCGCAATCCCAGCCTAAATCAACAGGTTTTGAACCTTCCCACGTTGGCACCAAAGGGTCATGCCATGCAACTTCAGCGCCCTGGGTCACTAAGTGATCACGCAGTTCTGAAACTGGGGTTTCACGAACATCTCCAACTCCTGGTTTATAGGCAACACCGAGAATTAACACTTTAGGATTTTTGATGTTTGAATCCACCATGCTCAATGCACGTCTCGCAACATATTTTGGCATTTTGTGATTAATTGAATCAGCGGATTCTACAAACTCTGCTCTTTCACCGTTTTGACGAGCCCACCATGTTAAATACAAAGGATCAACTGGGATGCAGTGTCCACCGACACCGACGCCCGGTTTAAAGGGCATGAAGCCGTACGGCTTTGAGGAAGCAGCGTCAATCACTTCATTAACGTTTATTCCACTGGCGGTGCAAAGTTGGGTGAATTCATTAATCAAGGCAATGTTTACTAATCGAAAAGTATTTTCGAGAAGCTTCGCTGCTTCTGCCACCTCAGGGGTAGAGACAGAAACCACAGCATCACAGATTGATTCATAGAATGCGAGTGCTTTAATTTGAGAGGCATCATCAATTGAGCCAACCAAGCGTGGAGTGTTTTTTTGATTCCATATTGGGTCGCCTGGGTTTACTCGCTCAGGTGCACTTGCAAAGTAAACACTCTTGCTTGCATGTGGCTTAAGCTCATTGACTATAGGAATAATTATGTCCCGCAATGTTCCTGGGTAAGAAGTTGATTCGCTGACTATCAAGGTTTCATTTGAAACAAATGGTGCTATTCCCTTTGCTGCAATACGTAGTAACGCAAGATCTGGTTCGCGCTTATCATTAAGTGGCGTTGGTACGCAGATTGTAATAACTGAGGCTTGAGAAACTGTAGAGAAATCATTGGTCGCCCTATAAAGACCTTTAGAGAGTGCTGCCTTTAAATGCGAATCAGATATATCTTCAACTGGACTTGAGCCTGAGTTAATCTGAGCTACTTTGGCCTCAAAGTTGTCGACTCCAATGACAGTCCAACCGGCATCGACGGCGGCCATAGCCAGTGGAAGGCCAACGTAGCCTTGGCCGATTATGGCTAAAGTTCGAGGACGCTGCTCACTCACGGTTAGAATCCTAACCTTTATCCGGAGCTTTTCACGCATGCTGAGCACGGGCTGTATTTGAAGGCTTTGGCGGCTAAAGAGTCCAAATTTAGGGGAAGATTGAGGTGTGAACCACACTAATCAAACTCCAATTAGAGTCATGCGCATAATCGCGCGCATGAATGTTGGGGGCCCGGCAGTTCAGGTGTCCGGACTAATGCGTGGATTCAGTACCACTGAATTTGATCATCGACTTTACACCGGGTTTTGTGCATCCGATGAAGCTGATTACTTAGAGACAGTTACAACCGATGTTAAAGCTATCCGAATAGAAGGTTTCGGAAGGCGAGTTAGTTTGGGCGGGGACATTCAGGCGTTCAGCACATTAGTGAGAGAAATTCGAAAATTTAAGCCTCATGTAATTCATACACACACTGCGAAAGCTGGATTCTTAGGTCGTATAGCCTCAATAATCTCATTCCAACCATCTATTCGTGTGCACACATTTCATGGACATTTGCTCAGTGGCTACTTTGGTTCGCTCAAGAGATTACTCGTTGTAATTGCTGAAAAAATCTTGGCAATTTTTACAGATCAGTTGTTAGCAGTTGGTGACAAGGTACGACAAGATTTATTGCAAGCCGGAATTGGCGGCAAAGACAATTTTGGACTAATGCCACCCGGTCTAGCAATTGATGCATTGCCAGAAAAAGAAAGCTCATTGAAATCTCTCGGGCTACCTTCTGGTCGATTGCAATGTGCATTCATTGGGCGCGTGACTCAAATAAAGCGCCCTGACCGCTTTCTTGATGTTGTGAGTGAGATAAAAAGACGTGGTGTTGATTTAGATTTTTTCATTGCAGGTGATGGTGAATTGCTAGAAGCATGTCGAAAGAGAATATCTGATTATAACTTGTCAGTAACCATACTTGGTTGGCAGAGTGATATTGAAAAAGTCATGTCTGCCGCAGATATTGTTGTGCTGACTAGTGACAACGAAGGCACGCCGTTGAGTTTGATTCAAGCTGGGATGGCGAGCTTGCCAGTCGTGACAACAAATGTCGGCTCTGTGCCTGAAGTGGTATTAGATGGCGTTACTGGACTTGTAACTACTTTGGACGTTCAAGAAATTGCAGATGCCCTTGAAAAGTTGGTCTTTGACAAGCATTTACGCCATAGATTGGGTGATAAAGCCCAAGAGTTCACTTTGGCTAACTTTGGCGTTGAACGCTTAGTGCATGACCATGAAGAGTTGTATAAGAAACTTCTAGCTAGTCGAGCCAAGTCCTAGCCCATAGTTCTAGCATGAGAATTGGCCACAAGAGATTGTCTTTGTCTTCACCTGCCATATGAGTATTAATAACTTTTTTGACTTCGATTGAATTAAACCAGCCACGTTGAGTTGCCGTGGTATCGGTTAACGTTTCAATAATCATTTCTTTCATGCCGGTTCGCAACCACTCGGCGCGTGGAATTCCAAAACCCATCTTTGGCCGATCAATTAAATCGGCTGGGACAAGTGAGCGGGCTACATCTTTAAGTATGTGTTTTGTTTCAAATCCTTTAATCTTGTACTTTCTCGGTAGGGATGCTCCCCACTCCACGACGTTCACATCAAGCATGGGTGATCGCAGCTCTAGACTGTTTGCCATAGTCGCAATATCTACTTTTACTAGCAGGTCACCTGGTAGATAGGCAGCAAAATCAGATCGAATCATTCGATCAAATGAAGATGCTTTACCCTGAGCGAATTGATTTATAAAAGTAGTTTCTGCAGCATTTGAATAAATGTTGGAATTAAGCAATGTTGAAAGTTTTTCAGGTTGAGTGAGAGAAAGAATTGAACTGTATCTGGCCGCCAATGAAGCTTTGGGCGAAAGCTGTGAACCGACTCGATTAATCTTGCGTGTATTTCCAAAAGACTGCTTCCCAACAAGGTTTAATCCCCCACGAGTAAGACCTAAGAATGGGTTCATTTTTTGCATTACTGGTGTTGCTAGGTAGCGGTCATACCCACCAAACACTTCATCTCCGCCATCCCCACCAAGTGCCACTATCAAGTTCTCCCGAGCAAATTTTGCGAGTAAATAGGTGGGAACTATTGAAGAATCAGCAAATGGTTGATCAAGCACATGCGAGATTTTCTCCACGATTAAGGCTGGATCAGGGCTCAATATCTCTTCATGGTGGTTGGTGCCTAAAAAGCTGGCAACCTGCTTGGCGTGATGGGCTTCATTGAATTGAGCGCTGTGAAATCCAATTGAATAGGTCTGTACTTTTTCTTTCATCAGTTTGGCCATATAGGCAGTTACAACTGTTGAGTCATACCCACCACTCAAGAATGAGCCAAGAGGCCGTTCTGAGATTAAGCGCCTAGAAACCGCGGCTTCAATTAACTCTTTGGTGGCTTCAAGGGCATCCTCATAGGAAATATCGATCTTGGTTTCAAAATCTGGTGTCCAGTATCTAGATGTTTTTGCCTTACCCTCACGCCAACTCATTACAGAGGCCGGAGGGAGTTGGTGTATTTCGTTAAAAGCAGAGTTTGGAGAATTGATATACCCATACTGCATAACTTCAGCAATCATTTCGGTGCGAAGAGTTCTATCTGGACGTGCCAACATCAGTGCACGCACTTCTGAAGCAAAAAACAATGTCCCATCCGATAATTGTGAGATCCAAAGCGGCTTCTTACCCATCCGGTCGCGAATGAGGTGGAGTGAGTTATCCCGGGCATCGTGGATTGCAATGGCAAACATTCCATTGAGTTTGTTGATGAAA
>Ga0209550_10000298_pt1 | contig 44842 bp, 35 predicted proteins | sample LauGreSuBDMM15SN_2_FD_187567 | JGI IMG/M metagenome (GOLD analysis project Ga0209550, IMG submission 187567) | Freshwater lake microbial communities from Lake Michigan, USA - Su13.BD.MM15.SN (SPAdes) (version 5) | ecosystem: Environmental > Aquatic > Freshwater > Lake | place: Lake Michigan...
GCAGGAAGTCCAGTTTAATAAACAATCCGATAAATGAGATAAACTTCTTTTTTCCAATGATTTTCCTGTTGCCACCGTGTGTTGCCATGCCGGAAATAATCCGTAAGTCATCTTATCTATAGTTACCCCCATGTCTGTTAATTCTATGATTGCTCCCGCATTTGGCAAAGATGGAAAACTGGATGATCCAAAAGTGTGCTTCACTTCCTTAAAGAAGAGGCTATCTTTAAGGTGATGAAAAACCAAATATTCTCCGGGGGACAAAATCAGGTTAGGTAATTCCAGCGTACTTTTATTAACGATTATTTTTCCGCTGGCTAACTGAATAAATTGGTTTGTGGGATTATGTAATTCTATAAACTCAGCCTGCCTCCCAATGGTTGGTGCTGCCAATATTTCCGTAAATAATAAATCGCGGGGAAGCGGTTTGATACCCGTTTTTTTGTCGAAATAAAAAGAAAAATTATTTTCATTTTTACTTTTATCCGTTACTTTTCCCTGAAATTCGTAAGTAATATTTGGCTTAATGGTGTCAAAATAAAAATGCAATAGGTAGGTATTGACGCTATCTAATATTACAGATTGTATGGATTTTTTTTCTCCTCCAACTTCGCGACACTGAAAATCTACTAGCTTATTTGCACTGATATCCAATGGTTTTGAAAAATAAATCTGCAAATGCTGCAAAGTATTAAAAGACCATTTATCTACCACCGGTTTTGTTAAATCTAATTGTAGCCCTTCCATTTTCCAGTCATCGAAATTAAATTGTTTAGCCCGACTTGCGGTATAAGTCAGAAGTAAGCCCGTGTAAAAACCTTTTAACTCCTCTTTTCCGGCATAATCAAAGGAGGGGAGCCAAATTTGGGAACTATCAGCTTTGGTAAATACCTGCCAGAATCCTTTTTCATCTAACTGGACACGGAAAGAAATGTTAAAAGCTTTATCGCCCAAAATACCAGGTTTACTCTCCGCTAAAAGGGTTCGCTGGTTATTTTTCTGCCGAAATAAACTTAATTTATCCTGGTCACCTGTCTCTCCGCCAACTTGCAAAAACCAGGCATTTTCAGCATTTTTTAGATGTGAGTGAGAGGAAGCCAGGTAAATCTTCAGATTATTTTGCGGCGAGGGTGTAAAATCGAGGGAAACATTGAGTTCCCACAATAGTGGTTCCCCATTTTTTATGGGGGCATATCGCACAATCAGCGATTCATTTTGTGGTGCGGGTGAAATATGATTCAAATAAAGTCTATTATTTAAAATAGTAAATCTGGATATATTTCCTTCAAAATAAGATGGAACAGATTGATTATCAAATTTTTCTGACCACGGAATAGATTGGGCGGCTAAAAGCTGAACACCGAATAAAAATAAAAAAGATGGGACTTTCATGTTATACTTGTTAATGATATAAAAGAATACGTTTATATTTGTCCCCTAATTAAGATGGCCGCAAGGTCTTTCCTTTTTGGATAGCCTGCAAGCCCATTTTACGTGAAAAGCAATTTGCCCTAACCTACTTTTTTTAAATGATAAAAAATTAACACATGAAGTTAGCAGTCGTTGGCGTAACTGGTTTAGTAGGTAATGTCGTTTTAGAAGTTCTACAAGAAAGAAATTTCCCCGTGTCGACATTTATCCCTGTAGCATCTGCCAAATCGGTAGGAACACAGGTTACTTTTCGAGGTGTGGAATATCCTGTTATATCTATGGAAGATGCTATTGCAGCAAAACCGGATATAGCTATTTTTTCTGCCGGGGGTGATACCTCTCTTCTTTGGGCGCCAAAATTTGCCGAGGTAGGTACCATTGTAGTGGATAATTCTTCTGCCTGGAGAATGAATCCTGACCATAAATTAATTGTTCCGGAAATTAATGCGGATAGCCTAACCTCCAATGACCGGATCATTGCTAATCCAAATTGTTCAACTATACAGATGGTTGTAGCTTTGGCACCCTTGCATAAAAAACTTAAAATCAATAGAATTGTCGTTTCTACTTATCAATCCATTACGGGAACAGGTGTAAAGGCGGTAAAACAATATCAGTTGGAAAAAAAAGGATTTGTTCCTAAACCAGAGGAAATGGCTTACCATTATCCTATTTTTGAAAATTGCATACCTCAATGTGATGTATTTTTGGAAAATGGATACACGAAGGAGGAAATGAAACTGGTGTTGGAAACGAAAAAAATAATGAGAGATGATTCTATTAAAGTGACTGCCACCGCAGTGCGCGTACCTGTTTTGGGTGGGCATTCTGAATCGGTGAATGTTTCATTTGAAAGAGATTTTGATCTCGCCGAAGTAAGGCAATGGCTTTCCGACGCACCCGGCATTTTTCTTTCAGATGATACGGCAGCGTTCCAATACCCCATGCCGTTATGGAGTAAGGGCAAAGACAGTGTTTTTGTTGGTAGATTGAGAAGAGATGAATCAGCGTCTAATACCTTGAATATGTGGATTACCGCTGATAATTTGCGTAAAGGGGCAGCAACCAATGCCATTCAAATCGCAGAGTATCTTGTCGAAAATAGCTTGGTTTAACCTTTTACCCTCCAGATTGGTTGTTTTTAATGAACTTATTGTATTTTTAAACATTATTCATACTCACTTTAGTTTAGATTCAGAAAACTGGTACACATCATGAAGAATAGAATTGTTTTTTGGGGTAAAAATGAAAATTCAGAGAAATTGCTTCTCGCTCTGGAGTTATTAGCAGAAGAGGGTAAAGTTAATGTCATTTCCTTTCCAGAAGCTTTGGTCTCTGAAGAGTTCAACCAGGCGTTAACTAAAGATTGGCGAGATGGCAAAACGGTTGATTTTCCTGAAGGGTTCACCTCGACGCTTGTTGAATTGACCGTTACTGGAAGTATCTTGCCAACAGGTATTACCGCTGAAAAAATGGACCTCGTTACCAGAGCTCAGGCAGAATGGAATTTTTCTATCCTCTCCTCCAGACTATTCCGTTCTTATCAGTCAGAGCTAAATGAGTTTAAAGATAAAGTAGAGCGCTCCCTGAATTTTGATAAAAATATGTGGGATGAGCTTAAAAGTTTTTGGGATCGTGTCCAGGAACAAGCACGTGATAAAAGTCTTTTTAGAGAACACAGTGAACACCTTAGACAAGAAACGAATGAGTTGTTCGGTAAATTAAAAGATTTACGTGGGAAATTGGACGAGGAATTTGATCGTACATCAAAAACGCTGTACGAAGACATCGTAACTAAGTTAGGTGATATTGAAAATAAAGTTCGCGAGGGTATTCGTTTACAACCTCTTTTTGATGAATTAAAAGATATTCAGAAAAAAATCAGAGAGGTCAAATTAAATAGAGACCATAGGAATAAGATTTGGGATAAATTAGACGCTACCTTCAAAGTTTTAAAGGAAAAAAGATTTGGTCCCGAAACCGCTGACGATAATAATCCCTTGGTTAGAATCCAAAAAAGATATGAGGGCTTAATGGCCGCTATCGATAAAATGGAAAGTTCTGTGGGGCGAGATATTGAGGAATTGAATTTCCAAAACGGAAAAGTTAATACTTCTTTCGGTCAGCTCGAAGCGCAAATCAGACAGGCAAAAGTGGCTATGATTGAAGAACGCGTTCGCTCCAAAAAAGAGAAATTAGCTGAAATGTATGCTACCAAAACGGAATTAGATCGTAAAATGGAGCAACTTCAGGAGAAGGAGAAGAGGAAGGCGGACGAAATGCTTAAAGAGGATGCGAAAAAAGCAGCTCAGGAGAAAATTGCTGGGGAGATAGCTGCAGCCAATGCAGCCCGCGAAAAGGCAAAAGGGGAAAAGGAATCCTTGTTTGACGCCGCAACTTCTATACTCGGTGATTCTTTCACCGATATGGTAGATACCGTTAAAGCAGTGGCCGAAGTGGTCGAAGATCGTATCGAAGACAAAATAGATGAGATAAAAGAGATCTGGAAAGATAAAAAGGAAGAGGAAACAGTAAAAGAGGAAGAAACCGATAAAAAAGAAGAGAAAAAAAAGGACTAAGTCAAACTTCTTACGAAATATTTTAACGAAAGGAGGCTGTCTGAAAAGATAGCCTCCTTTATTATGCTACTTTATTCATCGGGCTTATGGGCTTTTGTGATGGCAAAGGATAAAAAATGGATGATTTTCTATGATTATGCCCGATGGATATTAGATTTTTTATAATAGGTTTTATTGGTGAAATTGTGCCCCTAACACCTGGTTCTGAATCAGGATTTACAGGATTTTGAGGATTAAAGAGAACGTCTTTGGTTTGTTTATAATGGTTATTTGTAGATGGATACTTTTGTATAAATTCCATGGAGGATAGCCACGCCATCTTCTTACAGTTCAGTTACCTTTCCAGTCTCCTTATCCTTATATTTCGGAAATCAATAGGTTGCCCCTCACTTTGTAGCGCGATGAATCCGCTTTCCAATAATTTTCCATCTATTTTTATTTCCGGATCGTAGTTAGTGGCTACTCCACCACCAATTTGTGGTTTCGTATATCTCAAAACGGTATCTCCGTTAATGATATGAGTGACCATTTCACTTCCCCGAACGATTAATTCCGCTTTTATCCATTCGTCCTTTTGATAGGTTTTTGAAGTTGAATTGATGCAATGACGGGGATCTATTTTTCCATTAAATACTACATTGGTTCCGGGAGAACACATGTTCCCGGTGGGTCGCGGTTTTCCATCGGCCAGTTGGGCTAAAAACTGCATTTCCACGCTGATAGGCCAGTCTTGCTCCTTTCTCATCGTCCGTGGATCCTGGGAATGGAACATAATGCCACTGTTTAGCTCTGTATAACCCGGGGCATCTTTTCGCCAGGGCTCCGCAAACCGGTACTCCATTTTCAAATGAAAATAAGCATAAGGTGTATTATGATAAAGGTGACCATATCGGTTGTTAAAGGTATCGTACTGGTCATATCTGACCCGAATCATCTTGTCTTCCACCCGAAAAGTTTGCCTATAATTATCACCCACCTCGTGATGATATATTTTCACGGTCCAATCATTTATATCCTTTCCATTAAATAAAGAATGCCACGTTGATGATTCTCCGCGGTTTTGTAAGCTGGCGCAACTGCTAAAGAACATGGTAGTGGATATCCAAATTAATAATAAGGCTATTTTAAAAGATAAGGGTGTTTTCATAGGATTTGGGATTTTAAATTTCTCTGATTAAGGGTCTGGTCAAACAGGTAGGACCTCCACCTCCAGGCAGACATATTGCTTTTCCAGGAAAAGCAATGACCTCGCAACCCGCTTTTTCCAATCTTTCTTGCGTAATGGGATTCTCTTCCACCAGTAAACATTTACCAGGTGCAATGGCCAAAACATTACAACCCATGCTATCCCATTCTTCATCGGGAACCTCTACAAGGGTGAATTTTCTCTCCAGTAAAGTATTTCGCAGGGAAATAGGCATGAGAGGAGAATAAATAACAGCGACGGATTTATTTACTGGACTGAAAATGGACATCAGATGAAAAACATCATCTGGACCTTTATAATGAGGAAGGGAAAAAACAAGTACTTCAATGCCTTTTGGATTCAAAAATGCTTTTAATTGTCGGATTCCTTCCTCATTGGTCCTGTAGGAATGTCCTACGGCCAAGGTTTTTTCGTCTATCCAGGCTAAATCGCCTCCTTCCAGCGTACCTGGGGATTTGATTTCACCCAAAATATCCAATCCAAGAGATTGAGCGGCCATAGCAACCTCGATATTCTCATTTTTCCTCGCTGCTTTGCCCATATTTCCAATGATCAAGCCAAAATCGGTAGCCAACGAGGTGTCCCGGCAATAAATGGCATCCATATTGGTTTGATCTGAGGTTGGCAAGGTGAAAATAGTTGCGCCCGTTTGTTCCAGTAAGCTTTGGAAATAATCATATTCCTTCAAAGCAAGAGGGTAGTCTGGTGCAGACAGATAATTCAACATTTGCCATTGCTCCTGAATATTATCGTCGCTGACAAAACTGTTTTTTGCCTGATGCAGCAGGATGGATTTTATTTTTCCATATTCACTATGACAGGTCTCTTTCATTTCAAATGTTGCGGAGGATTACTTTTAATTAGCCAGATGTAGATGGGAATTCCCAAAAGAAGGAGGATAAATCCCCAGTAAACTACCTCGTAACCAGCGCCAATAACCGCATACATAGAGTAAATGAAGGCAACTAAAGCGATAGTCAATTGAATGAGCCAGCGAGGGTTCTTTTTAAATGAAATAGTCAGAGCGTAGGTAGCGGATGAAAAAATATATGGAATTAATACACTAATTGTTGTCAATAAGATCATAAATTCAAAAGCTTTCACTAAGCCCTTGGTGTAATTCATTAACAATAAAATAGAAATCAATACACTGGATAATACGATACCCACTGCTGGGGTAGCTTTACTGTTTTGTTTTCCAAAAACGGCTGGAAAAACCTTATCATTTGCTGCAGCCAAAGGAATTTGACCTTGTATCAGAATCCAGCCATTTAGCGCGCCAAAAGTAGAAATGAGAACGCCAGCTGCGACAAAATTTCCTGCCCAGGGTCCCCATATTTTAGTAGCGGCATCGGCAAAAGGAGCTTTTGACTGCATTAATTCATCAGGAGGAATGATTCCCATAACGGCAAAGCTTCCAAGCATATAAACGAGGGCAGTTAACAAAGTTCCCCAAATGGTAGCTCTTGGAATTGTTTTTTCTGGATCCTTCACATTTGCAGCTGGTATTGTGGCGCATTCCAATCCAAGGAATGCGAAAAGCGTTAGTGTAGTCGTAGCGGCCAATGCCCCGCCAATAGTGTTTTCTCCACGAACCAAAGGCGTAAAATAATCCATATTAATATAGAAAATGCCTACGATGGAAACCATGATTAGGGGCGTCAACTTTAGAATAGTGGTCACTAACTGTACCGTTCCTGCCGTTTTGATGCCACGGGTATTAACCCAGGTTAAAAACCAGATGACACTAAGTCCTGCTGAAATAGCAGCTACGGGATGTTCGCCAATAGTTGGAAAGAAATGACTTAAATAGCCAATTAAAGCAACGGCAATAGCTGCATTGGTGCACCAAACGGAGATCCAATAGCCCCAAGCGACCCAAAAGGCAGCAAAATGACCAAATCCTTCTCTGGTATAAACGTAAGGTCCACCGGTTGTTCCTGGATATTTTTTGCTCAGAGCGGCAAAAACAAGGGCTAATCCAATGGCTCCAAGGGCGGAAAGCGCCCAGCCAAACATACTAATGCCACCGTAAGCAGCCAAAGATGCTGGAAGAAAAAATACGCCCGATCCAATCATATTTCCCATGACTAGCGCTATCGTTGGTCCAAATCCAATCTGATGTTCCCCACTTTTTTGTCCCATGTCAAATTTTTTGTTTCGTTTGCTTCTTTTAAGATCTAAAAAAAATGAAATTAACTATAATTTCTAAAAGTCATAGATTATTTGATGGGTTTGATAGAATATTTTATAGGTTAACCGATATTAATTGTATAATAGCGTACTTTTTTAACAAATAAATTTTCAATATTATGAAAATGTATAAAATGATTTTCCTTGCAATAGGATTATTTTCGTTTTTAATGCTCGGTGCACAAGGTAAAGGAGGGAGAATATTATATGAAGTTACGGTCAATATTCATCGTAATTTTCCGCCTGAAAGAGCAGAGGAAATGAAAAAATATGTGCCAGAATTTCAAGTTTCAAATTTGGAATTACTTTTCAATGAAACCATGTCTCTTTGTAAAAATGCAGAGAAGCAACCTGAAGCACCTCCTGCTGCAACAGAACAAGAGGGCATGATTAGGAGATTTATGATGCGTCGTTCTGCTAACGTCGTTTTCAGAAATTTAAAGGAAAAACGTTCTATTGAACAGACCGATTTTATGGATAAGACCTTTCTTATTTCTGATGAAACAGAGAAAATGGCCTGGAAAATTACTGGAGAACAGAAAATGGTTAATGGCATTCTGACCATTGGTGCCTCCTATCAAGATTCCCTGATGGGCAGAGAACGTCGCATAAAAGCTTATTTTACGCCAACGATTCCCATTAGTGCAGGGCCTCAAACTTTCGCCGGACTTCCTGGCCTGGTTCTTATGGTCGATATCAATGAGGGTGGACAAACCTTGATTGCTAAGGAAATAACCATGGACCCTGCTTTGTCTGCAGGAATTGTAGAGCCAGACAAGGGTAAAGCGGTTACCAGAAAAGAATATAATGCGATTGTCGCAGAAAGAATGAAAGAAATGGGGGCTAACGGACAAGGTGGTTTCCAGATAAGAATGGGCACTCCCCGTAATTAAATTCTATCTAATTAAATGCTAATTATCGAAGAAAGCCTTGTCTTCCATAATTAGCATTTAATTAGGTCTAAAGTCTTCCTTGACTTTTATTGAAAGCATCTACTTCAGGATGTTCCGTGGCGAATCTGGCTGCCTCTGTAACTCTTCCCTTTTTGAACTCTGCGTCACCTGCCGCTCGGCTTAGAGCAAGTTCAACTTCTCCTTTTTCAACTACCTCAGATAAAGCAAAAAAACGAGATTGGATATTGTCCAAAGAAACAAATGCAGCTAAAGGATTTGGGATATCATTTTTAGTTAGTAGGTCACTAAAATTTCTAATACTTCCCACAATTTTTTGATTTTGGGTGTCATCAAACGGAGTAGTTTCAGCGAATGGAAAAGTTTCAGCTTCCTCCTCTAATGTTCCAAAAAAACCTTCTGCAGCAGATTTTAAAAAAGGAGATATTTTCATTTTTTCAACGGCTGTTCCTGCTAACGCAAAACTATGTTTTGCAAATTTATTTTTATCGTTCATAAGAAATCCAGAGGATGCGCCCGTCAGTTCGTCTGCAACAGCCAAGCCGCCTGTTAATTTAGCTCCAGCCTTAGCAATTCTGGGTGCATTTCTTACTCCCGCTTCTGCTGCTCTTACTCCTGCACCTAATATTCTAGTCCCAACAGCTCTAAGCATGAGCTGGGCTACATCTCCATGTTGAATTTTTTGAGCTCTGGCGTCGCCCATAGATTTTAATTGTGTTAATTTTTCATGGCGATTACTTTGCTCAGCTGCCGTTTTTACACGGATTAATTTTTGAGTATCTGCATGATTTTGTAATCCATCCATACTCTTAGGTTGAATAGTATCTGCATGATTTGCTGTTCCAAATTTATCTTTTTTTAATTCTTTATCAGCATTCGAAGCTTGTGATCTCATTTAGAAAAGCATTTCATTTATAATTGTGAAAATAATTTAATTCTAATCAATTTCAAATTTATAATCAACCTAATTTAATAAATAAAAATAGGTTCCTTGTTATAAAAATCAGGGAACCTATAATGATAAATTATTTAGTTATTATTCCAAAATATTTTATCTCATAAACATACGCATTCCTCCTGCAGGCATGCCCATTTGATTTCCGCCCATACCTTTTAACGTATAAGTGAAGCTCAACATGAAATACCTTCCTAAAGATCTGATTTGTTCATCTGATGTATAATTGAAATCGGCATTACGACTGATGCCAGTATTCTTATTTAACATGTCGATGGCCGCAAGTTTTAGTTCACCGCGTTTGTCTTTTAAAACGAACACGGAAAGTCCTGAATTCCAGATAGGAATAGCCTGATTGAATCCTGCGCTCAATCCAGAGTAAATTTCATAATCTAAATTGGTAGAAAGATTAATCGCCTTTTTGAATAGAGGAACATTTATATTGGCTGTGTAAGTCTTTACGCTAAACGATCTCGCATTTTGAGTGGCTATCGAATAAGAGGTGTTTGAATTACTCCAATCCATTCCAATTTGCCAGTCAAATAAGTCCTTTTTCTGGTTTTCAATGGATATTCCTCCAGACAAACTGGTGGAAAGGGTGCTACTCAAGGCGCCATTGATATAGGTCAATCCTTTGTTCCTATTTATTCCTGCATTGCTGTTGATTCTTAATTTCAATGGCTTGATGCGCGTTCCAAAATTGGCACGGGTCGATATATTTAAGTCGTTGGCTACGTTTTCCGGACGGGTAGTGGTGATATATCGATCATCAATAACCTGTGTATTCCTGATTTTATTTTGCGTATATCCTATATTTGAAAAGATAAAAATATTTGTCATAGAAAACTGATTGAAGCTGAAAAAACGAGCCCCAACATTATGGCTATATTCAGGTCTTAAGTCAGGATTACCCACATAAATATTGAGTGGATTACTGTTGTCAACCAAAGGCTGTAATTGAGTTAAGGAAGGTTCTCTAACATTAGTAGAGTAATCAGCGGACAAATTCTTCCCTTTTCCAACTTCCCAACGCATTCTTACTGCGGGTAAAATATTGGTATATTTTTTTTCAATAGTCTGCTCGGTCAGGATAAGTTCACCAGTTAACAAAGAATATTGTACACTGGCACCAGCGGTAAGATTAAATTTTTCACCTGAAAAGCGGTAATTTGCCCCTCCCCGGTGATAATCGTAGTCCGTGGTATATTTATTACTTAGTTGCGTGTTAAATTTTTCGTAAGGATTTAATCCAAAGGCTAAATCATACACTTCCCGAAATTGATTATTGTCATTATGACGATAATCATAATTCATTTCCAAATATTGCATTTTAAATAGTGGTTCCGTGTAGGAAATCCTAACGCCGTAAGTAATTCGCTCATTATCCTGGTCAAACCTTTGTTTTATAGTATCAATTTTGCTTTTTCCCGCTTTAAAAAAGGTGTTTTCCGATAAATTTTCACCAAAATTACCATCATTGTTCAGATTGAATGAAAAATTGGCAGAATAGCTTCTTCCAGGTTTTGATAATTTTCTTCTGTATAACAAATCGTTGGTGAGCTGACTGGCACTTCCCTCGCTGGTATTTGTTCGAATATTGCTGTTAGATGGAGAATAATCGGCATTAAGGGTTTCCGTTTCACCTTCGTAAAAGGTATTACTACCTCTGAAAGTGACACGGGAAGTTAACTTAATAGATTGGAAAGAATCGAGTTTATGGTCCAAAACTACATTGAGCCTATGACTTTGATTTTGGCTATTTTGTTTGCTTTCTTCTGTATTGAAAAAGGTTCTGTCGGCAAGGAAATTTTCCCTGAAAAGCGTTCTATCTGTTTGCTTATCCAATAGGGAATAGAAATAACTACCGTTCAATTCTGTCTTAGCACTTAAGGTATTCGTATAATTTAAGCCCCCGGAATAGGTATTGGTAAATCCAGTATTGTTTCCATTATTTATGGGACTATCTCCATCTATTTGAACGCCACCACCTCGGGACATACCGCCAGTAAAGCCAACATATTCCTCGAAGGAGAAGCCCTGATTATTGATATTATTAGCCATACCGATAAAAGAAATCTTTTCCTTGGAACCGAATTTATTGAGACTGGCTTTGCCTTGAAATCTTCCTTCGGATCCAATGCCCCCGTTTAAGTTACCAAAACTACCTTTCCGGCTATCTTCTTTCAGTGTAAGATTAATGGTTTTTTCTCTTTGCCCGTCATCGACACCGGTAAATTCAGCCTGGTCTGATTTTTTATCAAAAACCTGAATTTTATCAATGGCACTTGCGGGTAAGTTTTTAGTAGCCATTTTAGGGTCACGTCCGAAAAACTCTTTTCCATCCACTAAAATCCTATTTACAGTTTCACCCTGTGCCTGTACATTTCCCGATCTATCGACCTGCACACCGGGTAATTTCTTCAGTAATTCCTCCACATTCGCATTAGGTTGCACCTGAAAAGCGGCAGAATTATATTCCACTGTATCTTTTTTAATGGTCATAGGATTCCGTTCCCCCTCTACCGTAATTTCATTGAGTAATGTGCTCTGTGACTCTAAGGATACTTTTCCTAAATCTACAGAAGGGCCCGAAGCAGAAAATGAGACCGGTGTGTAATAGGACGTATAACCCAGATAGGTAATATTTAACAAGAAATCGCCAAAGCTAATTTTTTCAAATTTAAAGCGACCGTCATTTTCAGAAAGGGCGAATTCAACGAGTGTCGAATCTGCTTTTTTAAGCAACATCACCGTTGCGGAGCTAAGCGCCCCTCCCGCAGAATCAGAAACTACTCCGGTTAATTTACCTATATTTTGTGCGGAAAGATTTCCACAAAATAGAAGTCCTAGCGTTAGGAATAAAAGAATTAATTTTAAATTCGTTGTCATAGTTTTGGTTTAACTTATTTTACGACACAAAGCAAGTATATTTATCCTAATATCCAAATTATTTTAAATCAAAGTGCCAAATAACTCTACCAAAGGACTAAAAACGCCGCTATTTTATTTTTACCGTCATTAATATGTTGGGAATCCACCGGAAATAGATAAAATAAAATATATTTGCAAAATAATTAAGGTCTCGTAGTAGAATGGATACTACGTGGGTCTCCGGAACCCGAGATACAGGTTCGATTCCTGTCGAGATCACCCGTTGTATTTAATTGAACGTTAAAATATCTTTTATTCATGGTTAGTATTTTAATGCTTAACTTGAAGTTTAAAGAGGTTAAATCCTTTTAACGTTAAACAAAATCTGTATTTTTTTAGAAAAAAAGATAGATAGTATTATATTAACCAAATTATTTATAAATTTGAAATAATTTTCATGTGTAAATCAAGTGTTTATCGTGAAAATAAATCTCCCAGATGCTATATTTAGAATCACATTTTTAATTTTCGGAGCATGTTAAAGAAAATATTTTATTCGTTACTTGTCCTTCTAGTAACTAGTTTTGTCGCAAATAGCCAGACTAATGATGATGAAATAATGCCTTGGGATCAACAAGCAAATGGAAAAGACAAACCAAAGAAAGCAGCTAAACCACCAAAAGAAAAGAACGAAGAGGTTGCTCCGCCATTGGATGCAGAAATGCCTGAAACAGTGAATCCAGAAGCAGATAAACCTGCGGGATACTCTCCTGGTTCTGGTTTTGAAGTTGGCTTGAGAGGCGGTTTGTTTCAGATATTAGGTGAAATCAAAAGAGGTTCTCCTGATTCAGTCGGTTTTTCAAATTATGGTTTTGCGGGAAGCCTAAGGTTTGCCTTGGATAATATTTTTTCACTTCGTGCTGAATTTCTTTATGGAAAGGCAGCAGGTAATTCTGACGGATTAAATCCTTCTCTTCGTGGATTTTCATCTACCTGGATGTCCGGATCCATGTGGGGTCTGATAAATCTTAATTCTCTGGCTTCCGCAGATAAGGAAAAAAAATTAGCCATAAATTTGATGCTAGGTGGAGGTGCAAACTCGACAACCGTTTCTAAGTATGGAACAATCATATCCAGACCAACAGAAGCGGAAAAAACAACAACAAAATTTGATTTTTCAAATAATCCTTTTCATGCCGGTGTAGGTCTTAACCTTGCTTACCGGGTCTCTCCTAATCTTAGTATCGGGCTTGAACATCAAGCTATGATGGCTATGGGCGACCGCAAAGATCTTTTGGATAGTTGGGACAATGGTTTAGAAAATCCTACTGCTTCTCAGACAGATTATAATGATTATATTGGCTTCACCAATCTTAGTCTAAATTATATTATTGGTAACAAAGCAGGTGATTCTCCCGCTTTTTGGAATAGTCCGCTAAAAAATGTAATCAGAGAAATAGAAGGGATTAAGACAAATATAGGAACGGGTAGTAAAATTCCTATTCAAGATACTGATAAAGATGGCGTTTTAGATGAATTCGATCTGGAATTAAATACGCCTCCCAATGCTTTAGTAGATACACGTGGTCGTACCTTGGACAGTGATAAAGATGGTGTTGCTGATTATTTAGATAAACAACCTTTTTATGCTCCGCTGGAAGGAGAGCAAGTAGATGCAGATGGTGTTATTGTTAATGGAAATAATACCTCAGGTGGTGCAGGTTCAACAGGCGGAGGAATGAATTCTCGTCCAGGTGGCAGCGGTGTAACGGAAGCAAGAGTAAAGGAAATAGTAGAACAGGCTTTCCAACAGCGTGAGGCATCCGGGGGTGGATCCTATGGTGGTGGTGCCGTCGTAGAATGGTTTCTACCTATGATTCATTTCGAAATGTCAAGCAGTAACATCCGTAATTCAGATATTGGAAATCTATCTTCTATTGCCAGAATGATGAAATCAAATAGAGGTATGAAGTTGTTAGTTATAGGTTACACAGATAAGACGGGCGGAGAAGATATCAACCAAAAACTCTCTTTTCAACGGGCAAACGCCGCTATTGATTATTTTGTGAATAAACAGGGCATCTCTCGTGATCGTTTTGTATTAAATTATAAAGGTAAGGACGATAATATCGTTGAGGCAAATAGTAGCTTCATGAATCGTCGTGTAGAATTCCAGGTGGCAAAACCTGGTGATACAGATATGTCCGCTCCTGCAGGTAATTAATTAGGTTAAAATACCTATTGAAAAAGAGAGGCTGTCAATAAAGATAGCCTCTCTTTTTTTATTCATTTTACACTTTTTTGTGTAAACCTATTTTAGAACAAGTCAATATAAATGACCCCAGAGGGGTCACACGTTTATAGCATTTTTGCCGCCAGGGGAATAATGGTACAATCGGGAAATTTATCCGCCAGGGGAATAATGGTAGGGAAATTTATCCGCCAGGGGCACAATGGGATTTTTCGATAGCCTCCTTTTTTTATATTTCCTCCTTTTTTCAATTGTTAAAAATAAAAATATGATTTATTTTTCAAAACATATTAAATAAAAAACATAAGTATAAAAAATATAAAGTCAATATTTAACGAGAACATATTATAAATTATTTTACTATAAAGCATTGAATTTCAGTGTTTACTAAAGCTTTTCATTCCTAATTTGGCTTACGATTTGCTTTACCCGTTGTGTGAACCGGAATAAACCGTTTCATGCATTCAGGTAAAATGAAACTCATGAAAATTAAAATCTACCTCCTGGCTTTATTAATGATTCCGGCGCTAACTATTTTAGCGCAAAAGGAATCGACCGTTACCCTTGGACAACTACTGGTTAAGTTCAAACCACAAGTAGTTCCGGAAAATTTCATGGTAGGATTTCAAACTTACTCCAGAGATGGGGGAGGTATTTGGTTAGAAAAAAAATTAAGTAAAGCGGCTAATATCAACTTGATTGGCTACGATACTTTAACAGTGAACGCGCTAAAATTACTGGAAGAAATTAAAAAAGACCCACAGGTTGAATATGCCTGTTTTGATATCTCTGTTGAGTCCAGAGGAGATATGCCGGATGATCCCAATTTAGCATCACAATGGGGTCTTTTTACCATTGGAACGGAGAAAGTGTGGGAATTAACAAAAGGGGGTGTTTCTGCTTTAGGTGATACCATTGTGGTGGCTATTCTCGACACTGGTTTCGATATTAATCATGAAGATTTGAAGGGGAATATCTGGATTAACAAAGGGGAAAAACCTGGGGATAAAATCGATAATGACCAAAATGGCTATATTGATGATATCACAGGTTGGAATTTCGTACATCAAAATGCAACGCATATTGCCGATAATCACGGGAGTTCTGTAGCGGGTATTATTGGGGCAAAGGGAAACAATGGAAAGGGGATCTCAGGAATGAATTGGCACGTCAAATTGATGGTTTTTGAAACTCGTTTGGTAAGCGATATCATTGCCGCTTATGACTATATTATAGAGCAAAGGGAACGATACAACAGGACTAAAGGGAAGCAAGGTGCTTTTGTGGTTACTACGAATGCCTCATTTGGGGTCAATAAAATAAAGTGTGTGGATCAGCCTCTTTGGGGTGAAATGTATGACCGTCTTGGTGCTGCGGGTATTTTATCAGTAGCAGGAGCGGCGAATAATCCCTGGAATGTTGATGAAGTGGGGGACATGCCTACCACTTGTAAAAGCGACTATTTAATGACCGTTCTGAATACTAATCCTAAAGATGAGCGTTACGCAGGATCCGCTTTTGGTGCCGTTTCTATAGACATGGGCGCTCCAGGACAAAATTCTTTTTCTACCAGGAATAACAATGAATACGGTGTTTTTCATGGAAATTCTGCCGCAGCTCCTCACCTCGCAGGAGCTATAGCGCTTCTTTATAGCATTCCACGTCATAAACTCGCGGATGACGCTATGGCTTTTCCAGCACAAACAGCTATGAAAATTAGAAATCTATTGCTAAATAATGTCGATAAAGTGCCTTCTCTTGTATCTTTAACCTCCACAGGGGGCAGGCTTAACGTATTTAGCAGTATGTTGAAGTTATTGGAAATCTATCCGGAGAAGAAACCCGAAATGCCAACGGGCAAGTTACTGGTTTACCCTAATCCGAGCATAGACGAAATATATGTTGAAATAGCAAAGCCTGAAAATGAAACAGGTCTTTTATCTATCTATAATGCGATGGGACAACAAGTAAAGCAGATATTCATGCCAGAGGGAGTGAATAGGGCCAGAGTGATAACAAATGGTTGGAAACCAGGGAACTACTGGGTTTTCTCTCCAGGTGTTTTTAATATTCAACAGGCTACTTTTATTGTTCAGGGACAGTAAAGGGTTTTCTACGAATATTTTATTACCTAAATTTGTATTTTTCTTTTAGAAAATAAAAAAACGGTTTATATTTGCAACCGCTAAAGCAAATGGCAAGGCTCCGTAGCTTAATTGGATAGAGCATCTGACTACGGATCAGAAGGTTTCAAGTTCGAGTCTTGACGGAGTCACCCTTTTTTGCAGAGCTTTAAATAAATGCAATTATGTCAAAAGTTTGTCAGCTGACAGGTAAGAGACCAATCGTCGGCAACAATGTATCGCACTCAAATAGGAAGACTAAGCGTCGTTTCCTTCCTAACCTGAAGAAAAAACGTTTCTTTATACCAGAAACGGGTGAATGGGTTACATTACGTATTTGCACTGCTGCATTACGTAATATTGATAAATACGGTATTCATCTATATCTTCAGATGTGTGCCAAAAAAGGATTTGACACAGGGATAACTCTCTAGGTCTTTATAATTAACCATCATGGCAAAGAAAAGTAAAGGTAATCGTATCCAAATTATTTTGGAGTGTACCGAACACAAAAAATCAGGTCTTCCGGGTACATCAAGGTATGTGACCCAAAAGAACAGAAAAAATACGCCTGATAGATTAGAGTTAAAGAAATATAACTCTATTCTTAAAAGAGTAACTGTTCACAGAGAAATTAAATAATTTTTGGATTTTTAAAATCATCCTGTCATGGCAAAAGTTTCTAAAAACGCCAGGGTTGCTCAACGTGCCGCGAACGTAGGTTCCGGTCGTGATTATGTTAAAATCGTCGTTAGTGTCAAAGACCCTAAGACTGGCAATTACAGCTATAAAGAATCAATGGTTCACAAAGATAAGAAAGACGAATTTCTGGCTAAACAGAAATAAGCTTTTCCTGAATCATCTTTTAAAGGGGACTTTTCTTTATTGAAGAAAGGTCCCCTTTGTTTCATTTGATATAATTGTGTTCAGATGTCTATGCTAAATAGGTTTTTTGGGAAAAAAGAAAAGGAAGACCTTAATAAAGGTTTGGAGAAAACAAGAGAATCCCTGCTTGGTCGTCTTTCTCGCCTTGTTGTCGGTAAATCTTCCGTCGATGATGATTTCCTCGATGAGTTAGAGGCTATTCTTATGTCGTCGGATGTAGGTCTAGAAACAACAAATAAAATTATTCAACGAGTTCAAAAAAAGGTCTCCACATCAAAATATATTGATGCCAGTGAGCTAAATGAATTGTTGAGAGGTGAAATGGTGGCTCTGCTCGCTGAAAATAATACAACCGATATCGATTTCTTTGCTCTTCCAAAAGAAGTTAAACCTTATGTTATTCTCGTGGTTGGCGTAAATGGGGTGGGTAAAACTACGTCTATTGGTAAGTTGGCCTTTCAGTTTAAAGAGGCTGGCTTCAAAGTGGTCTTGGGTGCCGCTGATACCTTTAGAGCCGCTGCCGTCGATCAACTCAAAATATGGTCTGAAAGGGTCTCTTGCCACTTTTATGGAAAAGGCATGAATGCTGATCCCGCCGCCGTAGCTTACGAAACAGTCCAATATGCCATAGAAAATGATTGTGATATTGCCATCATTGATACGGCAGGTAGGTTACATACAAAGGTCAATCTGATGAATGAACTTTCTAAAATAAAACGGTCTGTGACTAAAAAGCTGTCCTCAGCTCCTAATGAGGTTATCCTGGTTCTCGATGCTACTACAGGGCAAAATGCCTTCGAACAGGCAAAACATTTTACAGCCGCAACCGATGTTTCTGGTCTCATTTTAACTAAACTCGACGGTACAGCAAAAGGGGGGGTCGCCATTGGTATTTCTGACCAATTTAAAATACCTATCCGATTTATTGGTGTGGGAGAAGGAATGCATCAGTTGCAAGTTTTTAGAAAACGCGATTATGTCGATGCTATTTTTGATAAATAGGCTTGCGCGTCTTTACTGTCTTTGCTACTTCCTTTGGAAATAAATGCCTGTCAGTTATGGGGTTATCATTTGTTTCTGGATTGAATAATAAGGAAACTATCCAATATCTTTCTTCTCTGTATATAAGTTGAATGCTGTTGATTCCACGCTGTAAAACTTTTTCGTTCGTCGCATCTTTTGTCTCGTAAGAACTAAAAACATGCACCATGTCTCCATACTGTTCGACAATCCTTCCGATTTCCTGCTCGTTAAGACTTTGTTTCTGAAAACTTGCCTCTGCTCCTCTTATATAATCTTCAACGGTAAGCGATATATATCTTTCCTGACCCCGTTGATCTTTTCCTAACGCATTAATCCGTGCCTCAGACCGAAAAAGTTTTCTGAATAAATCCCAGTTCCTGCTTCCAGCAGTCTCACTGGAAATAATGTGGTATAACTTGGAAATTAAATTATCAATGGTGCTGAAGGGTCCTCCCTCCGCCTTTTTTTGCCCGTTATTTCCTTGATACAATAATATAGCCATATAATAATTCAGAATCTCTGCCGTAATTTAGTATAAAATAATCAATTAAACGCTATTTTTGAATGGAGATTAGATTTTTGTAAAATATTTCCCTGTTAAATCATTTTACCTTTGAATAAACCAAACAAAACCTTCTTTCTTGCAAAATTTAGTTATTATGTAACCGGCTTTCGTATTTTTTGTTGGCGTTTATTTGAAGGTTATAAAAATAAAATGATTTATGGAACTACTTTTAGAGGGTACGCGTCTCAAGATAAGCTTTTTATTCAAGGAAGAATTTCAAGATATAGGCACATAAAAAATAATCCGGAGGCTTCTCCTTTGGAGCATTTATTAGATACAATAAAGAGAATTTTTAACACAAGAATTCCCGACATTCCTTGCGAAATATCCGTATTGAACCATATTTTTCTGACTACTACAAATTCTGCAGGTTATTTTACCCTGGAAATAAACTGGCCTTCTCCATTTTATCCTTCCTGTTCCTGTTGGTTAAATGTAGTGGTTGATGTGAAACCAATAAATGATTTTTATTTTGAACAATCGACGCTGACTGGGGAAATTTTGTTCATTTCTAATAAACAGAAATTTATTGTCATTAGTGATATCGATGATACTTTGCTGCTGACTGGTGTTAAATCAATGTTTTATTGGAAAGTTTTATATAATACTTTTTTGAAAAATCTGGAACAGCGAAGAGGAATTCCCGGTGCGCCTGCCTTTTTTCAACGTCTTACTCAATTAAAAGATCAGGCAGAATGGCAATCCTTTGTTTTTTATATTTCTAGCACTCCTCGAACTTTATACGATTTTGTGCTAACCTGGTTAAATAGATGCCATTTTCCTAAAGGCCCTATTTTACTTAAAGATTTTGGCCTCTCAACCCTCGACAAGGGCGCTTCTCAAAGATTTAAATCTAAACTGGCATGGATAAAGCACGTAATGTCTTTTTTTCCTACCATTCCTTTTGTCCTCGTAGGAGATAGTGGCGAAAAGGACTTTTTTTTGTACCAAAAACTAGCCAAAGAATATCCTGACATGGTGAAAGCTATTCTTATCAGAGATATTCCATTCCTTAGGAGCAAGGATAAACTTGTGAAGGCTATGGATGATTTTAAAAATGATGTGCCGCTTTGTTTATTTAAAGATTATAAAGAAGCCCGTATATGGGTTCAAAAAAATATTCCTGAATTAATGGATATGAATGAGGTATAATGAATAGGGGTTGAATAGATGAATGACCCAATGATCGGGTCATTCATCTATTATAATATTTGATTTAATTCAATGTATAACGAATACCCAGACCACCAAACCGAGTACCTAAACCTGACGTGAAGCCATTAATAAAAAAAGTAGGTGTCCAGTCAAGGGTAACATTTATAGGGCTCTTTTTGAAGGTGTAATCTAATCCAACATAGCCTTGAAGCCCTAAAGAGGAGGAGGATGATAAATTAGTTATATCTTCAAAACGCCAAAAATAGACGGAGAGTCCGGCGCCATAATACCAGTTTAATCCATCCAAGACATCTAATGGTTTATGCTTTAGGCCAGCAGCGCTCAATGATACCCAACGATAACCAGAAAAAGATCTTAACCCAAGATTTCCCTCCAGCGCAATGGATTCATTGATAAAATATTTTCCCGATAAAGTAAGTGGGTATCCAATCCTCGCCCCGACCGCGGTCTTGTAATTTTGTGCTACTGCTTCAGTTATGGATAATATGCCTAATCCAAAAACTAAGATAAAAAGGCTGCATGTTTTCATAGAAAATTTGTTTATATGGTAAAATTATAGGGTAAGGACAATCTTCCCTTGTTTTATCAAAACTTTAAGATGTGACCCATTCTTTCTTTTTTAACCATCAAATAATCCCTGTTTTCTTCTTGAGGGACAATAACCAATGGAACCCTTTCTACTAATTCGATAGCACTTTCGTTGAATATTTCTATTTTATCTGGATTATTTGTCAGCAATCTAACCTTTTTTACCCCAATATCGTTCAATAATGATAGGGCAATGGTAAAGTCTCTGGCATCAATAGATAATCCCAAATGTAAATTAGCCTCTACTGTATCTAAACCTAAATCTTGTAATTGATAAGCTTTTAATTTGTTGATAATACCAATGCCTCTCCCTTCCTGTCTTAAGTAGACAAGTATTCCATGCTCGTCAGATATTTTATCCATTGCTGATAAAAGCTGTTCCCCACAATCACATCGCTTTGAACTAAATAAATCTCCCGTGATACACTCTGAATGGATACGGATTAATACAGGTTGGTTGAAATCTATATTTTCATGAACCAAAGCTAGATGAGGCATCCATTCGTCAGGGTGACTGGCATAAGCCAACAAATTATAATTACCCCAAGGAGTGGGTATTAAAGCTTCCGCCTGACGTATGATAGGTTTAATTTCTTGCATGTTATAAGCTAATCATCCCACAAAGTAATAAAACAAAGATTTGTCTGTCAGGTTTCATTTTACCTATAATTTTTCCATGGCCTGCACTAAATCTGCTTTTATATCATCAATATGCTCTAATCCAACAGATATTCTAATAAGTCCTTCAGTAATGCCAACCGCTTTTTTTTCATCAGAGCTGAGTCTGGAATGAGTGGTTGATGCAGGGTGTGTGAGTATCGTTCTGGTATCTCCTAAATTGGAGGAAAGAGAACAAAACTTTAATTCACTTAAAAGGTACATGGCAGCTTTAATCCCCCCTTTAACTTCAAAACTTACTATACCGCCTCCCAATTTCATTTGTTTTTTAGCTAATTCGTATTGCGGGTGGGAGGGTAAAAAAGGATAAATCACTTGATTTATTTCACTTCTTTCTAATAAAAATTGCGCGATTTGATGGGCATTTTGGCAATGTCTATCCATTCTAACAGCCAGTGTTTCTAAACTTTTACTTAGTATCCACGCATTAAAAGGAGGCATAGCCGGACCGGTATGGCGACAAAAAAAGCGCACTTTCTCTATCAATTCAGTGTTACCTACCACGATACCACCCAATACGCGGCCTTGCCCGTCCATCCATTTAGTGGCAGAATGAACGATCAGATCCGCTCCATATTTCGCTGGATTCTGCAAATAAGGGGTGGCGAAACAATTATCTATATTGAAAAGGATATTATTTTTTTTACAAAAAGCACCAGCTGCCGTTAAATCTACCAGCGTTAATCCTGGATTAGAGGGAGATTCCAATAAAAACATACGGGTATTAGGTTGAACCTTTTCCTCCCAGTCCTTTGGATTCGCAGGGTCTGTTAAGGTAAATGTAACACCCCATTTTGATAAAATCTGTCCTAATATTTGCAAAGTAGAGCCAAATAGTGCTCTGGAAGCTAAAATATGGTCACCTTGGGAAACAAAAGGAGCAATGCTGGCAAATACCGCAGACATGCCAGAGGCGGTAGCAAAACCATCTTCAACACCTTCAAGTAAACAAACTTTATGAATGAATTCGTCGGTATTTGGATTGTTATAACGAGAATAGATAAGTCCGTCTCCTTCCCCTTGGAAGGTATCTGCCATCAATTCCGGTGAGGGAAAGGTGAAACTGGAGGTCAAAAATAGGGGCGTGCTGTGCTCCCTGTAAGCAGTTCGCTCCATTTGTTCCCGAATGGCAATAGATTCAAAATGCTCAGGTTTCATGCAGGTAGAATTTCAAAATCCCAGGTAATAGTGCAGGTTTTTTCCAGAATCTTTGCCACGGAACAATATTTATCAATAGACATATCAATAGCCTTTTCTACCTTTTCATGCTCTAATGTGCCGTAAAGTACAAAATGGAGGTGTATTTTTTCAAATAACGAAGGTATTTCATTCTCACGTCGCTCTGCTTTGATATCAACACGAATATCAATGAGAGGTTGCCGCATTTTTTGAAGTAATAAAACAATATCAATGCTACTGCAGGAAGAGAGTCCTGCCAGTAGTAATTCCATAGGTCTTAAAGCAGCATCGCCTCCGCCAATGTCAGTGGATGCATCGGTTTCCACCGTCTTTCCCGATGCATTTTTTATAGCAAAATGGTATGGCGCAGAAAGGCGCGAAAGCGTTAAATTCATTTGGGCATGGTTATTATAAGAAATCAAATCATGGTCAAAAATGAAAAATATTTTATACTTTTTTTGATTTAACTTGCCTTTTTTCAAAGATAGTTTTAATTTTGCATTTCAATCACTACTTAACCGATGTGATTTTATACAGAAGAGGGGAGAGATCGGGCTCACAGAACCTCTGGCAACCATGAATGAAAATCATGCAACGGTGCCAAATCCCGCCAATTTATTTTGGAACTATAAAATCTGTGTGTTTATGAACGCCATCTTATTGCATCTTTTATCCTCCTCGGGAGTAGTCCTTCTTATCTCTATTTTTATAACAGACAACTGTGCCCAAAACAGTTGTTGTTGCTGTTGTTGTTTCAACTAACAGCCATTCCTATTTCCTTTTTTTAACGTATGGAAATTTCTGGAAGCTGTTGTAGGGCTTGAGCCTTACGACATTATGTACTAATCATACTCATTTCTCATTTTAAAATTTATATCATGGCACAAGATTTTCATTTTGAAACGTTGCAATTGCATGCTGGTCAAGAAGTTGACCCAGTAACAAGGTCCAGAGCAGTTCCGCTTTATCAGACCACTTCTTATACCTTTAAAGATTCAGAGCATGGAGCAAATTTGTTTGCTCTGCGCGAATTTGGTAATATCTATACCAGATTGATGAATCCAACTACCGATGTTTTTGAAAAAAGAGTTGCCGCCCTGGAAGGGGGAGTAGCTGCTTTGGCCGTTGCTTCCGGTCAGGCCGCTCAGTTTATTGCGCTGAATAATATTTTAAATGCCGGAGATAATTTTGTTAGCAGCCCAAACTTGTATGGTGGTACTTACAACCAGTTTAAAGTGGCTTTTAAAAAGTTAGGCATCGAAGCAAGATTTGCAGCGAGTGAGTCAGTAGCTGATTATGAGCAAAGAATAGATGAAAATACAAAGGCTATTTATTGTGAAACCATAAGTAATCCGTCTTATCAGATTCCAGATTTTGAAGGTTTGTCGGCATTGGCAAAAAAACATGATTTACCTCTCATAGTAGATAATACCTTTGGCGCTGGTGGTTATTTATTCAGACCGCTTGAACATGGCGCAAATGTGGTCGTAGAATCGGCAACTAAATGGATTGGCGGTCACGGAACAAGTATTGGTGGCGTGATTGTTGATGGGGGAAATTATAACTGGGGAAATGGTAAATTTCCTGGCTTTTCTAAACCTTCTGAAGGTTATCATGGGCTGGTTTTTTCTGACGTTTTTGGCGTGGGCGGTCCTTTTGGAAATATTCAGTTTATTATAAGAGCCAGAGTGGAGGGCTTAAGAGATTTTGGCCCTGCAATCTCTCCTTTTAATTCGTTCCTGCTGCTTCAGGGTTTAGAAACCCTCTCCTTAAGAGTGGAAAGAACAGTGTCCAATGCCCTGGCTTTGGCTACTTGGTTGCAGAATCATCCTAAGGTGGAATCTGTCAACTATCCGGGTTTACCAGGCCATCCTTCTCATGATAAAGCAAAAAAATATCTGAAAAGAGGTTTCGGTGGGGTTCTTTCTTTTACGGTTAAAGGGGAAAAAGAGCAGGCAGTAAATTTTGTAAACAATTTACAGTTAGTAAGCCATTTGGCCAATGTGGGTGATGCCAAAACATTGATTATTCAACCGTCGGCAACCACTCATCAACAACTTTCCGATGCAGAGCAACTGGCGGCAGGAGTCACTCCAACCATGTTGAGAGTCTCTGTAGGTATTGAGCATATTGATGACATTACCGCCGATTTTTCTCAATCTTTTGAAAAAATCTAAACTTTTTTAGATAAAGAAAGAATTATTAAATGACAGGGTGAGTAGTATTTTTTACTACTCACCTCAACTGAATATCCCAACTTATGAAGGGTTTGCTTTGGCGATCTGATGGTCCTTTTTTACTTGAATCGGGAGAAATACTGCCTGAACTTACTGTATATTACCAAACTTTTGGTGAACTAAATAGTGAAAAAAATAATGTCATTTGGGTAACTCATGCCCTCACAGGAAACGCAGATGCTTCCGATTGGTGGGCAGGTTTAGTGGGACCCGGAAAATGCTTCGATCCGGAAAAATATTTCATCGTTTGTGCCAATAATCTGGGCTCTTGTTATGGTTCTTCAGGCCCATTAGATATTAATCCGCTAACAGGTTCTCCGTATTATTCCGATTTTCCTTTAATTACCATTAAAGATCAGGTTCAGGCGCATAAAGGCTTAGCAAAAGCATTGGATATTCATCAGATTTTTATAGGTATTGGAGGTTCCATGGGGGGACAACAAATGGTGCAATGGGCCGTTGATGAACCCACTCGCTTTGGTCACTTAGTTCTTTTGGCAACTAATGCCAGGCATTCTCCCTGGGGCATCGCTTTCAATGAAACCCAAAGAATGGCCTTAAAAGCAGATCCCGGTTTCTTTAATCCATCCTTACCCGATGCTGGAAAGGCGGGTTTGGAAACGGCAAGAGCCATCGGTATGATTTCCTACAGGCATTATAATACCTACGCCGTTACCCAGGCTGAATCGGCTGAAACAGATAAGATTGAAAACTTTAAAGCTGCTTCCTATCAACAATACCAAGGCTTGAAATTGTGGAAAAGATTTAACCCCTGGTCTTATTTTACGCTGTCAAAAGCAATGGATAGTCATGATGTGGGTAGAAAGGCAGGGGGTGTGGAAAATGCATTGGGAAAAATAAAAAGTAAAACTTTTGTTATTGGCATTAAAACAGATATTCTCTTTCCCATTGAGGAACAAAGATTTTTAGCAAAGAATATTGAGGGTGCCTCTTTTTTTGAAATTGATAGTATCTACGGGCATGACGGTTTCTTAGTGGAGTATAAACAAATTACCTTATTGATTAATGCGTTCCTTAATGGCATGGAATATTCCCATGAGCTTCCACTGTATGAACCGCCTTTTTTAAAATTAGCATTGCCTGGATCAGAAAGATTTTAATTCGTTTGAATTTTGTGTATTTTGCATAGCTCATTGATTAAAATTCTACCCGCTGTGTCTGCTATCGCTGTTATTATCAATAAAAAGCATGAAAATCATGCCAAAGCCGATGTTTGGCTTTCTTTCAAAAGAACTTTTCCTGAGGCAAGTTTCTTTTTTACGGAATATTCAGGTCATGCTACTGCATTGGCAGAAAAATCAGCTTTACAGGGGAATACTATCATCGTCGCCGTAGGAGGTGACGGTACGGTAAATGAAGTAGTTAACGGTATGATGCTGGTCTCTCAGGAAGTGAGACTCACTCTTTCCCTGGCCATTTTACCTGTAGGGACCGGAAACGATTTTGTAAAAAGTACGGGCCTGAATCATTCTATGCAAAGCCTGATTCAAGCTATTCAACAAAATAAATCTACCTTCATTGATCTGGGAAGTGTTACTTCTAAGATCAATGGTAAGGACGAAATAAGGTATTTTGCCAATATTGCCGATGCCGGTATAGGCGGCTTAGTAGCCCAAAAATTTCTCGGTCTGGTTCGCTGGCTTCCTGCTTATTTGGCCTATCAAATTAGTATTTTAAGGGCTTTTTTAAGCTTCAAACATGCTTTAGTAGCCATTAAAGGTGATAACTTCGAGTATAAAGGGAAATTGTTATCCCTTTGTGCTGCAAATGGTCAGTGGTTTGGCGGTGGATTAGGTATAGCTCCTCACGCCGATGTTCAAGACGGAAATCTTGCTTTTGTTATTCTGGGAGACGTTACTCTTTCTGATTATTTGAAATATCTTCCAAAAGTTAAAAGAAAGGAATTTATTGATCATCCCAGTTTGTTCTATTATAAAGGTAAGTCTTGTGAAATTGAGGTGCTGGAAGGGGAGAATTTGATTGAATTAGATGGCGAATTTCTTGGCCCCGCTCCGGCAAAATTGAATGTTCATCCTAAAGCCATTTCACTTATCGGGGTGCTCGCTTTCTTTCTTTTCTTTTTTCCCTCCTTGTTGCTTAGCCAAAAAGGAGATTTGTTCCTTCAGAAACAAATGGAAAAGGCTGTTGCCGGATTTAAAGGAGATGTTGGAATATACGTTTATGACCTAAAAAAGGATAAAGTTGTCGATATTCATGCCGATACAGTATTTCCAACAGCAAGTATTGTAAAAGTGCCTATTCTTTTAGGGGTTATGGACAAAATTAAAAAGGGTGATCTATCCTATCATCAAAAATTGATATATAAAGATTCTCTGCTATACGAAGGGGAGGATATCCTTGGTTCTTTTAAGGACGGCGAATCCATTGAGTTAAGTAAGGTGATGATGTTGATGTTAACAACCAGTGATAATACAGCTTCTTTATGGTTACAATCACTGGCAGGTAAAGGCGGGTCTATTAATGCATTGATGGATCAATTAGGATTTATTTATACCCGGGTGAATAGTAGGACGCCTGGTAGAGAAATTAATAGAGATAAATATGGTTGGGGTCAGTCAACACCTAAAGAATTAGTTCAATTATTTCAGAAAATGCTAAAAGGTAATTTATTAGGAAAATCATCGGATGATTTAATGATAAAACGTTTGGGCAGGAATTATTGGGATGAAGAGGCGCTGGCTGAAATTCCCGCGGGTATTTTTATCGCTTCAAAAAATGGAGCTGTAAATGCAAGCAGGAGCGAGGTCGTTTATGTTAATCATCCTAAAAATCCCTATATATTTTGTGTCATGACCGCGAATAATACCGATAAAAGTTGGGAATCAGATAATGAAGCCTGGGTGCTGACCAGGAAATTAAGTAAACTCCTTTGGCAATATTTCAACGACTAATCATTCTTTATGAAAATTAATATTTTCCTATTCGTCCTGTTTTTTCCAGTTCTTCTAATGTCACAATCTCTCCGGGATAGCAAGCAAAAGTTTGTTACCCTTTCGAAGGAATCTATCATCAATAATGAATCTAACCTTTTTACATTTTCATTAGACTTTAAGCACGAGACTCCTTTCCATTGCGCTTCTGTTGCCTGGACTGAGAATCATAAAGCTGAATATCCCAATAGCCATTTTTTATTTTCCTTCTCTAAGGACAGCGTGAAGTGGACCCCATGGGAATCTTTAATTTCCGATGAACATGCTATAGATATTCGAGATCAGTTTGCAACAAATCTCTTGTTTTTTGAAAAGGAATATCAATTTGTAAAAGTTCAGGTGGTTGACGGAAATGGTAAAGTGAGCCAGAATGTGTCTGAAATAAAGATTAATTTTTTTAGCCCGGGAATGGAACCCGCATCAGGTTCAGTACAGGAAACGGTGAGTGAAAAATCTTCATGTGCCTGTCCACAGCCAAAATTTAAAAGCCGGGTAGATTGGCGTTGTCCGCAAGGGCCAACTTCGCCATCCATTACCACCGTGTCTCATCTTGTGGTACATCACTCTGCAGGGACTAATGTTTCCAATGACTGGGGCGCCATTGTCCTGGCTATTTGGAATTTACACGTTTATACCAATGGTTGGGCCGATGTAGGTTACAATTGGTTGATTTCACCTGACGGAACCTTGTTTGAAGGCAGAGGGGGAGGGGATAATGTCTTAGGCGCCCATTTTTGTGGTAAAAACACTGGAACCATGGGTGTTTGTCTTATTGGAACTTACACGAACACAACACCACCTGATACCATGATGGCAAAATTAAGTGAGATTTTTGCCTGGAAGGCATGCCAAAGAACCATCGACCCCAATACCCAGACTATTCACGCAAGTACCGGATTCAATTTATTTGGCATTTCTGGTCACAGAGATGGATGTGCCACAGAATGTCCCGGGCAAAAAGTTTATGATCAAATAGCATTCATAAGAAAAACAACCCAAAATAAGGTTCTCGCCTGTTCTGCTACTGCAACAAAACAATGGCCTGACGGATTGGAATGGATAAATATTCGCCCTAATCCCCTAACGGATACTGAAAGTTACCTCGATGTGTATTTGACAAAAACAGGTCCATTTTTATTTCAGATAATAAACATGGACGGCCAAATTTTAATGGAGGAAAAACCTTTAATCCAAACAGGAATAAACTCTTTTTCGCTAAAAAATATGGATAATTTACCCAAAGGAAATTATGCTGTTAAACTGCAATTTGGGCAAAAAGTAGTAACAAAAACCATTGTTGTTCAATAAAAGCGAAATTAAAAAGGAACCTGGCGGATGTCAGGATATTTACCTTGCAGGGTTCGTTTTTTATCAAACATAAAAAAGGAGGGCGTTGCATTGATGTGATAATCCATCACGGGCTGACTTTGCCACTTTTTAAGATCGCAATAATGTCTGAACATAGGATATTCCTTCATCACTTTTTCAAAGGCCTCTTTATCATCATCTACACTGACAGCTACCACTGCCCAATTTTTCTTTCCCGCTAATTTTTCCTTTAAAACAGGTAACATTTGTTGGCAATGAGGACACCAGGTAGCCCAGAATACCAAAATAATCGTATCGGCGGGGCTTTCCAGGAAGCTTATTGTATTTCCCGAATAATCAGGTATTTTGATAGCCGGAGGATTAAAGCCAATTTTCAGTGCATTGTAAGCAGCAAGGCGTTCTTTTAATTCTTTTTCCTCCAATTCGTCGGTGCACTGTTGGGTAGCGCTGTAGGTTTCGTCTAAATATTGCAACAAAGCGGGTTTATCCAATTGTTTGAACCCTTCTGTTAAAAATTGTCTCGCGAAATCAGCGGTTTCCTTATTTTTTCCAAATTTTATCATTACCGTATCTACAGCCATTCTTAGGTTTACATCAGCATCAGCCCCGGGCTGTTCTTGAAGAAAAAATCCAAAATACGCCAAAATATGTTCCACATAAAGAGGGGTAAAAAGCAAAGAGGGATCAGAAGCATCAATCCCCTTCCAATATTTATCCTGAAAATCTTTTTCCTGTCCTTTCAAGGGTAATTTTATGTCAGGAAAGTAGAAGGGGCGGTTAGCCACCATTTTTCCTGCCAGATTACTTTTATTTTCCTTTACGAATTTATTGAAATTAAGGTCAAAATCTTTCATTTCCCGCTCAATTTCCTTGATAGCTGTGGCATAAAATGCATTGGTTTTGTCGGGATAAATATCTGTAAATTGTATGAGCGCCCTGTTTCTTTCCTGCGCTTTATAAGCTGATTCCTTGTAAGCATACCACTTGGAATTTAAGATAGAGCCAGTGAACGTTGCAGCTCCTTCTGGTTTGTCCGCATCTATTGAAACATCAAAACCAATTGTGTCAGCAATAATGATATCAACAAATTTTCTTTGCTGTGGATTAATAATAATTCGATATACACCTGCCTGAAAATTTTCAACGGGAACGCTGAATGTAAATTTACCATCAGTGACTTTAGTGTCCGTAACAGGTATCTCCTGTCCGTTAAACCTGGAAAGAACGAGATTATTTATTGGGATGCCGCTTTTTAAATTTCCATTGATCTGAATAAAATTCTGGGCGTTAATAGATATTGAAAAAAATAAAATAATAGAGAAAATGACACTGATTCTTTGGATTTTCATAATATTTTGGCTAATCTTAGAGATGAATAACAAAAGTAATGATTTATTTAGTCTTAAAATAACCAAATACAATGTCCTATTGTCTTTCCGTCCAAAAACTACCTGAAAATCACGTTTCCCGATATTATCACGACCATGTTTATGGTATTTCCATAGAGCATGATAGTCTTTTATTTGAAAGACTGGTGATGGAAATTAATCAGGCAGGATTAAGTTGGGTGACTATTCTCAGGAAGCAGGAAAACTTTAGAAAGGCTTTTGATTCCTATGACATAGAAAAAATTGCTCATTATGGGGATGATAAAATGGAAGAATTATTGCAGAATGAAGGTATAATAAGGAATCAATTAAAAATAAGGGCGGTCATTCATAATGCTAATGAAGTACTCCAATTAATTGAAAAACACGGAAGTTTCAAGCTCTGGCTCGATATGCATCACCCAGCTGAATTACAGGACTGGGTTAAACTTTTTAAAAAAACCTTTAAATTTACCGGTCCGGAAATTGTCCGTGAATTCTTAGTTAGTTTGGCCTATTTGCCTGGTGCACACGACGAATTTTGTCATTTAAAAAATTAAATGAATGGGGGCAGATTTAATTATGTGAAACCCATATAAAATATTTCTTTATTACGTTTAACTAATAAATTATCTTCGATGTTTATTCTGAATAGTTGAAAAAATGAATCCATTGATTTCCTGGAAAAAAATAATACTGGCAACCATCCTTTGGAGCGTAACCAATACGCTCTTTGGTATTGATATTTATTGGATTGGAGGGTCGGGAAAATGGTCCGATTTGAGTCATTGGGCCACCACTTCGGGAGGAAGCATCAGACCATCAGCCATTCCGGGCTCGAAGGATAATGTGATTTTTGATGACAAATCTTTTACCTCACCAAATCAAACCGTACAGATTGATCAGCAAATAACCTTCTGCCAATCTTTAAATATGGCAACCGTTACCCAATCAGTAGAGGTAAAAGGAGCATCCTCCGGCATTTTGAATATTTTTGGCGATTTAAAATTAAATGATAAAATAAATTTTACCTTTTTAGGTGAGGTGAATTTTTCTGCAGCTTTACTGAATGCTCAAATTCAAATGGCGGGAAATTCCTTTCATAGTATCGTCCGCTTTAAAGATAATACAGGTTCTTTTCAACTGAATGGAGATATACTAGTAGATAGTTTGTTGATATTTGAAGGAGGTGTTTTTTCATCGAAAGGATTTGGTATAAAAACAGGCTATTTAGACCTTATTCTTAATAATAATAAAACGAATATCAATTTTGATGAATCAACTGTAACCATTGATGGTTCAGCTTTTTATTTATCTTACAACAGTAATATTGAAATACCATCAGCCATCATAAGTTATTCACAAGGTAAATTCTCAGGTCAAAATACATCGGTGGTGCTAAGCGCTGCGAATGCATTTTTTCAGGTTAAAGGTATAGGTGGTCTAAAGTGGGGACGGCTTGCACATACATCAGGGATGGGTAAAGCCAGAATTCAAGTTGATAGTATTTCACTTCAGCAATATTCGCTGAGCAGTGAAACTTTTACTACCGGAACCATTAGTATGGACACGCTATCTTTGGCAAAAGGAAGAACCTATAGATTTCAGGAAGGAAGGAATTATAAGCTCAAATTTTTGAATGCACTGGGAGATTGTGCCAATCCAATACAAATATTTAGTGGTTCGGGTGGGTTGAAAACCAGTTTTATATCGAATGCAGGGGTAATAGGAGGTGAGTATTTAAGTATCAGAGATGTTTCAGCCACTGGTGGTGCTACTTTTAATGCCAATAATAGCTCCGATTTGGGAAATAATAATGGTTGGAATATCATACCCAAAACAAATAATAAATTATATTGGGTAGGTGGCTCCGGCGATTGGTTTGACCCAATGCATTGGGCATCGACTTCGGGCGGTACTGCTGGCGGTTGCGTTCCCACAGCAGGGGACGATGTTTTTTTTGATGCCAATAGTTTTCCTGCCGCAGGAGGAACAGTTAATCTAAATATTGACAACGCCTATTGTCGCTCCATGGACTGGACAGGTGCAAAGGGTAATCCCTCCTTTGTAGGGAAATCAGACCAATTTATCCATATTTTCGGCTATCTGAAACTGATCAATGCCATGTCATGGATGCTTCAGGGGGATGTATTTTTTGAAAGTAATACTTCTGGAAATGGCATCACTATGGCATCACAAAAATTTAAAAAAGACCTCTATTTTAATGGAGTAGGAAGTTGGATCTTAGAAGATGATATGGAGGTGGCCCTCGATCTTCACCTTATAAAAGGTGGCTTAAATACGAATAGTAAGTTTTTAACGATACAAAATTTTAGAAGCCAACGGTGGGATGAAATAGGAAATGTAAGAACACTGACCTTAGGTAGTTCACTGGTCGTTATCAGACCTCAACTCACGCCTTGGTCAGAATGGAATATGCAAACGAATAATTTCACCCTAAATTCTGGTGGGTCAACGATTATCTTCTTTAGTTATGGGGGTATGAATCTTTGGGGGGATAATCCTCTGAAATTTAATAATATACAACAATTTGGACATTTTAATGTCAACGGAAATCTCTCAAATAATAAAAAACATGAATTTAATCTGTTTGTAAGTGCTGCTAATCTTACAGTATCCAATAGCCTTAGATTTATCAAATGGGAGGTCACCGGGGGATTCCAATATAGGGTAAATTCAGGTTCAACGCTGTTTGTTGGTGAATTAATTCCTTCGAATGCCTGTGATGGGATTATATATTTTGGTTCCACGACAAATAGCGTAAAAGCTTCTATTCATTTTGAGAATAATACTACCGTTAATAATTTTATTGTTAAAGATTTACATTCTGTAGGAACCGGACTGGTCACTGCTAATAATTCAGTAAACTTAGGGAATGCGCTTAATTGGGTATTTACAGAAAAAACAGGTAGAAAGCTCTATTGGGTGGGTGGTACTGGTTCATGGTCAGATGTTGCCCACTGGTCCTTGTCGAGCAATGGTCCAGGTGGAGAATGCATTCCCACGCCATTAGATGACGTTTTTTTTGATGCATTTTCTTTTCCAAGTGCTGGTGCTTCCGTTGTGATTGAAACAAGTACGGTGTATGCTAAAAATTTTACTATTGGTAACGTTAAAAACAGACCATGGATAAGATCTCAAAATGTTGAAAATCTGGAGCTTTATGGCAATTTGGTTCTCGCACCCAAAAACGTTTGTGAATTTAGTCTTCACAGGTTGAGCCTCAAGGGAAATTTGACAACAAATACAGCATTTTTTGCAGGTCAGTATATTAATTATATTGAAGTGGATGGCGGTGGAAAATGGACCCTTCTCGATTCTCTCACTTGTTATGATTTGGGACTAAGAAACGGGACCTTGTTTACCAACGGACAGTCAGCCAATATCCATTATTTTTACGGAAGTGGAGAAAATACCCCTAAAAGATTAGAATTGGGCAACAGCCACTGGTATATCAGTGGAAATTTTGAAAATTATTCAGAATTCAGCCTACAAGGTGATTCTATCACGGTCATTTCCGGAACTTCTACCATTGAATTTATTAACGGGGGAGATTTTTACCAAAAAAAGCCACATGATTTCCATAGGATATTATTTTCCAAAGAAGCTGGAAATAGTACCATTCATACAGGATCAGGTATTTCAGGAGTAAAAATTCTTGAATTTCTAAGTAGTGGAACAATTTTAGGAAAACACAAAATAGATAGTTTATTGTTCGCACCGGGTAAAACGTATCGACTGGATGCAAACAACCCGCAGGAAATCACCGGATTTTTTCAGGTTTTTGGCAATAATTGTAATCCCATTGAATTATTGAGTACCCAGACCGGCAAGCAATCCCAGGTGGTCATGAATTCAGGAGAGATAAAGGGTGACTTTATTCAAATGCGAGATCAGATAGGCGTCGGATCTGTAAAATTTTACGCGGGGGTAAGAAGCGCAAATATTGCCAATAGTAATACAAACTGGATATTTGATTCTCCGAATTATTATGAAAATGAAGGATTTTTAGGTCCCGATTTGGTTCAATGTACCCCGGAGCCTATAGTTTTAGATGCAAGGACTTACAGTCCCGGAGAACGGTATAATTGGTTCAATAGCTCGGTTCAACCAACAGTTTTAGTGAATTCCCCAGGAATTTATTGGGCAAAAGTTACTTTCGGTACCACTTGTGTTATTATAGACACTGTTCAGGTGCTTGCGGCCGATAAATTTGAAGTGAATTTACCAGGTGATACGACCCTTTGTGTGGGCGACACCCTAAGATTAGACGCGAAATTAGAGGCCATCGGTGTGCGATATGTATGGCAGGATAGCTCCTTAAATAGTTTTTATGTGGTGACAAAACCAGGCAAGTATAAGGTTTCTGTTACCCTGTCGGGCTGTACTGTTTCCGATTCCATAGAAGTGAAATTTCAGACACCGCTCACACTCAACCTTGGAAAAGATACGCTTTTATGCCCGGCAGCTGCCTTGACATTAGATGCGACGCTACCTGGCGCAACTGCCTATATATGGCAAGATAATACCACTTTAGCGAAATTTATTGCGGATAAATCTGGTCTTTTTTCCGTGGCAGTTAAGGTGGGTGCTTGTGTGATAAAAGACACTATTTCTATTAATTATCAGCCAGTCATTGATCTGCAATTTGGAAGAGATACTACTGTTTGTGCCGATGTCACGCTTACATTGGGAAGCACAACCACTTATGATAGCTACTTGTGGCAAGACGGTAGCAGGAACCAGACTTATCAGGTGCGTAGTCCCGGGATTTATTCGTTAACGGTGGTAAAAAACGGATGTACGAAATCGGGGAGTGTAAATATTAGTCATAAACAGGTTCCAACTTTTAGCCTACCTCCATTATTAAGTTCTTGTGAGGGAAAATCCATTACCATTGGGCAGAGTCCTGTCTTTTCAACGGCCAAATATCTTTGGACAAATGGATTAACTACGCCCGAAATTACCGTTTCTACCAGTGCAGTTTATGGGTTAGAGATAGATTTGAATGGATGTATTTACAAAGATGATGTTCAGGTAACCTTCAATCCACTGCCTGTTTTGAATATGCCCCAGGAAACGCTTGCATGCCAGGGTGATACCGTAACTTTGAATGTAGCACAGGCAAATACTACCTTTTTTTGGAGCACAGGAGCACTCACGCCGTCCATCAAAGTCTCTAAAAGTGGGTTAACCTGGGTACAGGCAACCAATCAATTTGGTTGTTTAAATATTGATTCCACCTTCGTGGTGCTTAATCAACGGCCGAGTGTAGCAGCAGGTCCTGACTTGTTACTTTGTGCCGGTGAAATAGGCATAATAGAGGCTGGTTTTACGCCGGGAAGTACCCTGAAATGGAATAATGGTGACAATGGAGGTAAAATTAGTGTACTTTCAAGTGGCACATACGTTGTAGTGGCTAGTTTAAATGGTTGCCTTAGAACAGATTCGGTAACCGTCACTTTTATTGATGTACCCACTCAATTTTTAGGAACAGATAAGGAAATTTGTGAAGGTGATCAGGTGCGTCTCGAACCTATGATTCCGTCGGCCTCATTTACCTGGCAAGACGGATCAACAAATCCCTATTTTTTAGCAGATAAAACGGGTATTTATTCTGCCAGAGTAGGGGTTGGTACTTGTCAAAGAATGGATTCTGTGCGCATAGTGGTTAATGGATTACCTGTTTTTGAACTCGGAATAGATTCCACGCTTTGCTCCGGAGTCAGTTATCCGGTAAGAATAAATGCACCTGCAGGTGCCACCTATAGTTGGAATACAGGTTCCACTGCTTCAAATTTGAATATTACTCAAACAGGAACTTATATTGCAACAGCAACCTTTAAGGGTTGTATCTGGAAGGATACCATCAGTGTTTCTGTAATTCCAAGAATTCCCGTTTATCTGGGTCTGGATACCACTATTTGCGAAGGGCAAAGAATATTGCTTCGTGCCAATGTGGCTGCCGAAAAATATCAATGGCAGGACGGTTCGGATGGGCAGCAATTTTTAGTGGATGATGAAGGTCTATACTTCCTTCAGGTAACCTCTGGAAAATGTGTTTTTTCAGATTCTGTAAATATCAGCGTTAGAAAATGTATTTATTATCAGGTTTATGCGCCCAATGCATTTTCACCCAATGATGACGGAGTGAATGATGTCTTTAAATTGTTTGTTAATCCCGATGTATCTATTCTGTCGTTTAAATTAATTATTCACGATCGCTGGGGGAATCTGATGTTTCAATCTACTGATCCTGCATTGGGTTGGGATGGTTCTCAGATGGGAAATCTTGCTAACCCGGATACTTATATTTATGCCTATACCATTGAATACGAAGATGAAAACGGCGTGGGCAGGCAAGTTAACGGCGGAACGGTCAATTTATTAAGATAGGTTTCATCTGAAAAATTAAACTATTTATATCTTTTAGCCTTTCTATACTAAACAAATATAGAATGCATTTAAAGGTAGTTATTTTCATTTTAACGGGTTTTTCCGTTTCCCTTTTCGGGCAAAGTAAGTTTTCAGTGAGCGGTTATGTGAAGGATGCTAATACAGGGGAGACCTTGACGGGGGCCTCCGTTTATGTGAAAACAGAGAGTAATTTGGGCGCATCGACCAATAATTATGGCTTTTATACGCTTCGACTCGCTCCAGGTGATTATACGATTGTTTACGCCTATTTAGGTTTTGCTGACCAGGAGAAAAAAATTAGTTTAACCAAGGATCTTTCGCTCAATATTGACTTAAGTGAGGGTGTGGAAATGAGTGAGGTCGTTATAGAAGCTGAAGCAGCCGATAAAAATGTGTCAGGTACGCAAATGGGTGAAATTATTCTGCCTATTGAAAAAATACAGAAAATTCCCGCTTTAATGGGGGAGGTTGATTTGCTTAAAGCTTTGCAGCTGCTACCTGGAGTACAATCAGCGGGAGAAGGAAGTTCTGGTTTTTATGTGAGAGGGGGAGGACCTGACCAGAATCTGGTGCTCTTAGATGAGGCACTCGTTTACAACTCAGGTCATTTATTTGGCTTTTTCTCGGTATTCAATTCAGATGCAATCAAATCGGCAAATCTTATAAAAGGTGGAATGCCAGCTCAGTACGGAGGAAGATTATCTTCTGTAGTTGATATTCAGATGAAAGAGGGAAATAATAAACATTATCAGGTGGACGGTGGTATTGGACTAATTGCCTCCCGATTGACATTTCAAGGGCCAATAGTACCAGAAAAGAGTTCATTTATCGTTTCCACCCGAAGAACTTATGCTTTAGACCTTGCGCAACCAGCTATTAAAAAAACTGATTTTGCAGGTACCAATTATTATTTTTACGATTTGAATGCCAAAGCTAATTATACTTTTAGTGAAAAGGACAGAGTCTTTTTTAGTACCTATTTCGGTCGCGATGTATTGAAGTTTAGAACGCCTGGACGTGACTTTACTTTTGACCTACCTTATGGAAATGCCACCGGAACCCTCCGTTGGAATCACCTTTTTAATAATAGATTATTTGTAAATACTTCTATCATATATAATGATTATGATTTCACGTTTAGGGCTGGATTTGACGATTTTAGTCTTAAATTATTTTCGGGTGTCAGAGATTGGAATGGAAAAGTTGACTTCGATTATTTTCCTTCTAACAATCATGCCATTAAGTTTGGGGTGCAAACAACCTATCATCGACTTACCCCCAGCATTGCTACGGCACAACAAGGCGATGAGGAATTTTCAAATAATAAGGTATCGATACCCGCCTGGGAAACAGGATTTTATGTTTCCGATGATTTTAAAGTAAGCGAAAGAATTAAAATACAGGCTGGTCTCAGATGGTCAATATTCACTCAAATGGGACCTTATGCTGCGAGTACGGGCGTTAATTATCAAAAAGGAGAGGAAGTTGTAACCTATAATGGTTTGGAGCCGCGTTTAAGTTGGAGATACGCCTTCAATGCCAGTAATGCAATTAAAGGGGGGGTAACCGTTTCTAATCAATATCTGCATTTAGTTTCTAATTCGTCCAGTACCTTGCCTGCTGATGTTTGGGTGTCAAGTACAGAAAGAATTAAGCCTCAAAGGGGGGAGCAATATGCTTTAGGTTATTTTAAAAATTTAAAGAAAAATATGTTTGAAGTCTCCGCAGAGATATATTTTAGAACGCTGAGAAATCAATTGGATTATGGCGAGAGTTATGTTCAAAATGCAGCGGACGATTTAGAGCAGCAATTTATTTCTGGAAGTGGTCGGGCTTACGGTGCTGAATTGTTAATAAGGAAAAATGAAGGAAAATTAACTGGATGGATTGGATATACGAGAGCCAGAACAGAAAGAAAATTTGCTGAAATTAATGGGGGGGCTTACTATCCGGCGGTCTATGACAGGACACATGATTTATCGGTCGTTGTAAATTTCGACAAAGGTAAAAAATGGGATTTTTCCGGCGTATTTGTCTTTGGAACGGGTAGAGCTTTTACACCCATTGAAAGCATATATATAATTGATCAAAGGGTAGTTACCAATTATGCACCAAGAAATAGTAGTCGGTTACCAGATTATCACAGGATAGATTTATCTGCCAATTACAGGCCTAAAAAAGAAGAAGGAAAGGGTTTCTACAGCTATTGGACTTTTTCAGTTTACAATGTTTATAATAGACGTAACCCATTCTTTATCAATTATGATTTTGACACGGACGAGAAAACGGGCGTACTGAGTGCTTCTGCCTCTAAAGTATCTTTATTTCCAGTTATACCTTCCGTTACCTGGAATTTTAAATGGCAGCAGAAAAAAAATTAGGCCAATTTTTAAAAAGTACTTGAAATACTGGAAATAATATTATCTTCGCACCGGAGAAATGGCAGAGCGGTTGATTGCAGCAGTCTTGAAAACTGCCGACTGTAATAGGTCCGGGGGTTCGAATCCCTCTTTCTCCGCCAGGCGAAAGTCAAAAAAATAAAGCGTGTAGAACTAAAGTTTTACACGCTTTTTTTATGCTTTTGAATCACGGATTCAAAGGATTTCGAGGATTACACTGGTTATGATTAGTGTCATCGATTTGGGTAGGAAGCTTCTTTTTTGGGGGATTATTTTATTTCAAGGTATTACGTCGATGTCTTCCGGCAAAATGGTATTATGATTCAAATTCCATTCGTTATGGATTATTTTTCAAATAAGCATTTAATTCAATCTTTCGCACTTCACCACTTCCTACATGAGTCATATCTTCTTTTTGGGGTTTAACTAATATAGGCTTATTATAAGGGTGTTTCTTTGAATTTCATGGTTATTCTATTATTTTCCAAGCCCCACTTGTTTTACCTTTTCGTTCTATAGCCCCTTTCCTTTTAAGTGATTCAATATGTTTTTGTACAGCAGATTCATTAATTCCTAGTTTTTTGGACAATTCTTTTCTTGAAATTTTAGGATTATCAATAATATAAGTGAACACTATTTTTTGTTTATCTGTCAAATCTAATGTTGTTTCTACTGCTTGACCACCTACTTGACCACCTGCTTGACCACCTACTTGACCACCTGCTTGAGCTATTAAATCATTGTGTAAAGTCACTAAAATACCACCATCTAAACTAGCTATCGTAGCTTCTGGCAATCCTGCATTTTCACAAGCTTCAAATATTTTTAATGTTCCTCGTCCCCACGAGTCTATGAAGCCCGCTTTAAAACAAACATCGGCTATTAATGGATTTCTGGGTCTTGATACATGGTGTCCTTTTAAACTGGCTATCGTCATGCCTTCTGGTAAATTCCCTTCGTTCCAAATAGTCAGTTTATCATCATATACCCTAATTTGAATCATAGAACCTATGTAATTACGATGCACCAACGCATTCAAAAGCATTTCTCGAATAGCCGCTGTTGGGTAAGTATCTTTTTCTATGCGCCTCAATCCTTCAAAAATAATAGGCCTCGTTAAAAATTTTAAATTTAGCATTTCTGGCACTTGTTTCAATAATTCCAGAATATTGCCTTCTAAAACTTCATGAAAGCGTAAATCCGCATCATTGATCCCAAACCTGCCTATCTTAACTTTTATGTTAGTATAAAATTTATTGGGGTCTTTACCAAATAAAATTATGGCGACACGCTTTAATTTATCTCCATTAGCCAAACGAAGTTTTTCAAGCGTTTCTTTTATAGGTAGTTCCTCTCCATCTTGAGGCAAACGCCCACAGGCAATGGCTTCTTTTTTAAACGCTTCAACACTTTTTGTTTCAATATCAGAAAAATCAGCACTCTCCTCAATAATGTCATCCCATGTTTTACCTGCCTTTTTTAGTAAAAAGCCATTAAGTTCTAATCCTGTTAATTCTAACTTGGTACTACCAGACCTGTAATAATAGCGACCACGAAGCGAAACAGGAACAGTATAAGGATTAACCTTTATTTGAATGTATTTTTACCTTCAGCATCAAGGAGTTGCACATCGCAAATAATACCCATAGTATTACGAATTTTGTTTGGCAGATCCTCTAATAATTTGGCATAATTTTCTAAATGGACGATTTCGCCAGTATCATTTTTGCCTATATAAATAGTGCCTCCTGTAGCATTAGCAAAACCACATATCCATTTGAGATAGTCGTCATGCCAGGATTGTTTCCATTCAATATTTTGGGATTCATTCATTGTTTATATTTAAATATTTTGCTTTTTATAAAATTTTTTAAATTACTCTTCCTTTTTGTCATATTCTTCCCAATAAAAAGAGGCACCTTCGGCATCAATAGTTTTGTAATAATCTAATAATTTTATAAATAACTCATTGCCTACGCCCATATCTGTTAAAGAAATCAATACGTCTAAATTATATTCAATGGTGTTTTTGTTTTGCACTTTGTTTGTAATAATAGCATTTATTTCACATTCTAATGCAGGCAAATGGGACTGCAAGGATTGCTGAAAAGTTTGTATTATTTCTTTTAGTTGGTTCAATAGAGCATCGGAATCGTTCATAATAGGTTTGTATGAAATATTTTTAAAATCATAAAATGTTTAAAATAGAATGTATCACTTTTCTTATTAATGTCACTAGCTGGATATTTTTATATGCTGTTTCGTTCAAAGTTAAGATATAATTTCGTAGATCGCGAAAAACATTATTTTTAATACTTAGAATCCTGATTCAAGGCCAATTAGCTGCTGCGCACTAAATCTCCATCAATGATTGGGGAAAAGATCTGCCCTGTTCTAAAATAAATATTTGCAGATTTTTCCATTTTTATTTTACCTGCGAAAATACCCACCACATCTCCCTGGCGATATCTAAACTTCTTTCTGCGTATTTCTCTGTTTGCAACGGGGTTCCGTCATACGCTTTCGGGTCATCATATTTGATAGGGAAACGCGCTTCCGCACCCAATACAATGGGACATCCTTCATCCGCGTTATTACAAGTCATAACCGCTCCGAATTGGGTGGAGGGATTAAATGGATGATCGTATGTTTTGGAAAAACAAATAATAGGATTTTCATTAGCAGCAAATTTTACCGCAACTACAGGATTATCATTTTCTGATAATTTTAGCACCTGAAAGCCCTGCATTGTTAATGTTTCCAATACTTTAGTGAAAATAGCTGTTGCTTCTGTACCTCCGGAATAACAGGAAACATTTTTCAAGCCAACATGAAAGGCCATAGCCTGCGCCCAAATCTGCGATAAATGACTTCTTCTGGAATTATGGGTACAAATAAAATTTAAACGAATACTCTCCCCAGCATTGACCTTCTCTTGAATATAGTCAACCAATGAAAGTAATACTTCTTTTCGTTCATCGGAAATAGATTGTGACGAAAAGGAGGCTATAGCTTTTATTAGATTTGGATACATTATGACTCATATTTAGTTTTAAGATATAAACTTGCTTTCACCAACAATATTAATACGGGAACTTCAATCAATGGTCCTATAACCCCTACGAAGGCTTGGGCAGAATGGATGCCAAATACGGAAATAGCCACAGCAATCGCTAATTCAAAATTATTACCCGTGGCGGTAAAAGATATGGACGCATTTTTGTCATAAGGAACTTTCCATGATTTATTAATGAAAAAACTTACAAAAAACATTAAAATAAAATAAATAACAAGAGGTAAAGCCACTCTTAAGACATCAAAAGGAAGTTCTAAAATTTTATCTCCTTTTAAACTGAACATCAACACAATAGTAAAAAGTAAAGCATATAAGGTGATAGGAGAAATTCGTGGAATAAATTTGGTGTTGTACCAGGTTATACCTTTGGATTGCACCAATATTTTTCTACTTAAAAAGCCTGCTAAAAAAGGAATACCTAAGTATATAGCGACACTCTGGGCAACATCACCCATAGGCACGCTTATATTGAAATCGCCAATGCCTAATTTTTGAGGTAGGACATTGATGAAAAACCAAGCGTAAAAACTATAGGTAATGACTTGAAAAATACTGTTTAAGGCAATAAGTAAAGCGCCATATTCTCGGTTTCCACCCGCGAGATCATTCCAAACGATAACCATGGCAATGCAACGGGCCAAACCTATGAGAATGAGTCCCACCATATAATCAGGTTGGTCTCTTAAAAAAATAATCGCCAATATAAACATGAGAATAGGACCAACTATCCAATTCAAGATTAAAGACAGGGTCATTACCTTTTTATCTTTGAAAGCATTTGGTAAAAGAGAATAATCAACTTTTGCTAAGGGCGGGTACATCATTAAAATGAGTCCAAGGGCCAAAGGTACATTGGTTGTACCAACGGAAAGACGGTCAAAAACAGACTTAATATTTGGAAAGTAATAACCTAAAGCTATGCCAGTTAGCATGGCGAGGAAGATCCACAAAGTAAGATATCTGTCTAAAAATTTTAATTTTGGCTTCATAAGTAATGATATGTTAGAAATTCTATTCAGTTCGTAAATATACGAACTGAATAGAAAAAGTAACATTTTACGACGGAGTTAATGAAAAATTAATATTGACAGCTATCATTTAAAGCTACTTCGTCAAAAAGAAGGTCTAATAACTTTTTTGCTTTAAGCCAGTTTTCTTTATGAATACAATATTTTACCGTTGGCGGAGTGATATCGCCAAGTATTAGGCCGGCATCTTTAAGCTCTTTAAGATGTTGGGACAGGGTAGATTTTGCAATGGGAAGTTCTTCCGCCATATCGCCATGATAACAAACAGATTTAGATTTTAGTAATTGTAAAATGGCTATTCTTACAGGGTGCGCCAATGCTTTGGCCATTCTGGCTGTTTGCTCCTGTTCTTTACTGAAATAGTCTGATTTTGTCATCCATTCATATTTAATAATGGGAAATATAGGCATAATATAAGGACTTATTTTTTAAAGGCTATAGTAGATTAATAGATGACTAATATTAAATTTGAATATAGATTAAAAAATCATGGAAAATAGGATGGATCATAATGCGAGAATGGCCAAAATGACTTTTGCCTCCGTTTACCCTCACTATGTTAATAAGGTGGAGAAAAAAGGAAGAAGTAAAGAAGAGTTACACCAAGTAATTTACTGGTTAACCGGCTTTAATGAAGATAAAATGAATCAACTCATCCGGGATAATGTGACCTTCGAAGAATTTTTTCAACAGGCAACACTTCATGCTAATGCACATCTTATCACAGGTATGATTTGTGGATATAGGATAGAAGATATTGAAAATCCATTGACGCAAAAGGTAAGATTTCTGGATAAATTAGTAGATGAGTTGGCTAAAGGTCGGAAGATGGAGAAAATTTTGCGGACAAATAATTAAGAGTAGGAGGCTTTTATTTTTTAAATGGCTTTCCTAACCTTTAAAATGATCCGGTCACATTATTTTTCTCTATTTTTATCAATACAATTTCACTTTTTCTTTCATCTGTGCTTGATTTTTATACTATAATTCCTTCGTCTGAAATGCTTTTTCTAAAATGAATAAATCCTTTTCTAAGAACAATTTAAGATGATCAGATTGTAAATGTTCTTGAAAATAACGTTCATTTTTAAAACATTCCCAAATGACAATGACGTTTGGGTCCTCTATCGATTGTTTAAGGTCAAAGGATATATTTCCAAATTCCTGCAAGGTCTCTTGCCTTAGGTTTTTTAGCTCAGAAATAGCAAAGACTTCATTATCAACGTTTTTTATTTTCAGAATAGCAGTAGAATAACAATATTCATTCTGTTTTGATGGAGCTATTAAATCCCATAAATTTCCATACAAATCTTCAAATACGGCTACTTTGCCGTATTCCTCTATTCTGGGACCATTAACAATTTTAATATTGTTTTCTTTC
>Ga0209550_10000300_pt1 | contig 44726 bp, 40 predicted proteins | sample LauGreSuBDMM15SN_2_FD_187567 | JGI IMG/M metagenome (GOLD analysis project Ga0209550, IMG submission 187567) | Freshwater lake microbial communities from Lake Michigan, USA - Su13.BD.MM15.SN (SPAdes) (version 5) | ecosystem: Environmental > Aquatic > Freshwater > Lake | place: Lake Michigan...
CCAAATTAAACAATAGTTTAAATGAAGATGCTAATAACTATATTAAAGATTTTATTAAACCAAAATAGGTATTTAAAATACACGCTGCTATAAATAAAAATAATAAATTATAATTATATAAAAAATTGAAAACAATTAAAAGAAAATGTATATATAACATATAAAAAATGGATATAAAAGTTGATAATTCAAAGCAATTAAATAAAAATAAGATATTTTCTGTATATTCTAGATCTTTAATTACTAAGAACATTGTCTTGCCTATTACTGGTATTGGTAAAAATATTAAAGAAACTATTGAAAAAAATGTTGCATTAAAGTTTGAAGGAAAATGTATTGTAGAAGGGTTTATTAAACCATCATCATGTAGAGTTATTAGTTATTCTAGCGGACTTATACAACAAGGTGTAAATATTTCTTTTACAGTTGTATTTGAATGTCAAGTATGTTTTCCAGTAGAAGGAATGTTGGTTAATTGCATTGCAAAAAATATTACAAAAGCAGGAATAAGAGGAGAAAGTGTAGAAGAACAACCGTCACCGATAGTAGTTTTTATAGCTAGAGATCATCATTTTAATTTATCGCATTTTTCATCTATTCAAGAAGGAGATAAATTCTTAGCTCGTGTTATTGGTCAAAGATTTGAATTAAATGATAAATATGTTTCTATTATTGCAGAATTAGTAATGCCTAGAAAAGAAAAACCTTATACAAATGTAAATGCACCTATTCATAAACCAAAATTAATAATAAAGAATTAGAATTTAAATATATTGGTTAATAAATAAATAAATGTGTGAAAATAATTCGTTTGAATGTTATGACAATGAAAATGAAAATGTAGAAACATACGATTTGAATGTTATTCGTGAATCTATTGAAAGTATGAATAAATTTAATCAAGTAGAAGTATTAAGAATATTAAGTAAGTATAAAGATGTTATATTAAATGAAAATAAATATGGCGTACACATTAACCTTTCTGATTTGAACACTAATATAATAAAAGAGTTAAAATCTTTCATTGAATATGTTATTGCTCAAGAGAAGTCATTGTATAGTATTGAAAAACAGAAAGAATCTTTTAAAAATACATATTTTACAAAAGATAATAAAGATATCCACGTAAAAAATATTAAGTTGAATGCATAAAAATAACAATTATTATAATGTTTTAAATAAATTACAAGATTATATGTTTACAAATAAAAATATGAAATTTTTTTCTTCTTTAAAAAATAAAAAAGAAGAAAAAAAGTTTGATATTGACATAGATATAAATTTTAATATTTTAATGCCAGTTCAGAAAAAAAGTTATTTAATTCTTGAGAAAAAAATGGAGACGACTACAAATATAAAAAAAGAACATATAAAAAAAGAATTGCCTATATCTAATTTGGTATTTCCAAAACATAGAGATCAGTTATTTTGGTCCTTATATATGATAAAAAAGGAAGGTGTAGAATATGAACTATTAAAACAAAAAGTAATGGGTCATATTACTATGATTACTGAGAAAGAATTGAAGATAGAATATATTGAAAAAATAAGATCGCAAAAACAAAAAATTAAATCATATAAATTAGCTGCTATTAATCATCTTGAAAATAGTTTATTAAATGATAATGTTATTGATCTAAAAACATTTGTTGCTATTTGTATTGTAGATAATGTAAATGTTTTTTATATACATAAAAACACATATGTGGAAATACAATTAAATGAAGACGTTGTGAATACATTAGTAATTCATAGACAAGATAATCCACTTAAATATGCATATGAAAAAAATATTGATAAAGATAAATTACAAAGGTATAGAGATAAGTATTATAAAATAGATAATATAGATAAACCTATTAAGTCATTATCTAGTTATAAATTACAAGAATTAATAGATTTATCTAAAAAAATTTTAATAGATATTAATAATAAAGAAACTGGCAAACCAAAGAAAAAACAAGAGTTATTTGAATCTTTAATTCAGTACTTCTCATAAGATTATTAAATAAATGATAAAAAAATTGAATAATATTAATATATAAAAATATGTGTATATATTAATAAAATGTCTTCAAGTAATTCAAAAAGTGAAAAAAAGAGAGTTAATTCAATAATTGAAAATAAAGAAAAAACTTCACTAGAATCAGGAGAAATAGAAGAGGAAAAAGAAGAAAAAGAATCTACAAAAGTATCTAATCCAAAAACAATTCACGCAGAATTTGAAAACTTGATTAAAATATATTATTCTTCTCAACCTTATATGAGTAGTAAAAATACAAATCACGAATTAGAAGTTCGGTTTGGTACAAGAGGAATTAAACGTTTAACTAAAAATAATTATGATAATGTTATACAAAAATTAAAATCTTTGGGATTCAGATCTAGTAATGAAATTGGTGAATATAGTTTGAAAATTGAAAACGAATTTTTAGATAAAACAAGTGGGAAATTTAAAACTTCTAAAATAAGAACAGAAATAAATGGATTAAATGCAATTCAAGAGTATTGTAAAAATAATGATATAAAACAACTTATTGATAAAGGAAATAATAATATTGTTAAATTTGTTAATAAAAAAGGAGCAGTAAATGCGAAAGGAGAATATATTAAATCAGTTAATTTTGATGACTTTAATTTTCGTGTTTCTTATCAAATAGAAGAAACTACTACTAACGTTGTAAGTATTTATAAAAGTATTGTAGATAATTGGCAAAAATCTAAGAAACAATTTCGTTATTTAAATCGTGTTACATTTATTCATCCAGATTATCCAATAAATGTAGATATAAGTATTGTAAAATCTTCTAAGAAAGAAGGCAATTATTTTGTAAAAACATATACTGTGGAAGAATCAAAAGTTTTTTCAAATCCTGAAGTATATGAAATAGAATTAGAAGTGAATAATAAAAATATTGGTCCAGGAAATCTATTTAATGATCATAAAAGTATTTTAGAATCTTTAAGAAAAGTTATAAAAATGGTTTTGTCTGGACTTCAAAAAACAAATTATCCCGTATCATATAAAGAACAAGATGAAGTAATTCATTCTTATATGAAATTATTACAAAAAGAATCTTATAATCCAGATAAAAGAATATATCCAAATCATTTTATTGGTCCTTCTTCAACAACACTTCAAATGAAAAATATTATAAAAGATACAGATCAATCTGTTATACCTAACATAAGAAAAAATTACACAGTTACTGAAAAAGCAGACGGAGATCGTCATTTACTTTATGTTGCAAAAGATGGCAAGATTTATTTAATTAATACAAATATGAACGTAATATTTACCGGAGCTTTTACAAATAATAAAGAATGTTTAAATAGTTTAATAGATGGAGAATTAATTCTTCATAATAAATTAGGTGAATTTATTAATTTATATGCTGCATTTGACATTTATTATTTAAATAATGAAGATGTTAGATTATATGGTTTTATGTTGGAAAGTAACAAAAATAAAGAAAAGAATGAAAAATATAGATTAAAATCAAGATATATGTTATTGAAAGAGTTTACTAAAAATTTAAAACCGATTTCTATATTACATAAAGATAAAATTGCTGAAATATCTTCATCCGATAAAAAAACAAAAATAATAGATGAGATTATTTCTCCTATTAGAATTGAAACTAAGAAATTTTATCCTTTAAATCCAGAAACAGATAATATATTTGGTGCTTGTAATGCTATATTATCTAAAGTTCACGATGGATTATTTGAATATAATACAGATGGAATGATATTTACTCCTGCATTTACAGGAGTTGGTTCAGATAAAATTGGTATTAGTGGTCCATTATCAAAAATTACTTGGGAACAGTCATTTAAATGGAAACCACCTGAATTTAATACTATAGATTTCTTAGTTACTACTATTAAAGGAACTAGTGGCGAAGATGTAATTAAACCAATATTTACAGAAGGCAAAAATGTTTTATCTTCTAGTCAGTTAAATGAGTATAAATCTATTGTTTTAAGATGCACATTTGTAGAAAAAAAACACGGTTATATTAATCCCTGTCAAGATGTAATAGATGATAATTTACCTAATTATATTCAATACGAAGATAATAATAGTGACGAAGCAAAACCAGTTCAGTTTTATCCAACAAACCCTTATGATGAAAATGCTGGTATATGCAATATAATGTTGAGATTAGATGATAATCATAATAAACAAATGTTTACAGAAATTAACGAAGAGCATTCATCAGATTCTGATATAGAAACATTTTCAGATAATATGATTGTTGAATTTAAATATGATGTAAATAAACCTCCTGGTTGGAGATGGATACCTATTCGTGTGAGACACGATAAAACTGCAGAATTACAACAAGGAATGAAGAATTATGGTAATGCATATCACGTAGCAAATAGTAATTGGCAATCTATTCATAATCCAATTACAGAAAATATTATTAGAAGTGGATTAGATATTCCTGAAACTATTTCAGAAGTTTATTATAATAGAGTATCTAAAAAGTCTTTTACAAAAGGATTAAGAGATTTTCACAATTCTTATGTTAAAAAACTACTTATTACAAGTGTATCTAAAAAAGGGGATAGTTTAATTGACTATGCTTGTGGAAAAGCAGGCGATTTACCTAAATGGATAAGTGCTAATTTATCTTTTGTGTTTGGTATAGATATTTCTAAAGACAATTTAGAAAATAGACTAGATGGTGCTTGTGCAAGATTTTTAAATTTTCGTAAAGAATATAAACATATTCCATATGCATTATTTGTAAATGGAAATAGTAGCGCAAATATACGAAATGGAAATGCAATGTTAAACGATAAAGCAATAAAAATTACTAAATGTGTTTTTGGTGAAGGAAATAAAGATGAAGAAACATTAGGAAAAGGTGTAGTTAGACAATATGGAAAAGGACAAGAAGGATTTAATATATCTTCGTGTCAATTCGCTTTACATTATTTCTTTGAAAGCGTTGAAACTTTTCAAGGATTTTTGAGAAATGTTTCAGAATGTACCAAAGTAGGTGGATATTTTATAGGAACAAGTTATGATGGTAAACTTTTGTTTAAACGATTAAAAAATAAAAAATATAATGAATCTATTCAAATTATGGAAGATGGAGTAAAAATATGGGAAGTTACAAAAATGTATGGTTCTGATAATTTTGAAGACAATGTAACTTCTTTAGGATATAAAATAAATGTTTATCAAGAAACAATTAATCAGACATTTCCAGAGTATTTAATTAACTTTGATTATTTGACTCGTATTATGGAAGATTATGGCTTTATTTTAGTACCAAGAGATGAAGCAAAGTCACTAGGATTGCCTGAAGCGTCTGGATTATTTAGTGAATTATTTGTAAATATGATAGATGAAATTAAAAGAAATAAATATAATTCCAAAGACTATGGAGAAGCTGAAAATATGAAACCTTATGAAAGAGACATTTCGTTTTTAAATAGATATTTTGTTTATAAAAAAGTAAGAAATGTAAATGCTACAAAAATAGAGATGGATTTAGGAGAAATATCGGAATATGAAAAAAAAATAGAGAATAAAGAATCAAAAGAGGCTATAATAATTGCGAAAAAAGAAAACAAAGAAAAAAGAGAGAAAGTAAAAATCAAAAAATTAAATCAAAAAATTATATTACAAGATGCTACAGAAGCATTAGACGATAGTCAAGATTTAAATGAAAAAAAATCTGTTGATATAAAAGAAAATAAAATAGAAGAGGAAGAAGAAATAAAAGAAGAAACAATAAAACAGGAAGAAGAAATAAAAGAAGAAACAATAAAAAAAGAAGAAATAAAAGAAAAGATAAAAAAACCTAGAAAATTAAAAAAAATAGTTATTATGGACTAATAAAATAATAAAAATAGTTATAAAGATGATTTAAATAATATAAATTATATACAATAACAATAACATATAAATGAGTTATTATATATTACCAAAGAATATTCATAAATTATTTTTTTCTATAAAAACACAATCACAAGAATTAGATACATATACTTCTTATAGTTTATTTAACTACAACATTTCTATTCAAAAACAAATTATAAAAATTAGTGAAGATGTTTATTCATCTATTATATTTAAAAATATAACAAAAATAATAAATCCATATGAAAATATATTTTCAAAATTATATGGATGTAAAACCTCTATTAGCAAACTTTCAGAAACATTGAGCATTTTTTATGATTATATTGAAATAATGTACAATTTAAATATTTTTGAGAATTATAATTTTCCTATAAATATATCTTTATATGGGTCAGAAGAAAATAATAAATCAATTCATAATTCTTTAAAAGTATTTAGAGATTATGATGATTTAATAATGAATATAAATGATTTAGATTCAGATTTAGATTTAGATTCAGATAAAAGCATTTTAAAACAAGAAGTATTATATTTTGATTTTAATATTGAATTTAATAATATAAATGAATATGTTATTTATTTATTAAAATGTATTTTAAAAATCTTAAAATATCAAATGTGTAATGGAATTAGTATTATAAAAATGGATGGAATATTTCATAAACCTATTATTAATGTTTTATATATTTTATCATCATTTTATGATAAAGTGTATATTATTAAACCAAGTACATCTAATGTGTTTACTTATCATAAAAACATCGTGTGTAAAAATTTTATTTTAAAAGATAATCAAGAAATTATTAATTATTATGAAAATATTTACAATTTTATTAAATCTTATACATTTGACTCATCTAACTATATTTGTGAAATTATTGATAATGATATATCTTACTATTTTTTAAATAAAATAGATGAAATTAATATTATTATTGGTCAACAACAACTTGATTATTTTATTCAATGTATTAATATTTTTAAAAACAAGAATAGAGAAGAAAAATTAGAATACATAAAAAAAATAAATATTCAAAAATGTAGTCAATGGTGTGAGAAATTTAAAATACCATATCATAAAGTTATTGATAAAAATAATATGTTTTTACCAGATAAATTAGAAGATGAAGAAATAAATGACATTAATTAATATTATAACAAGTAGTATGATCTCCATTTTTTTTAAATAATCTAGGATTACAAGTAGTAAACTTATTTTTTAAAATATATGTATTTTGATTTTTAATATTAGACAAGTTTGATTGAATAGTTTCTACGTTTAACTTTAACATTCGTGTACTACTCGTTACTGCACCTTGTTGTGCAAATTGTGGATTGTTTGGTTTATATATTACTAACTTACATCCGTTTGAATTATTTGGTTTAGTTACTAATGAATCTGTACTTGGATAACAATTTGCTACATAAGTATTAGACAATGATCTTGGGTCACCTGGTTTGCAATTTGCATTGTCAGGGGTTAGATTTGTTTGGAAATTGAAAGCTCGTTGATCATACGTTTGACATCTATTTTCTCTGTATTGTTGATGAGTAGTATAATATTTTTTACTTAAGTTAGTGCTTGCAGGTAATACACGTCTTCTTGCTTTTTGTTCTGCATTACAACATAAAGGATAAACAGTAGAATTAGTGGTTGGGTTTTCTGTTAAATATGAGTTATTTGGATAATAATTTGTAACTAATCCTATTCCATTACAATTATTACAATTGTTCTCAATATCATAGCTTGTTAAAGTATTCTGTTTCACAACAAACCCACCTGGAATATCTATTAATTGCTTTACAAGGTTTCCTTGAGTAGAAGATTTTACTATTCTATTCGTTGACTCTATATAAACATTTGGATTATTAGGATCTACTGTTAAAATTGGAATTACTTTTCCTTTTCTAAAATGTTTAATAGGTCTAGGCAACCCGAATCCAGTTTGAAAATTATTTGTTACATCCTTGTTAGTAAAAGGTCTAATACTTCCTCCAGTAATAGATGTAGGATTACTATTTATTCCATTTCCTTTCCAAGATTGATAACCACCTTGGGGTAGATAATTATTATAACTTTTCATTCCTAATGGATAAAAAGCAGATGACATTATATAAATATAAAAGAAAATAAAATGGAATATTATAATATATAATATAATGTTAATTGTTTTTCTTATTGCATTTTTTATTTTATTAATTTTTTATCAAATATTTTTAGCACATTTTTATTTTAGGGAAGGTATTACTAATACCACAAACGATGATGTTCCTAATCCAACAGATGATATAACCGGATATGTTATAGATCTAAGTAATAATGTAGCTGCTATTAATACAAAGGTAGATCAAGTTGTAAATTCTCAATCTGCTATGGCTACTAGCGTTACTCAAAATAAAGGTCCAGATGTAAGTCCTTTAACATAACAATAATTATAATATTTACATAATATATTATGAGTAGATCTACTTGTCAATGTAATGCACAACATGATTTTAGTGATACTCTTTCTGTAATTTTAAATAAACAAAATAATAATTTTTTTTATGGAAAGTATAAAAAAATAAATGGAGACAATGAACAACCAGAATTATTTTATCATAACTATAAACAAACTATTGATAAAAAAGTAAATGCTACATTGAAAACTATTTGTAAAAAATATATTGAATCTTCAGAATTAATTACATATAAATGTTATGGAAAAGGAAATATTTTAAATAAAACAAATATTATTTTTATTTTATTTGAATATTTTTTTATAAAAGATGGTAAAAATTATTATAAAAACTATTATTTATTTAATGATAAGACTAGGTCAACTGCTATGTATGAAAAAATATAATTAATAAGAAATATATTTTATACTAGTATACTATATATAAAATATGTCTAATTTATTTCAAGAAGTATTAGATGATGTAAAAGATGTGGAGTTAAGATTATTAGGTCCAACTTATCCATATTGGAAAAATATAAAACAACCTAAAGACATTGGTATGTCTGATGATGGAAGTCTTAGTGCATTAGCAAGAGATGTTGGTGGGTTAATTGATTATACAGAGTTACTTGTAACAGGACAAGGAGATGCATCTTCTACAGGCAAACCTTTAGGAAATAAGTTTTTCTTAAAAACAGGTGGTAAATGTAAAGACCCAACAGGAAATGAAGTAGATAGATACATTTATATTGATAATGTACCAACTGGAAATATTCCATTTATTTCTTCTGGATTAGATACTGATTTTTCTGATTTTAGAGGTTTAATTCCTGGTACTATGAGTGATATGAATGTATTAAATCCTTTTGCAATTATGCAAGCTTTTTTAGCAGGATCTCTTCCAGATTGTCGTAAATTAACAATGGAAACCATTGATATTAATAATAATTCATCTACAGATTCACAATTTATAACAGATGTAGATATTAAAAATATGGATCCTTGTATATTCGGAAATGGATACAATCCTGTTTCAAATAAAGGTTGTAATGAAACATATACAAATATGAATCAAGATGTAAAAATATCTAGAGATCCTCTTGTAAAACTATATTTCGCTGGATTAGCAGGAATTGGTATTTATATGTTGTATAAAATTATGAAAAAGACGTAAATAACAATATAACATATTTTATTTTCTATTTTTTCTTGATTTTGTTATTTTTTTACCCCGTCTTCTTTTTGTTTTACCACCTACCCAATTATGGACTTTTGCTGTAGAAACACCTGAAATAGACGTTGCAGTAGAAGTAGAATCTGTTAAATTTGTATGTGGTTTATATCCTCCATAACTTGGTGCAGCAGTATAACTAGACGTACTCGTAGGAGTATAGGCATTTTGTTTTTTTCCCATTCCTAAAGAGTTTAACATATCATTGTACATATTTGATATAGACCATTTATTTGCAGTAGAAGTATCGGAGGAACCAAACCAATCACCTCCTTTCATATTTTTTCTTGATTTTGGCATTATAATATATTATAACATAATAAAATATAACATATTATTTTATATTCAATACATTTTCATAAATGTATTTTATTTTTATTTTTTTATAAACATTTTTACAATTTCATAACCAGCAAGACCTCCCAAAATTTCTGCAATTATATAAGGTAGTAAATCATTACTACTTATTTTACCTGCATTTAATAAACATATAGCTACAACTGGGTTATACGCACCACCTGATATACTACCACCAAGTAAAACAGCTAAAGCTACTGCACCGCCTATAGCTAAATAATTGCCAGTAGCAAATATGACAAAAGTAATTAGTAAAGTTCCTAAAAATTCAACCAAGTATTTATTCATATTAGTTATATAGTAATATTATAAAAAAATAGTATTTTAATAAGTATTTCTTACACCAGATCCCCAACCATTAATATGTCCAGTGTGTAAAACATTATTGAAAATAGAACCTTTTTTTTTATTTGCAACACATCCACCACTGCGTGTAACTCTTAAAGCGGTTTTAACATCATTTGAATTATGTGATTTATAACTTAAAGCATCTGTGTATGGTAATCCTTGTTTAAAAGAACTTTTTCCAACTGCTTCACGTTTTCTAGTAGATGTGTGTAAAGAACAAGAAGATGGTGCTATATATTTATTTTTATATAAATAAGGATTTTTTAGACTTGTCGCAGTTCTACTATATTCATGACGAGCATTAGAAAATTGACTAGAATTATCAGAAGGATAAAATTGTGGAGGATTTGGATGTTTTCCAAAAAGCACACCTAGATTATGTGTAGGTAAAACATTTGGGTAATTATTAGTAGTTAAAGGACCATAAATAGGTGTTACAATAATATCATCGTATTGTGTCATATTATATTGTATTATTATAGTATAATATAATATTTATTTATAACAAGAACATTCAAAATGATTGCGACATCTATTTCTAATAGATGGATATACATTTCTTTCTAAAACTACACAATTAAATGGTCTATTTCTTGGATCATTACAAACATTTCGTTCGCATTTTCTTTCAAATTTTCTTGCATAAAGTATTCTTCTTGCTTCAAGTAAATTTTGTTCTTTATTGTTATTGTACAAATTGGAATAATATTTTTCATATTTTAATTGTTTATAATACCTATATAGGGATATAGTATCTAACTGATTTAATTTTAAATCATATAAATTATTATGACAAGTCATATTATACTATGTAATAGTATTTTATTTTTATCAAAATTAATTATCTTTTTGAGGATTTCAAAATAACTTGAGAAGAATTATAACTGTCACTTCCAAACGAAATATCATTATATGTTTTATTTGCTGCTTTTTGTTTTAAATAAGTTATATAATCAGAACTATCATAAACATATCTTCCATTACATGCTGCTGGTTCAATTTGACTTGCATCACATACACTTTGAATAGATCCAAATCGTTGTTTTAATCCTTTCATATTTGGTCTACTTTGATATGATTGACAAGAACCACCACAAGAATAATAATTACGACTTAATATATCTCCTGCATTATTAACTGCACGAAAGGGAGTAATTATTCTTTTTGTATTTTTTAAATCCCGTTGATAATTGGTATTCCATGCGTGTCTTAAAGTAAAACGTGTTTGAACATATTCATCTGAATTATTTGTATCATTTGTAGTTCTTGCCACAAATCCTTTTATTCCACCACCTAATGATGGATATGTTGTATTTGGAATTAATATTGGTGTATTTACACCTGGATACACAATATCTGCTAATCCAGTTACATTTGCACCTATAGAATTAGTTGTAGTTGTACTTGGCATACTTATAATATATATAAATAGAATTAAATATTATTCTTTATTTTCTTTTTCCTTTGGAAAAAGAGATTCCTAAAATAGAAAATAATAAAGTTAAAATATATATGATTCAGTATTTAGCATTATCTTTTATTTTTATTCTTTTAGATGCGATTTATTTGACCTTTATACAAAAATATTTTAATCAACAAATTTTTCTTGTACAAGGAGACAATATAAAAATCAATATATTAGGAACTATTTTTACTTATATTTTTCTTGTTTTTGGGTTATACTATTTTATTATCCGAGAGAAAAGAAATACTAAAGATGCTGCCTTACTTGGTTTAGTTATTTATGCTGTTTATGAATTAACGAATTATTCTATTTTGAAAAAATGGTCTATTTATACTGTATTATTAGATACAACATGGGGTGCAATATTATTTGCTTCAACTACTGCTATTTTTTATAAACTAAAAAGTATAAATAGCATAAGGAATTATATAAACAGTTAAAATAAGTATAATTAAGTTAGTATTTAAATTAAAACCAGATAAAATAGAAGCAGTTATACCAGCAATTATCATCATACTACTATCTGCTAAAATTGCTTTATACCCTACTTCTTTTCCATACTTTTTAAATACATCTATCATTTTATTTTTACCTGTTGGAATAATAGTAAATAAAAAGTAAAACAATATATCATGAACAATCTGAACAAATACTGCTAGAAGAAGAAAGGTAACTATATTATATTCAGAAAAAATAAATTTATAAATGTATCTTGTAATAATAAATCCTATAAAAATAATAAGAACATCCGCAATAACTGCAGATAAATTAAATTCTCTATACCATTCTTTTAATACTTCTGATTTAATAACTCTAATAATCAATAAAAAAATAATAAGTAAATCTGTAATTAAGATTGCATTAAGTAATGGTAAATAGTCTTTGACTTGGTAAAAGTTGGAAATATTTTTCATTATATATAATATTATTATTAATAATATTTTTATTAATAATATTTTTATTATCTTTTAATTAAATCTAAAATATAAAATCTAAAGATCTGTCATTATTCTTGGTGCAATGTTCATTGTTGTTAATTCTTGGAATAGCAATTTGCACGCATAAGGCATTCTAACATAAGCAAAGTCACTACGATTATCACAAGTCTTACAATGATGCATATGTAGTTCATCATTATAAGCTGCAATCAATCCACATTTCTTACAAACATATACTTGATACTTATCCGAAGAGTAATACATTCTATCTTGTGTAAATCTGGAAGCTCCGTGAGATACCATTGCATCTTTTTCCATTTCTCCAAATCTTAGACCTCCATCTCTACTTCTTCCTTCTGCTGGTTGTCTTGTTAAATTTACCATTGGTCCAATAGATCTACTATGCGCTTTATCATTCACCATATGTTTTAATCTCTGATAAAATACCGGACCCATAAATATACTACATTCTATTTGTTCACCTGTTAATCCACTATATAACAATTCATTTCCATTGGATTCATAACCTACTTTTTGCAATTCTTTACAAATATCTTTTACATCAAATTCACCAAAAGAAGTACCATCACCAAATAATCCAAGTTCCACTAATGTTTTTCCTAACACAGTTTCTTTTAACTGACCAATAGTCATACGAGATGGAATCGCGTGTGGATTAATAATAATATCTGGTCTAACACCATTCTTTGTAAAAGGCATATCTTCTTCTGGAATAATATTACCAATTGTACCTTTCTGTCCATGACGCGAACTAAATTTATCTCCAATCACTGGTTTTCTAACCGCTCTCAAACGAACTTTTGCAAAATTATATCCTTCTCCATTACGATCAATATAATTTTTGTCAATATAAGTTTCTTCATTTGTTCGGAAAATCTTACTCTGGTCTTCATATTTTATCAATTTTGTATGATCATTGCGATTTTCTTTAATAGGAGTAATTTTTGCAATAATAATATCACGATTTTCTACAATTGTATTTTCTGGTATAAGTCCTTTATTATTGACTTTATTATAATTTCCCATTTTCATTCCTTTTGTTTTTGCAGGATCCGGTTTACAACGTATTTCTTCATCTCCATTGATTTTCTGTTTATCTTCATCTTTTTCAGTATGATAAATAGTTGCTTGAAATAATCCTCTATCTAAAGAACCTTTATTAAATAATAAAGAATCTTCTTGATTATATCCAGTATGCGTCATAATCGCAACAATCACATTTGTTCCTGATGGAATTTTATTCAAGTGAATCAAATTCATTACACGAGTATCTACAAAAGGTCTTGTTGGATAATTTAAAACATAAGACGTTTTATCCATACGAGTATCATAATTGGTAACATAAACACCCATTGCTTGTTTACCCATAGCACATTGATATGTGTTTCTAGGCGATTGATTATGTTCTGGAAATGGAATACAAGATGCTAATATACCAAAAATCGTACTTGGATGAATTTCACAATGAGTATATTTCAATAACTTATCGGTTTTCAATACAATATCTTTTGGTTTCATTGCAATCATAGACCACGCTTGTTCTTCTGGATCAATATATTCTAAAATAGAATCATTGGTATCTGCATTCAACAATAAATCATCCCATTTTATTTGTTTATTTTTCAATTTTTCTACTATTGATTTTGTTAAAATAATATTATCATTTTTTACACGTAAAAGTGGTCTAGTTAAACGTCCACTATCATTACAAACACGAATTTCTTTCATTCTATAATTAAATACAATAGAAGTGTAAATATTTATAATTCCTTTATACTTTTTCTCTTTTAATGACAAATACAGATCATTAGGGTGATCTGTAATTCCTACCCAAGCACCATTAATAAATACTTTTACTTTGTCATACATATCTACTGATTGTAAATTTTCTGAAGAAATATCAGTAATGTTAGGCATAATGTATTCATATAAAGGTAAAGAATTAGAATGAATAGTAATATGTGTCATATAAGCCAAATTTTTCACTAATCCAACTGATTGACCCTCTGGAGTTTCTGCTAAACACAAAAAGCCCCATATAGTATTATGTAGTTTTCTAGGAGGAATTAATTTACCACTTTTATCTGCTGGTGTAGAAATTCTTCTTGCATGACTTAAACTAGAAGCATATGTCAATCTGTTCAATACCTGCGCTACACCAACTTTATTACTATTTGTATGTTTAATTCCAAAATCACCAGTAGCTAATGCACGTTTTAATCCATTTTCAATAGTAGTTGACTTTACAATTTTATAAATATTTGTTAAATTAATTATATTTTCATAATCATCCGTTGATTTCCATGACCCTGTATTGATTTCACGAATAATTTGTTTTTCCATATCTTTAATCAACTTATTGAAGTAATTACGAAATAGATTATTCAATAATGTTCCAGTAAGATCAATACGTTTATTAATATAAGAATCACGATCATCTTGTTTTAAATTATCTATTTGAGATTGAATTAATTTATATGCCATATATCCCAAAAAGTAAATTTTCTGAACTAAATTATGACAATGAGGAAATAAATCATTGTTTAATATATCCATTGCAAATTCTAATTTTTTTCTAGAACCAGTTTCTTTATCCATATTAATAGGAGTATACATCACATAATTAGTAATATATTTAATACAATCTTCTTTATTTAAATATTTATTTGCATCAATAATAGATGCTTGTAACGACTCTAACATATTTTTATGACTTACCTCCTGAATATTTAAAAGAATTTTCTCACATACTTCTTTGTCCGAAATAACACCTAATGCACGAAATACAATAAATAATGGAATCGGTTGTTTTACTCTTGGAATTTGTAAATAAATAGGAAATCCAAAACCATTATTTTTAGTACTTATCATCATATTAATTTGTTTCGGAGAAATGCATTTAAAATCAGGAACAGATTTTATTTCTGCAATCCATGAATATTTTGTATTATTTTTAGAAACGTTAAAACAATATACTTTATTTTCAGCAGCTCTTTCTTGACCTAAAACTGTCTTTTCAGAACCATTAATAATAAAGTATCCACCTGCATCTACTTTACATTCACCTGTATGAGTATGTTCTACATGAGAATATTGACTTAATACACAAATATTTGATTTTAACATAATAGGTAGTTTACCAATATGAATTTTTGGAAAAGATTTATAAAATGTTTGAATATTTTCCAAATCTGTACCAGTTCTTACTACATATTTAATATTAATATCAATAGTTAATGAAGATGCATAAGTAAAATTTCTCAATCTGGCTTCATGTGGGAACATTAGTTTAATTGCACCATTATTTTCATGTATTTGAGGTCTATAAATATTGAAATTATCAAAAGTAATAAATAGTTCCAAAGAATATTTTTTACTTTTAGGGTCATAATCTTGTTCTGATGCTATGTACATTGGATTAAACATTTCAATCGTTTTAATTAGTTGATAACTTGTAAAATTATTAAAAGATTCAATTTGATGTCTTACAAGACGTTCTAAATGTTGACCTTCAAAATAAGATTCAATAATATTCCATGGTGTTTCAATATATGCGTCATTTTGAATATCAAAATTATCATCCATTTCTCTTCTATTTTCATATTCGTTATTCATATTGGCTTTAATTGAATCCATAATTTCGGTTATTTTATAAATCAATTTATTTTTAAATTGTTTAATAAAATCATATTAAATGTAATTCATAAATATATTATATAATAATAATATGTCTATTAAAAATCATAATAAAAATATAAATAAATCTCCCAAAGAAATAGATGACTATAATAAATTACTATTAGAAATAGATTTAAAATATAATAAATTACATAATGAAATCAAATCTATTAGTAATGACATTATAGAAGATTTGATAAAAAATATAGATAATAACTTTAAAAAATATGATACTTTTCAAGGTCCACAAGATGAAAATAAAAAAACAGTTAAAGAAAATATAGAAAAATATAATAAATCAAATGATCTTTCTATTTCTGAAATAGAAATCAAAGGAATTAATATTAATACAATAGAAAAGGTATCAAAAAAAAGAGATGAAATTGTTAAACTAGAAATTGAAAAAAATGAAAAAGAAGAAAAAGAAGAAGAAATAATCAAAGAAAAAGTAAATATAGTTGCAAATATTAATAATATAAATGATTTATTAGAATTATTAGATGCCTATAAAATAGATAAAAATGTTGAATATAATATTAATATAGAAGCTTTACATAAAATTAAACAACCCTTAATAAAACTAAATAATATGATTGGAATGAAAGAATTAAAAAATAATATTGTAGATCAAGTTCTTTATTTTATACAAGATTTACACGTTGGAGGTGAAGGTGATTTTATGCACACTGTTATTTATGGTTCTCCTGGTACAGGAAAAACTGAAATTGCCAAAATTATGGGAGAAATTTATAGTAAAATGGGTATTTTGAAAAAAGGTACTTTCAAAAAAGTTACTAGAAGTGATTTAATTGCTGGATATCTGGGACAAACTGCTATTAAAACAGCTGATGTTATTCAAGACTGTTTGGGTGGAGTTCTTTTTATTGATGAAGCATATGCTTTAGGTAATAATGAAAAAAGAGATAGTTTTTCTAAAGAATGTATAGATACATTATGTGAATCTTTAAGTAATTACAAAGATAAGTTAATGGTTATTATTGCTGGTTATGAAAATGAATTAAAAGATTGTTTTTTTGCGTACAATCAAGGTTTAGAATCTAGATTTACATGGAGATTTAAAACAGATGAATATTCTGGTGAAGATTTATATAATATATTTTTAAAGAAAGTGAAAGAAATTAATTGGCAATTAGAGAGTGAAATAAATAAAAAATGGTTTGAAAAAAATATAGAATATTTTGCTTTTTATGGAAGAGATTTAGAAACACTTTTATCTAAAACCAAAATTGCTCATAGTAAACGTATTTTTTGCAATGATTCTAGTATGAAAAAAATAATTAACTTGATAGATTTAAATAAAGGATTTGAAATCTTTATTAAAAACGAAGAAGTCAAAAATAGAATAGAAAGTAAAAATAGAAATAAATATCTATATAGTACCATGTATCATTAATATGTAATATAATAAAAAGGATTAGGTTATTTTCTTGAAATGTTTTTTATTCCATAATATATGTCAGAAAAGAAAACCATTCAAATTAATCCAGAAATATTTAATTTGAATAAAACAAAAAAAAACAAGGAAAAAAAAAATAGACCAAGTTTTGTTCCCTTGATTTCTCCAAATGTATTGAAAAATAAGTTATTGAAAAGAATTAAAGAACATAAAAATAAAGAAATTTCTAATTTAGAGAAAAAAGATTCATCAAAGGAAGATATGGACAAATATTCTGATGATCTTTATGATTCTTTTGAATATTTAAATAGTCTCTCCAAACAAAAAAAACAAGATGATGAATTGAATAAAAAGAGAGAAGAATTACATAAAAGAACTATTAAACATTATTCTACTTCTTCTATTTCAGAAAATGTACCACACGTAGAATTAGAATTGCCTGAAGAATTATTACCATCTTCCATACATATGAGTATAGATAATACTATACCATTGGAACTTAAATATAATCCGGATAATGTAGTTCCATATGGTTGTTTAAAGGGAGGTGTAAAACCAACCTATCGTAATTTTATGAATAAAACCCAAAAAAAATATGAAATAACGAATCCAAATGCAGCATTAAATATTAATGCTGTAAATTCTGATAGAGAGAAAAGATTAAATGCAATGCGTAATAAAATAAAAAATAAACAATTAGAAGACCAATTGCAAAATATTCAATTAATTAAAAAAACTCAAGGTTATAATGAAATGACAGATAATGAAATAAAAGTTAATTCTTTAATACCAAGAGACGATGTTTCTGAATTGAAAATTAGTATTCCAAAAGAAGATATCCCAATCCCAAATAAAATAGACTTTTATTCAGATATAAATAATATAAATAAAATAGAAAAATTATCTAATCAAATAAATGATACTAATATAGATATAAATCAAAATCAAAATAATATTCCAATAGTTTCTGCACAGTATCCTACAAAAAGAGTAATTAAAAAAACAATACGAAAGAAGTATACACTTGGTAAGTCTAAAATAACTAAAACAGTTGCTATTCTTGTTAAAGATAAAAATACTAGGAAAAAAATAATGAATGCACAAAAAGATTTAAAGAAAAAACCAATTAATGATGTGAAACAATATTTAAGAGATCATAATTTAATTAAAATTGGAAGTAATGCACCCAATGATGTTATAAGAAAAATGTATGAATCTGCAATGTTATCTGGTGAAATTGTCAACAGCAATCAAGATACACTTTTACATAATTTTCTGAAAGAAGATAATCTTCACTAAAAGTTAAAGTTAAAATAATTTTATATTTTAATTTTGGATATATAAATAATATTTTTATAAGTTAGTAATGGAAACTACTAAAAATAATTTACCACCAAACATTATTCATTTCTTTAAAAAACTAAGCAATTATTTAGATACAAAATTAATGTTTTTTGGAAGTGTACAACGTGCTGATTATTTACCAGGTAGTAGTGATATAGATGTAGACATTTTTACAGATAATGTAAAAAGTACTATTATTAAAGTCCAACATTTTTTAAAAGTAAAAAAAACAAAGTTTAAACGTTTTGTTTGGAAATTAAATAATTCTCAACGAGTTGCATATGGATATAAAATAATGTATAAGAATCCAGAAGAAAAATTGGCAGCAGAATTTTCTATTTATGACGAAAAATTTAAAGATGATATATTGAAAGAACAATTAGCTAAAATTGATATACCTTTATATATATCTTGGATGCTTATCTTTTTAAAAATATTACATTACAATTTAGAAATAATAAGTAAGGAAACATATAAAATGTATAAAAAAATCATATTAAGTTATATGATTGGATTGCCTGAGGATAATTTTGTTGTTTTAGAGACAACAACTGACACGTTGAAAGGTCTTGATTTTTAAATGTTAATAATATAAGTTTAAAGATATATTATGTATATCTTTAAGTAAAAAATGGCTTTGGTTAATGAATATTTTGAATTGACAAAAAAATATCAAATGGAATATGGAAATAATACAATACTTTTAATGCAAGTTGGTGCTTTTTTTGAAACTTATGGCATATTAAATAAAGAAATAAATAATACTACTGGTAGTAAAATTCAAGAATTTGCTCGCATTTGTGAATTAAATGTAGTTGAAAAAAATACATCAACGGATAATAAAAATAAAAATATTGTAATGGCTGGATTTAAAGATATTATGATTGAAAAATATATTAAAAAATTACAAGATGCTGGATTTACTATAGTAGTTTATACACAAAATGAATCTGCAAAAAATACTACAAGAAAATTAGAACGCATTTTCTCTCCAGGAACTTATTTCACAGAAGAAAATCAATCGCTTTCTAATAATACTGTTTGTATTTGGATAGATTTAATTCATAATACTATTTTTTCTAAAGGTAAATTTGTAGTTGTTGGCGTTTCTAATATTGATATATTTACTGGAAAAACAACCATATTTCAATTTAAAGAAGAATATGTTCATAATCCAACTACTTATGATGAATTAGAAAGATTTCTCTCTATTTATCATCCTAATGAAGTAATTTTTATTTCTAATCTTCCTGAAACAGAAATTAACGATATTATTCAATTTGTAAATATAAATGCAAAAGTAGTTCATATTATTTCATTATTAGAAGATAAAAATAAATTAGAAAATCTAAATAATAAATACGAAAACCAGTATGTGTTAAAAGCGTTTAATTGTCAAAAACAGACATATCAAAAAGAAATATTAGAAAAATTTTATAAAGAAATTCAATTTAATATTTTTATACAAAACTTTTATGAAAATAACATTGCTACACAGTCTTTTTGTTTTTTATTAGATTTTATTTATCAACATAACCCATATCTTATAGATAAAATTAGCGAACCTTGTTTTGATAATCATTCAGATCGTTTAATTCTAGCAAATCATTCCTTAAAACAATTGAATATGATTGATGATGAATCTACAAACTATAATGGGAAATATTCTTCTGTTTTAAAGATATTAAATGTTTGTTTAACGCCTATGGGTAGAAGAAAATTTATGTATCAAACATTAAATCCTACTATGAATACGTTGTTTTTAAAAAAAGAATATGATATTACAGAACATATTTTAAATAAATATGAAATCAATGGATGGTTGAAAGTAAAACTTTCGGAAATAAAAGACTTGACAAAATGGTGTAGACAAGTCTTTTTAAAAAAACTATCTCCGAAATCTTTTTTTAATTTATATGAAAATATTAAAATAATAAAAGAAATTTATGATTATATTTTTCGTGACTCTATTTTAATGAATTATTTAAAAGAAAATGAGAAGGATATTTACAATACAAATTGTTATTGTAATGAAATAAATGATTTTATTGAATTAAATTTAAATTTAGAATTAGCAAAAGACATTGATCAAACGCAAAACTTTGAAACTAATTTTTTCAATAAAAAAGTGGATAAAGAACTAGATGAAAAAATGGAAATATTAAATGATTCTTCGGATAAATTAGATTCTATACGTATATTTTTTAATTCTATTATTGAAAATTCAGAAAAAGGTAAATCCAAAAGTGCTTTAGATTTTGTAAAGATACACGAAACAGAAAAAAATAATTTTACATTATTAGCTACTGATAGAAGGTGTAAATTATTAGAATCTGGGTTGCCTAATAATTTAGAAGTTGTTTTATTAAAAATGAATAAAAATGAAAATAAGACAAATGCGTTTGAATTTAATATATGTAAAAAACAATTTCAATATCATAAACAAAGTGGATCAAATCATTCTATAAGTGATTCTCAGATAAGTCATTTATGTTCTACAATAAATCATTTAAAAATATCTATGAAAGATACTATTACCAATGTATATCATTTATTTCTTAAAAAAATAGAAGATTTTCAATTTAAATTAGAAAGTATAAGCAATTTTATTACTTTATTAGATGTTATTTATACTAAAGCAACTATTGCTAAAAAATACAATTATTGTAAACCAGAAATTGTTGATGAATATCCAAAGTCTTTTTTAGAAATGAATGATTTACGTCATTGTTTAATTGAACACATTCAACAAAATGAAATATACGTTACCAATAACATAACATTAGGAAAAGGAGAAAAAGATGGTATTTTATTATATGGTACGAATGCAGTTGGTAAAACTAGTTTTATAAGAGCTATAGGAATTGCAGTTATTATGGCACAAGCAGGATTATATGTTCCTTGTAGTAAAATGGTATTTAAACCATATAAATATATATTTACACGTATATTAGGTAATGATAATATTTTTAAAGGTCTATCTACTTTTGCAGTAGAAATGTCTGAATTAAGAACTATTTTAAGATTATCAGATATGAATAGTTTGATATTAGGGGATGAATTGTGTTCAGGAACAGAAAATAGTTCTGCTATTAGCATTTTTGTAACAGGAATTCAATGGTTAATAAGAAATAAATGTAGTTTTATATTTGCTACACATCTTCATGAAATTGTTCATTATGATGAAATAAATGAAATGAAAAATGTATCTTTGAAACATATGGCGGTTGTTTATGATAGAGAAAAAGATGTATTGGTATATGATAGAAAATTAAGAGATGGTTCAGGAGATAATATGTATGGATTAGAAGTATGTAAATCACTTAACTTACCAGATGAGTTTTTGAAAAGCGCTTATAATATTCGTATTAAATATAACCCTTGTGAAGGAAGTATTCTTTCTAAAAAAACTTCTCATTTTAATAGTCAAAAAATTATAAATATGTGTGAACAATGTAAAATAAATCCTGCCAAAGAAGTGCATCATTTACAATATCAAAAAGACGCAAGTTCTAATGGAATTATTCTTAGTGATACTCAAGAAGGATCTATGATATTTCATAAAAACAAATTAGCTAACTTAATGTCATTGTGTGAAAGTTGTCATGATAAAATTCATAAAACAAAAAAATATCATAAAAAAACAAAGACAATAGAAACATCTCAAATTATTATTTCTGAAATAAAATAAAATAAAAAATTGATATAAATTTAACTTATTTAATTATATTATAACATAATAATGATTATTCCTATTAAATGTTTTACTTGTGGTATGGTAATTGCAGATAAATATAGATTTTATTTGGAAGAAGTTCGTAAGAGAAAATTAGCAAAATCTATGGACATTGATAAGGTATTGTATTTAACAAAAGAATTCAATGATAAAACGCCTGAAGGTGAGGTATTAGATGAATTAAATTTGAAAAAGATGTGCTGTAGAAGACATATGTTGACACACGTAGACATTGAATAATTTCTCTTGAATATATATAAATGAAAAGTTATAAAAAAAGAAGTAATAAAAAATCTATTAGAAGAAATAAAAAAAATAGTTATAGTACAAAAAATAAAAAAAATGCAACTAGAAAAAATTATTTAGCACGTTCTTATCATTATTGTAATAAATGTGGAAGTAAATGTATGTGTGGTTCTAAAAATAATTGCGTTCATTGTTTTTTAATGAAAGGTGGATGCAATTGTGGTTCTACTATAAATCCTTTAGTTGGAGGAGCTAATTCATATTTAGCTTATACTGAAAATCAAAAACCATTAGCTAATGCTAATTCAAATAATCCTCAGTTAGCTTATACAGGAAAAGGTGGATCAATTGGAGATGTTCCAACTGGTTTAATAGGCAATACGTGGTCTCCATCAAAGTTGCCGGGATCTAGCAATGTTGCAGGAGATTATAATCATTATAAGTTAAATACTTATAAAACAGACCCACAAACATCTATGCAAAATGCAGGAAGTAAAAGAAAGTCAAGACAAAATGGTGGATTTACACCAAGTAATATGTTATTTCAAGATTTTGTAAATGTAGGTAGAAATATTTCTTATGGTTTAGGTAGTGCGTATAATGCAATAAATGGTTATAGAGCACCAATAAATCCAATGCCTTACAAAGATCAATTACCAAATACTATTAAAAATGTATCTATTCTTAAATACTAATTTTTTTTCTGTTTCTATTTCATAATGGCTTTTCCTAAATCTTTTAAAGATCTGTGTACACCAGCCGCAGTATATTTCATTTTATCTATTTTATCATTAATTGTAGTATTTTTACAAAATTTGGGAGCTAAAAATAGTTATACTTTAGGATCTTTCTCCTGTAATGTTCCAAACACTACTTTAATTTTTGTTCTTAAAATAATTTACATATTGTTCTGGACTTGGATTCTAAACTTAATATGCAAAAATGGACATACTACTATTTCTTGGTTACTAGTACTTTTCCCTTTTATATTACTTTTTGTTATAATAGGATTAGTAATGATTAATAAATAAAATAATGTTTGAAAATATTAAAGATTAATATAATTATATATATTCTTAATGAAATATATATAATGAATAAAATTAAAAACGGATTTTCTTATGAACAAGATGGATGGGTATATTGTTCTGTAAAAGGTTCTCCTAAAGAAAGAGGATATGCATATGGTTATTTGTCTGCAAAAGATTTTAAAAAAATACAAGATATGTTGAAATTTTTTATGTATGAAAGTTATGGAAAAACATGGGATTATTTTATTGAAGAATGTAATAAAGATTTTGCAGATACAATCAAAGAAGATTTTTCTGAATTTTATGAAGAAATTCAAGGAATTGCAGAAGGATGTAATGCCGGAGGTACAACTACTTCTTTGGATGAAATGATTGCTTGGAATTTATATTTAACTATTCCTTATTGGTATGCAAGTAAAAGTGGTAGTGCAGGTGCAAGAGAAGGTGGATCTAAAGATCGTTGTAGTTCTTTTATCGCAGTAGGAGACTATACAGAAGATGGAAAAATAGTAGTTGCACATAATTCTTTTTGTGATTTTATAGATGGTCAATATTCAAACTATATTGTGGATATTAATCCTGATAAAGGATATCGTATTATAATGCAAGCTTCACCTTGTTGGATTTGGAGTGGTACGGATTTTTTTGTTACTTCTAAAGGAATTATTGGAACAGAAACAACTATAGGTGGATTTTTACCTTATGAAAATAATTATCCAATTGGATTTAGAATAAGAAAAGCAATGCAATATGGTGAGAATTTAGATGATTATGAAAAAATATTATTAGATGGAAATTCTGGCGATTATGCTAATTCATGGTTATTTGGTGATACTAATACTAATGAAATTATGAGAATAGAATTGGGATTAAAGTATCATAATACAGAGAGAACTAAAAATGGTTTTTTTATTGGATTCAATGCTGTTTATGACCCTAGAATAAGAAATATTGAATGTTCTAATAGTGGATTTGAAGATGTTAGAAGACATCAAGGTGCAAGAAAAGTACGTTTGGGAGACTTGATGGATCAATATAAAGGAAAATTGAATATTGATATTGCAAAACAAATAATTTCTGATCATTATGATGTATATTTATTAAAAGAAAACAATCCTTGTGCAAGAACAATATGTTCTCACTATGACTTAGATGCTCGTGAATATATGTCTGACCCAGGAAGACCTAAACCTTTTGCACCCCACGGTGCAGTAGATGGATGTGTAGCAGATAGTAAAATGATTCAAAATATGACTTTTTTAGGACGATTTGGTAATTCTTGTGGTAAACCATTTATTGCTGATGAATATTTTAAGAAACATAGACAATGGGAACATTTTAAAGGATATTTAAATGACAGACCTACACAAGAATGGTCTTTATTTCCAGGTGATAATAAAAATAAAAAGGTTGACGATGATAATCAAGATAAAGATAGCGACGATGACACTAGTACAACTGAAAGTAAAGTTGTAACTACCTATACAGATTCAACTACAAATAATGATTCAAATACTAATACAATAAAAAAAGATAAAAATGGAGGTATTAAAAGAAAGAATACTCTTCCTTTGAAAAAAAGAGCTAATAAAAATACAAGAAGAAAATAAATCTTATTTTTGAATCTTTTATTTATTGATTAGAGAGAAAATATATAAATGGAAAATATTTATATATTTATATTATATTTAAAAATATGGTTATAGTAATATAAAATGAATGATATTTCATGGAAATTAATTGATATTTATTTTAAAGATAATCCTAGTAATTTAGTAGCTCATCATTTAGAATCTTATAATGATTTTTTTACTATAGGCATTCATAGAATTTTTCGTGAAAATAATCCAATACGATTTATTGAAAGAGCTGATGAAAATGATAAAGATAATATTAATGAAAGAAATGAATGTAAATTATATTTAGCAGGCAAAGATGGAACCAAAATCTATTTTGGAAAACCTATTATTTATGATGAAAATTATTCTCATTATATGTATCCAAATGATGCACGACTTCGTAATATGACCTATGGAACAACAATTCATTATGATGTAGAAGTTGAATTTATTTATTATGAAAATAATATTAGAAAAGAACATTCTATTACTTTGGAAAAAATTTACTTAGGACGTTTTCCTATTATGCTTCATTCTAATTTATGTATTTTAAAATCATTTAGTAAAGAAGTACGTTTTAATATGGGAGAATGTCGTAATGATTTTGGAGGATATTTTATTATTGATGGAAAAGAAAAAGTTATTGTCTCTCAAGAAAAATTTGCAGATAATATTCTTTATATTAAAGTTAATAAAAAAGATGATCTTTATAGTCACTCTGCTGAAATACGATCTGTTTCTGAAGATGCATCTAAACCTATTAGAACCACCGCTGTTAAAATAACGAGTCCTTCCACTATTCTTTCCAATAATCAAATTGTAGTAGTTGTTCCAAATGTTCGTAAACCAGTTCCACTTTTTATTTTAATGCGTGCGTTAGGTGTTGTTTCTGATAAATCTATTATTGAAACATGTTTGTTAGATTTGGATAAAAACGATTCTTATGTAGATTTATTTATACCTTCAGTTCATGATGCAAATAAAATATTCAATCAAGAAAACGCCCTTTTATATATAGCTTCTTTTACAAAAAGAAAAACAGTTTCTTCTGTTTTAGAAATACTTACTAATTACTTTTTACCTCATATTGGTGAATTGAATTTTTTAGATAAAGCATACTTTATTGGAAATATGGTATATAGATTATTAAAAGTATTTAAAAAAGAAGAAAAACCAACAGATAGAGATAATTTTCGTTACAAGAGAGTTGAATTATCTGGATCTCTTATTTATGATTTATTTCGTGAATATTATTTAATACAAAAGAGAGAAATCGGATTAGCAATTGATAAAGAATATTATTATCACAGAGGTAAATATAAAGATAATTTTATTAGTCTAATAGATATAAATTATAAAGATTTTTTTAAAAATCGTGCAGTTGAATCAGGATTTAAAAAAGCTTTTAAAGGAAACTGGGGATCAGAAGCTCATACTAAAAGAGAAGGTGTAGTTCAAGATTTGAATCGTCTTAGTTGGAATACATTTATTTCTCATTTACGAAAAATCAATTTACCTTTAGATGCTAGTGCTAAAGTAGTAGGCCCACGTTTATTAAATAGTTCTCAATGGGGATTTATTGACCCTTTAGATACACCTGATGGAGGAAATATTGGATTACATAAACACATGTCTATATCTACTTATATTACTAGTGGATTTTCTTCTAAACCACTAATTAAATGGTTAAGATCTAATACTCCAATGAAATTAGTTTTAGAATGTTCTCCTTCTTATTTATCAAATAATAGTAAAATTTTTGTAAATGGAAATTGGATTGGAGTAGTAGATGAACCTATTGAGTTAGTCAATATGTTTAAACTATATAGAAGAAACGGAATTATTCCAGTATTTACTAGTATCATGTTTCATTATGAAAATAATGAAATACATATTTATACAGATGCTGGAAGATTATCCAGACCTATATTTTATGTAGATGACGCTAAAGCTAGTTATAATCGTGAATATATAATTTCTTTAATTAATCAAGGAAGTGTTACATGGGAACAAATTATATCTGGTTTTAAAGATAAAAAAGATGAAGATTTTTTTACTAAAAAAAATAAATTTTATTATTTGGAAGATTTATATTCAGATATATCGGAAGAAGAATTACATAAATATAAGTCAATTATTGATTATATAGATACTTCTGAAGAAGAAGGTGCTTTCATTTGTAATGATGAGACTGATATTAAAAAAAATAAGTTTTATACACATATTGAAATAGATGCTTCTTTATTATTAGGGGTTATGGGCAATCAAATTATTTATCCAGAAAATAATCCTTTACCTCGTAATTCTTTTTCTTGTGGACAAAGTAAACAAGCTGTTTCTTTATATCATTCTAATTATCAATTGCGTATTGATAAAATGGGCGTAGTTTTAAGTTATGGACAAATACCTTTAATCAAATCCAGATATTTAGAATATATTAATCAAGAAGAACAACCTTATGGTATTAATGCAATTGTAGCTATTATGTCTTATACTGGATATAATGTTGAAGATGCTATTTTAATTAATTCTGGTTCAGTAGATAGAGGTATTTTTAGAACTACTTATTTGTCTATGTACGAAGCAAGAGAAGAAAGTTCACGCGTTTCTGGTTCTACTACCAATTCTGTTTTTACAGACATTTCCAAACATAAAGTAAAAGGATTAAAACCTGGATATGATTATAGTCAATTAGATAAATGGGGACTTATTAATGAAAATGTTGCAATAGATGATAAAACGGTACTTATTGGAAAAATTATTAGTAGTACAGAAAATAAAGATGTATTTATTGATTCTTCTGTTACACCTAAAAAAGGTCAAGTTGGATTTGTAGACAAATCATTTATAACAGAAGGTGAAGAAGGATTTCGTTTAGCAAAAGTGCGTGTAAGAGAAGAAAGAATTCCTGCAATAGGAGATAAAATGGCAAGTCGTGCAGGTCAAAAAGGTACTATTGGATTAATTATACCTGAAGAAGATATGCCTTTTACTGCAGATGGTTTGAAGCCTGATTTAATTATTAATCCACATGCTATGCCATCTAGAATGACTATTGGTCAATTAGTAGAATGTCTTTTTGGAAAAGTATGTTCTACTTATGGTACATTTGGCGATTGTACTGCATTTTCAATAAAAGGATCTAACTTGAAAACTTATGGAGACATGTTGGTTAAAAATGGGTTTCATTCAAGTGGAAATCAAATTTTATATAATGGTATGACTGGTGAACAATTAAATTCTGATATTTTTATAGGTCCAACTTACTATATGCGATTAAAACATATGGTAAAAGATAAGATTAACTATCGTGCTCAAGGACCTAGAACTGTTTTAACTAGACAAACAGTTCAAGGAAGAGCAAATGACGGAGGATTACGTGTAGGTGAAATGGAACGTGATGCAATTATTGCACACGGTGCATCTTATTTTTTAAATGAATCTTTCTTAAAAAGAGGGGATGAATATTATATTGCAGTTTGTAATAAAACAGGATCTATTGCCATTTATAATGAAGCTAAAAATCTATTTTTTAGTCCTTTAGCAGATGGACCTATTAAATTTCATAAAAATTTAGATGGAACTGAAAATATTGAAAATATTACTAAATTTGGTCGTTCTTTTAGTGTTCTTCGTGTACCTTATTGTTTAAAATTATTAATACAAGAATTACAAGTAATGAATGTTCAAATGAGAATTATAACAGATGATAATGTAGATCAATTATTAAATATGTCTTATTCCAATAATATCCAACTATTATTAAATGATAAAACCAATACATTAACAGAAACAATTAGTAGTTATAATGCTTCTTTAACTAGTAAATTGAGAAAACAACGAACAAATTATATCATTCCTCAAGAAGTAACAGAAAGTGATAAATCAGAAGAAACAAAATCGGATGATACAATTCCTTATGCTACTGCAAGTCCAGCATATATGCCATCTTCTGATGAAATAATAAATAATAATAATGATAACGATAACGACAGTTCACAATACTATGTTCCAAATAGTCCTAACACTCTTCCTCCTATTCAAAAAGAAAATGCGTTAGTAGATGTAGGAGATGAAGAATTAAATGAATTATTTAAAACATTACCAGAAACTAGTAAACAACAAATTATTGGTATTAAATCTGTTCGTGATCAAAAATGGATACTAAGTGAATTATTGAAAAAGAAAAAAGAAAAGAAAAATCAACAAATGAAAAATGTAGAAGAAACCAAAATAGTAAATGAAAATGCATCTATTTTAAAAGTGGAAGGAGATAAAAAAGAAGAAGATAAAATATCTGGTGGTGGTAATAATGATGATTCTGAAGATTCTAAAGAAAATAATACATCTGATACAAAGCGAATAATAACAATATAATACACTATTATATCAATATTAAATAAAATAAATATATATTTTATATGAATAAATACATTTCTAGAAAACTTACTAAAAGAAAAAATGACAAAAAAAGAAAAACTATAAAAAAGAATTATCGTAACAAATCTATTAGAAATAAAAGAGGAGGGTTTTTATTTGATTCTAATTTTAATATTTTTGGAATGGATTTTTCTAAACAAACTGGACAAAAACGATATAACTGGACTACAGGTAAATGGGATGATTACGTATGTTATGGCGTTGGGCCTCTAAAAGGTTGTAAAGTTGTCCCTGCAAAATAAATTATAATATTTTATTTAACCTTTTTAGTTTAATTGAAATATAAATTAGATAATTAAATAATATAAAATTGAAATAAAATAAAATTATCCCTTTTATATCAAATATAATAATGGCAAGTCAAAATTTAAGTAGTTTAATTTCATCTATTTATGTTTCTAGAAAAACAATTTTAGAATTAATGGATAAACAAGAGTATGAAGTGAAAGATTATGCTAATTTTAGCATTAATGAAGTAAATTCTATGTTTCAAAACAAACAATTAGATATTCTTTTAGAAAAAAAAACAGAAGATCCAGATATAAAACGTAAAAAAAAGATTTATATAAGATATTATTTAGCAAAATCTATTCGTCCTCAAAATATTGAAGAAATTATTGATGATCTTTATAACACAGAAGAAGTATTAACAAAAGATGATACTTTGTATATTATTATTAAAGATGACATGAATGAAACGTTAACAAATTTGCTTAAACATATATGGGAACAAGATGGAATATTTATTGTTATCCAGAATATCAAAAGACTTCAATTTAATATATTAAATCATATATTAGTTCCTGATCATCGTATTATGAGTAAAGAAGAAATTGATGTTGTCAAAAAAAAGTTTAATGTAATAAATGATCAACAATTTCCTGATATATCCAGATTTGATCCTGTTGCACAAGTAATTGGAATTAGACCTGGTCAACTGTGTGAAATTACTCGTCCTAGTAAAACAGCTATATTAGCAAAATATTATAGAATATGTGTTCAATAAAAATATATTCATTTTGTATATTATATTAGATAATGATTTTTGAATTAGAAGCAGATACCTTAGTAAATGAAATTATAAATAGTAATTCAAATAGTACAAATAATATAAATGGTGATTACACTCCTGATTATTTTAAAAAAGTAGTAGATCAAATACAAGATTCTTTTCCTTCTCTTTTAGATGAATTTCAAAAATATTTTATTTTTCATAGTAAAAATCCCGAATATCCTGAATATGCAAACATTTTTTTATCTGTAAAAAAAAAATTAAGTGGTCTTACTTCAAAAATATATGAAATCAATGCACAAATACAAAATAATATGATGACAATGAATAATTCAATGAGTTCTTTTAATGATAATATTAACAATGTAAAAAATGCAAATATTGATTTTAAAAAAAAATTAGGTAAAGTGAGAAATACAAACAATGGTTCAACAGAATTAATAGATAATTATAAAGAAATGTATAGATTGCAATATTTAAGAAATGTTTCTATGTTTGTAGGAATATTTATAGCAATAGCAATTGTTATTAAAAATAAAAGAGCTTCATCTTTATAAATTAATTATAGTTTTTATAATGAAATAATAAAGGTTTACAGAGGTTTACGTGAATATATTATATATTTTTTACATACAAAATATATAATGTTTTCATTTTTGTTTACTTATAAAAAAATAGATCCAAATATTCAAAAAGAAATAATAAGAAAAATGAACGAAAATACAAATTTAATTATGAATGATAAATGCTATAAAATAAATAACATTGTCTTCACTTTATTGAATAAAAATCATAAATAAATGCTTTGTAGAAAGAATCAAAGAGAGAAAGAAAGAAATAAAATAAAAATTAAGAAAGGAAATAAATGAAAGAAAAGTTAAAAAATATATCAAATATATATAAATGGGTTCTATAGATGATATTCAAAGTAATAAAAAAAAAAGTGCTAGTGTTTTAAAATTAGAATCGTTGGAAAAAGAATTTAATTTAGTATTAAGTCAATATCAAGAAACATATCAAAATTATTTATCTTCTTTACAAGAAGGGTCCTCTTCTTATGTTCAATTACAAAATAATACTTATTGGGGTTCAAATGGTCGCAATGAAGGATCTTCTAATACTGCAGATGCGTGTCAAGCAATGTGTTCTGCAGATACTAATTGTACAGGTGCTACTTATAATGAAAGTTCTTCTTATTGTTGGACACGTGGTGGTGATGGACCTATTACAAGTGGAAGCACTGATCAATATGCAATTGTTCCTAAAATGGTTATGTATAAAAGTATTTTACAATTTTTAAATTCAATGTTAATTGACTTGAATCAAGAAATACAACAAACTACTATAAGTGTATCTACAGAAGTAAATAGAACTACTCATACTTTATATAAAACTCATTCTAATTTAGTAGATACATATAAAAAATTATTAGAAGAAAAAAATAAAATTAATAATTTAATTGTAGATTTTGAAACATTAAATGAAAGTGATATGGACGCACAATTGGTATTGACACATAATCATATTCAATATACAGTATTGTTTATTATTGCTTTAATTGTTATGATTGTAACCTTCTATTTTATTTTTATTGCACCTAATAAACAAAGTGGGGGCGGTTCTGGGTCTGGATATCGTTCTTTTTCTAATACCAATATTTTTAAAATGTTATTTATCTTTTTTTTAATGTTTTCTTTATTAGTTTTTGCTTTTATATTTAAACATAATGCAGGATACTTTATATTTTTTATATTAGTAGTTGTAATCACTTTAATAAAAATGAAAATTATTCCAAATGTTATATTGTAATTGATTGCTTCAGAAAAAAATATAAAACTATAATAATATATTAATGAGTACTAATTTAATGTATTTTTCAAATATTGATATTTTAAATAATAATAACAATATCAAAGATTCTGAAACATTAAGACAAGGAAAAATGTTTAAAAAAAAACAAAACAAAATAAAAATCGGTTTAGTAAAAAAAGATAATTTATTAATAGAGAATTTTGAAAATGCAAGAGACATTGATAGCGATCATATGGATTATGATGCTATTATTGATGCTAAATTAGAAAATGATGTTAATTCTGAATCTAAAAATGCAAATACTGTTTGGGGTGAATCTTTGAGAACTTTACAAAATTCAGCAGTTAGTAATAATGAAATACAACAATTAGACGGTGTTAGAAATGGTTTTGGAGATGTATTAGGCGTTTATAAAAATGTTGAAAAAGACTATATTAATGATTTACATACTTATGTAAAAGTGACAAGTCCATCTAATCCTTATTCAAATAAAAATATACGATTTTCTAATGGTGCTATTTTTTATGTTACAAATTCTGGTTTTGCAAAACCTTATCCAAATATAGATGTTTTTAATAATGTTGCTGGAAATAATAAATGTCCAATAGATTTCATAGATTTTCCATATGATTTTCAAGATTCTTATAATAATATGGGCACGATTATCAATTCAGATCCACCTTTAATTGTAGGCAGTCAAATGACTTATAATCAGACTTGTGGGCATGAAGGAAAAGCTGTATATGTAAGTAATACATTGAATACAGATGATAATGCTTCAACTTCTTATGTTGGATGCTATGCAAATAATGTAAATGATGAATATTGGAGTAGTTTTTTTGGAAATAATGAATTTGTAGATTGGTGGTGGTTTTATTACTATTGGGGATGGTGGGATTTTGGAAATGCTATGAGTTTAGTTAATGATCAAGCTATTTATACATATGATACTTGTAGACAAGCTGCTTTAGATGGTGGATATAAGTATTTTGGACTTCAAGATATTGATAATAGTACTAAATTAGCAAAATGTGCAGTATCAAATAACTTATCTCAATCGCAAGCATTTGGAACAACTAATAGTAATTGTAATCAAAAATGGGATGGATTTACATATGGAGATTCGTTATCTAATGCTTTATATGAAGTTCCAGATGCAACTTTTGTAGGTGTATATAGAGATAATCCTAATAGAGCTATGTATTTAGTTAATGGGGGTAGTCAAACTTATTCTTATGCTACTTGCAAGCAAGTTGCAATTGACTCTGGAAATCAATTTTTTGCTTTACAAAATGGCACTGCACCTGGAAATGCACAATGCGCAGTAAGTAATGATTTCAATCAATCTTCTGAATATGGTGAATATGATGTATCTGTTGTAGCATCAGACGGATATACTTATGGAGGTGCATGGGCAAATGCTATTTACGACATTAAAGGAAATGCAGGATATTTAGGTTGTTATAGAGATGATTCTAATAAACGTGCAATGACTTTATTAAATAATGGTAGTCAAGATTATTCTTTTTATACTTGTCAAGAAGCAGCAATACAGAATAATAGTTCTTATTTTGCTTTACAAAATGGTGGTCCTTATACATCACAATGTGCAGTAAGTAATAGTTTAGATGAATCTAAACAATATGGTGAATCAAGTCCTTGTATAGATGTTAATGGAAATAATTATGGTACAAAAGTAGGATCTAATAATCAAAACAATTGGAATGGAGATAATTGGTATAATGGTTATTTTTCAGAAACAATTCCAGTAAATGCACTTTATCAAATTTCTTCTACTGGTAATAGTAGTTTAGTTGGAAGTGTTGGTTATGTAACAGAAAATTCTGTATTAAATCCTTATCCAGATAATATGATAGGACTTACTAATAACTATACTAAAATTGAGAATTATGATAGTGGTGGATATGATATTCCAAATGCTGCTTACGGAAATGCTGAACAAGCAGACTGTGAAGAGACGTGTAATAATGATAGTAATTGTTATGGATATGTACATCATCCAACAGAAAAAATATGTTGGCCAAAAACTTCTCAAATGTATCCAAGAGGACAACGACAACCAAATCCTGATTTGAACTTATATGTTAGAAATCCGGTTGTAAGTAATGGACCTGAAGGTAGTCCTGAAAGTGTAAATAATGTAGATTCTAGATTATGGTCTAATTATACCGCTGGAGATACATTAACTCCGGATTCTAAATTAGGGATTGCTAAACTATATTATGAGTTTGAACCTTATTTACATGAAATAACCAATTATTTAAGTTCACTTGGAGACTTTATTATAGGAAAAAATGGAGAAATGGAAAATAAAAGAAGGAGTGTTAATAAACAGTTGAATATAGATAATGTTTCTGTGAAAGATATGTTGAAAACTTATGATGAAATAAAAAAAAGAATAAATATAGATGCAACCAATATGGATAATATATTAAATGATAGTGACATTGTTGTATTAGAACAAAACTATAAATACTTATTCTGGTCTACTTTAGCTGTAGGAACTGTATTAATTTCTATGAATGTTTTGAAAAAATAAAAAAATATATAATATATAATAATCTTATCTTACTATAAATTATATGTCTACAGATCAAATAACAAATGACGATATTTTCAGTAGAACTGGTCAAGATCAAACGGATCAGTTAATGAGTGATATTCAGAATTTACAAAATATTGAACAAAAATTATTCAGTAGTTTAGAACAAGAAACAATGTCAACCGCACAAAAACAAGATATTATACAAAAAATAAATGATATTTCGCAAATAAGAATTCAATTATATAAATCTTTAACAAAAATGAGCGATTATTTTCAAAATTCTTTAAGCAGTTCTAGAAATACTCTATTTGAACAAACAGAAGCTGTTAAAATAGTTGAAGAAGAGTTAAATGAAGCAAAAAGACGTCTTGAATTAATTGATGAAGAAAAGGTAAATAAGGTACGTCTTGTAGAAATTAACAAGTACTATGGAGATAGATATAGCGAACATTCTACTATTATGAAAATTATTATTGTTACTTTAGTTCCTATTCTTATTTTAACTATTTTAGCAAAAAAAAATATAATTCCCTCAATGGTTTATTCTATTTTATCATTTATTATTGGATTAATCGGTTTTGGATTTTTAATTGTACGCTTTATTTCTATATTCAGACGTGATAATATGAATTATCAAGCATATGATTATTCTTTTGATACAACTACAGGTCCTGATCCAGATAAAACAGATACATCTGATCCTTGGGCGCCAAATCCTAATTTATCTTTTGAATGTATTGGTCCTGCTTGTTGTAACCAAGATAGTACTTATGATTTTAGTTTAAATATATGTGTAGCAAATGGTACTGCTGCAGCTTCTAACTCTAGTAATAATGCTCCAACTATTGAAAATATGATGAATCAATATTTTACTAAAGATAATAATAATAATGTTAAACCAAATGATATTTTTCATTCAAGCTTCATGAAACTTTAAATATATTATATTGTATTCAAGGGTTTAAAATAATATATTATATTAATAATGTCTACAGAATATATTGATGCAAGTGCACAACAACAAGATAATTATGAATCTATTACTGCAAAATTTAATAATATGATTGATCTTGCAAATCAGACATTAGGTTGCGGTCCTGCATGTCAACGAGATAAAAGTAAAAATGATTTATATCAAATATATTTAGATTCAAAAACAAATTTAATTACTGCTCCGGCTCAAGAATTTATTGCAGCTAAAAATTATTATATTGCAGCAGAAGGCGAATCTGGATATAATGCATATTTGGAAAACGTTTTAGGTGAAAAAGCAAGAATGTTGGTAGATAATATTCAAACTAAATTTCAAAAAGAATTAACAAAATTAATGACTTTAATTGATACATATAAAGCTTTAAATCAAAATCATAATTATACTTCTGAACTTTATAATACTCATTTAAAAGAAAATAAAAAATTAGCGAAAGAATTAAAGAATAATATTAGTGATATTTTTACAAATGACAGAAAAACGTATTATGAAGATCAAGGTATTAATAATTTATATTTTTATAATAAAATATTTATTTTTCTTTACGTTATTGTGATAATTGTATTTATTATTTTTATTATTATAGGCTTAAGAACCAGAATGGCTATTATAAGTCTTATATTTTTATTAATATATCCTTTTATTATTGTTCCTATTTTGTTATTTTTTTATTCTCTCGGGAAAAGACTTTTTGATATGTTACCAAAGAATATTTATGCTAATCTTTAGATATATATAGAGATAGATAGGGATAAAAACAGAATTTATCAAAACAAATAAAAAATAATGTGGATTTATTTTTTATTTATTTTTGTCTTTTAAGAATTAAGTTTCATTTTATAGTTCCAAATCATTTAATTCATCTGTGGCTTCTGGATATAATATTTTTACTCCGTGCCAACCAGTTGTTTTACATTTACCAAACTTCTTATCCATGTATTCATATAATTCAACCCCTTTTGGCATTTTACGATTCCCTTGTGAGTCTTGATACCATAATTTAAATTGTTCTGATATTTCTTTTTTCTTAATTTTGTCTGTATTTATTCCTGTTTTAACTATCATATCATTAATAAATCCAGCAATATGATCTTGTCCTTGTCTATATTTATTTAAAGAAGCTAATACAACGTCACAGTCTTTTACAATTCCTTCTGTTTCAAATACACGTTTTACTAACATACTTGCAAATACAATACTCCATTGTGGTAATTTTTCTTTTAATGTTTTATCTTTTATGTAAACATAAGGAGTATCATCTGTATGTGGCTCGTTTTCATCAATAAATTTAGACATAAAATCCACAGGTCTTACTCTTCTCCATGTTCCATCATCGTTAGAATTAATATCAAACAATGAATTTGTACAAACTACTAAAGTAAATTGAGGATCAAAAGTCTCACTTTCAGAATATAATGCACGACCTTGAACTGGATCACCACCAGTTAATTCTTTCATTACACCTTCATTAATTCTTGCATCTTTAGATGGTTCTTGCATTACTGCATAACGAATACCTTTTAATTGAATAATTTCTGAAGAGGTTCCACCAATACTATTACGTTTTTCTGTTACTAATGTAATAGGCACAGTTCCTTTATATTCTCCTAATGTTTGCGTCATCAAGTCTGTTAATATAGACTTTCCATTACTTCCACTTCCACGATAAATATTGAATGTTTGATTATTATTTGTTCCAATTAAACTAGATGCTAAATGATCCCACATATATTGATTTAAGGATTGTATTGGAAATAATTTCTCCATAAAATCTATGATTTCATTAGAAGTATTTCCGTGTTTTTCTAAATTAAATTCTTCATAAGGAATTCCAGTACATTTTGTAATATAATCTTCTGGATAACCATTACGAAATGATTTATTTTTGAAATCAATCACTCCATTAGTAAAACATAATAAATTCTTGTTAGCATCCATTTTCTTTAAAAAGTGACCATCATAAAAGATCTCCATAGCTTCACGAATAATATTATTTTTATCATTTGTTTTTTTTAATTTTAAAGAAATATCACAAATAATCTTTGTTTTCTTTTTAATATATTCATATCTATCATCATTCGTATCATAATGTTGCATTTCACTATAACAAGAAGTCATTTTATCTTGATATGCTTGATACATATCTTTAGATATTGCAAGACGCAATGAATATCCTTTATCTAGTTCCCAACGATTATTTTTAAATACATACCATGTTTTATTTATAATACTACTACATACATATTTGTCTTTGAACATATTATACAAAACTACAGCAAAATCAAAATCTGTAGGTGCAGACAATGTTTCTTCAATAAAATGATCTATACTACTAGTTTTAACTTTCATATAATCTTCATATGCATCTTGTTTTGCCCAATACATAATAGATCTTCTTGTTAATCCATCCTTCTTATTATTAAAATGTTTTACCCATGATTCATATAAAGATGGAATTGTCTGAAAATCAAAATCAGATGCTTTACTTCTTAACATAACCCAAGATAAGAATAATCTGTCATCTGTACTTTTTAGTGCAAAGGCCACTTGTCTACTTAATAAATGAGATCCAGGTTCATAATATTTTTCAGGTAAAATTTGTGTATATTCGTGTGTTTCTTTAATATAATATTCTCCAGATTTCAAATTATTTAAAATATTATCTATTGCTCTTTTTAACATTTCTATATTAATAATTTCATCATATGAAATGTAATTTTCATCATTAGAATCTTCATTATCTTTAATTAATAAATTTACTTTTGTTTTTGTTGTACTTTTTTTTGGTTTATTTTTTTGTAAATCAGATTGTTTATTATAAACATTCATTATTTTTGGATGAATCTCAAATTTTGGATGTTTATCATACTGTGCAGAAAGTAACATTATATTTTTTTTTAAATCAAAAGAAGATATATCCATTTCATCCATCATAAATTCACCATCTAAATTATCATATTCTAATTTAAAATACTGACTTAATTCATATGCTTCATTTCCTGGTTTTCTAGATCCATATAATTGCCAATTAGTAGTTCCTCTACTAATTCCTTTATCTAATACTGAATCCCAATCATTTATTAATGGTAAATCCCATACTTCATGAATTTTTGCAATAATTTTTTCTCGTAATATCATCTGCATAGTATGATCCATTTGAATTCCTATAATCATATGAATACCATCCTTTGTACATGTCTTATCTTCTAATCTATTTACATTTGGTTTTTCAAAAATATACACGTAAAATGGTTTGTTTTTTTCAAATACATACAATTCTTTCAATTCTTCTAAATATAATTGTGTAATCATATCTTGAATATGTTCATTGGTATGTTGACGTTTATCTATATCATATTTATATCTAAAATCAAAATCAATAAGACAAGGACCTGTACCATCTGTTAACTGTTTTTCTGTCAAATATTCCATTTTTTTTTTAATAAATATGTGATCATAATACAAATTTATAAATTCAGATAACTCTTCTTTAGGTATGACATAAGATCCGCCATAAATATTTAAATCTTGATTTCCTATTCTTGTATGAGTCATTTGATTATTATTTTTATCATTATTTGTTTTAGCATTATGCTTTGCCAAAAATTCTTGCAAATCTTTGAATCTAGATGATGTTATTGACATATTTTAGTACTGATACTATATAGACAGATATTTCTATTTCATTTTTTTTATAATAATGAAAAATAAATAAAAATTATTATATAATTTTTTATTTTCAATTCTTATTTTATAATATATTAATTTAAAATACATTATAAAAATAATAGTTTATATAAAATATATTGAATAAAATGGATAAAAATAAAAAATTAGATAAGGATCTTGAAAAGGCTGTAGAGAGAGAAAAACCTTCTATTTTTATTTCAAAAGAAACCATTAAAAGACTTGTAAAAGATGTAAAAGACATTATTCAATATCCTTTAAAAGATAATGGAATTTATTATCATCATGATGAAGAAGATTTATTAAAAGGATATGCTATGATTATCGGACCTAGTGATACACCTTATTTTGGAGGATTTTATTTTTTTGAATTCAACTATCCTGTAGATTATCCTTACTCGCCTCCAACAGTTACCTTTTTTACAAATGGAGACAATATTCGTTTTAATCCAAATTTATATAAATGTGGAAAAGTTTGTATTTCTTTGTTAAATACATGGAGAGGAGAACAATGGACTTCTTGTCAAACTATTTCTAGTATATTGCTAACTTTATGCACTTTATTAATAAAAGATCCATTATTAAATGAACCTGGTGTTACTCTATTGAATCGTGATTTAAATAGCTACAATAAAATTATTGAATACAAAAACATTGATATTGCTTTTTTAAGAATGATTCAAAAAAAAGAATATATATTTTTTAAACAATTTGAAATTTTTTATCCTTATATGGTAATTGAATTTTTCAAAAATGCAGAAAATATCCGAGAATTTATAGAAAATAAAATAAAAATGAATTCTTCTATTGAAATAATAAATACCAACATTTATAAGATGTCTGTTGTAATTGATTATTCTTGTCTATTGATTGAATTTAATAAAGTATACAAAGAATTATTATAAAAAATAATTATTAAATTATTAATAATAAAATTAAAATTTATTATTAATAATAAAATTGAAATAAATAAATATTATGAATGTATAATAATATAATAAAATATGCATTTTTGTTCAATTTGTCAAAATATGTACTACATTAGAATAAATAGTGAAGATCCAAATAAATTAGTTTATTATTGTAGAAATTGTGGTAATGAAGACTCTTCTGTTACTGTGCAAAATGTATGTGTATCTAAAACTAACTTAAAAAACTCTGATAAATCTTTTAGTCATATTGTCAATAAATATACTAAGTTAGATCCAACCTTGCCTCGTATTAATACCATTTTATGCCCTAATTCAGAATGTTATACAAACACCAAAGATGAACCACGAGAAATTATTTATATTAGATATGATGATGTCAATATGAAATATATATATTTATGTTCTTGTTGCGATACTACTTGGAAAGCATATGAACAAAATTAATAAAAAAATTGAAATAATTTATATATATTGTAATTATATTAAAACTATCTTTAGTAATTATAAATATGAGTGACGATGAAAATTCAATTGTAAATATAGATTCAGATGATGAAGAAGAAGAGACATATATTGAAAATAAAAAACCTAATTTAAATATTATAAAAAATGGAAAATTAGGAATTAATATTATTCCAAAAGTGTGTATTGATGATCCTGAAGAAGAAGAGGAAGATGAAGAGGAAGATGAAGAAGATGATTTTGCAGAAGATTTAGATGACTATGATAATGTAGATATTGCAGAAGATAATGACCTAGAAGATAATGAATTAGATGAAGAAGATACACAAAAAGGAGGCGTTTCAAAAAAAAATGATAAAAAATTAGAAAATATGGAAGAAAATCAAAATATTCTTTCTGATAATGACGAAGATGATGATGATGAAGAAGATGAACATTATCTTCAAAAATTTGATACAGATATAAATAATAATTATATTCTAAATTTTCATCCTGAATGTTCTATACATAATTATGATGAGATATCTATATTAACTAATGTTGTGAAAAATAATGATGGAATTATTATTGATGATTTACATAAAACTATTCCCTTTTTAACTAAATATGAGAAAGCACGAATTTTAGGTCAACGAGCAAAACAAATTAATATGGGATCTAAACCTTTTGTAAAAATTCCTGAAAATATTATTGATGGTTATTTAATTGCTGAACTAGAACTTAAACAAAAAAGAATTCCTTTTATTATTAGAAGACCATTAGCAGGTGGTGGTAGTGAGTATTGGAATGTAAAAGATTTAGAAATTATTAGTTTTTAAAAAAGTAAAAAATAAAATCCAAATCCCAATAAAAATTTTTTATTGGGTTTAAAATAATCACATATACTATATAAAATGACCAATTATAGTTTATTACCTTATTATTTAATTCAAAATAATAATATAGTTAATGAAATATTATATAATTTATTCAGTAAAGAAATTATATCAAGAACAAAAATAAGTAAATTTACAACTTCATGTAAATTTACACAGTTAAGATATATAATACTTTTTTTATATGAAAAAAATATAAATAAAAGTATAATTGAAATTTATAATAATAGATATAATAATAATAATGAATATTCAAGTTTGTTAAATAATATTTCATTATTAATGAACCAAATAATGAATTTTAAAAACATACCTCAGTATAAAATTATTATTGCAAATGAAATAAATCCAAATTATATAAATAATCAAATAATACCTATAGAAAATTATAATGCTTTTTATAATTACTTACATATGACATACCAATTCAAAAATATTTATACAAATATATGTTTATGTATATATAAATTTTATGAATCTAATTTTTATATAATACATTATTTTACTATTATTGTTGAAAATAATAATGGAAATCTAAATTATTATATAAATTCTGCTTATGGCTCAGATAATGTTTGTATACCTCAATATACTACTCCTATTAACACAAATGAATTAAATTTATTTTTTAATACATTTAATGATATAGATAAATATAGAAATGAATTTAACTATATATTTTCAAAATTTTTTGGTAAAGGTGGGTTACCACAAGTATATTCAGAAGAACAAATTGAAGAAAATAAAAAATTAAAATTTTCTACTATATCTCCATCTCAAGGATTAGAAGAAGAAATGTCTAGTTTTTCAAAAAATGTAAAAATTGGAATTATTCATGAATATGAAGATTATATAACTTATATAATGAAAAATATAAATAATTCAAATGTTTCATCTATTATGACAGGGAAAGGAAGAAAAGTAAAAAATAATAAAAAAAGGTCTGTAAAAAAAATAAAACAAAATAAAAATCTTAAAAAGTCAAGAAAATCTAAAAGGAAATAATTTTGAAAATGTGAATTTCTCTCTTCGTTATCTTTTATAACTTACTTTAATTTACATATTTTACTGTTTTCCTCACTAATAATTACTTTACCTGGTATATCTGTTTTTTCTACATTTTTAACTTGAGTATACACAAATTCAATATTACTACTAGATTTTACATTATTTGTATATTGTTTACATAATAACCCTCCGTGTTTTATTATATAATTACGTTCTTTTTTACTTAACTTACTATTCAAATCAGATACTTTTGCTATAACGTGACAAGAAGGTGTATTATTACTTATATGAAACCAAACATCTTCTGGATTAGACAATGTAATAATTTCATCATTTTCTAATTTATTTTGACCAATGATGTAAGTAATTGTTTCTTTTTTATTTGGAATAGATAAATTTATTTCTTTCATTAATAATTTTAAATACAATAAAAATATACAAAATAATAATCAATTTTATTTTTATTCTGTATACAAATAAAAAAAATTGAAATGCTTTTTATAAATGCTTAAATAGTAACTTAAGAAAGCTAACAATGAACTCCGTTTATAACAATCAAATGACATCTTCTATTATCAGCATTTATATTCCACGTATGCATTCTAATGTATCTGAAACACATATTTCAGATATATTCTTTAATCAAGCATTTGGAAGTGTAAGTTGTGTAGATTTTGTGCCCATTGATAAACGTCCGGGATTTGTTGAATATGTAGATAATGTAGTTAAATCTGCTTTTGTTCATTTTCATTACTTCAATAATAATAAAGCCGTTCAAGATATATTAGAAAAATTAAATCAATGTACTAGTCATAAGTTTTATCCTTATGATAATAATAATCATTATTGGGTTCTTTTGAAAGCAAAGAATGTAGTTCCAAGAACAATGATGAATAACTCTCAAATTGTAGAAAATTGTCGTTATTTAGAGAATAAAGTTGTTGTTTTAGAAGAAAAAATAGAATCTTTACAATCTTTGTTATATCAATTAGTAGGTGGTCTTTTTAATCAAGAATCACAATCAGAAATATTAAACAATTATATAAATCAAATTTATCCTAATCAAAATAGTGTTACTTTTAATAAAGACAAAAATAGTAAATGGGGTTTTGATCCAACCACTCGTCAAGGAGATGAATGTGAAGAAAGACTTTCAGTTATTGAAAGTCAACTTATGAAAGT
>Ga0209550_10000301_pt1 | contig 44669 bp, 37 predicted proteins | sample LauGreSuBDMM15SN_2_FD_187567 | JGI IMG/M metagenome (GOLD analysis project Ga0209550, IMG submission 187567) | Freshwater lake microbial communities from Lake Michigan, USA - Su13.BD.MM15.SN (SPAdes) (version 5) | ecosystem: Environmental > Aquatic > Freshwater > Lake | place: Lake Michigan...
GCCAGTTTGTCAAGCTCATTGGTACTGACACCCGGTTTGACAAAGGGTGTTAAATAATCGAGTACTTCGGATGCAAGGCGTCCTGCCACACGCATGCCGTTGGCGCCGTCGGCGTCTTTGAGGGTGATTGTCATGGAATGGGATTATCCCATCTTGAAGACAATTTTGCAGAATAGGGCGCCTGCAGCGGGTAAAATAAAGGCTCGTTCAGTGCCCCAGTCAGCGGCATTTGAGACACTTTTCACATTGCCCTCAAGGCCAGCCAGTGACCCTGCATACTCTTATCTTGGAAGGCGGTAACGCCCTCAGTGAATTTCGCATTCAGCAATTGCTTCCGAGGTTGCAGGCTCATTGCCCTGATATCAAGGGTCTCACTGGGCAGTATTTGCACTTGGTCGCAAGCCCAGAAACGCTGGACCTGACTCATCAAAATGTCTTAAAACAGCTACTCACTTATGGTGAGCCATTTGAAATAGATTCGTCAATAGAGGTGCAAGCTTGCATTCCCATTTATGTGTCTCCCCGGTTAGGTACCGTATCGCCTTGGGCATCCAAGGCCACTGACATTGCGCACAACTGTGGTTTGAAAGTTAAGCGCATCGAGCGTTTGCTGGTCTATTCACTGCAGTTTAAAAATGCCAAGGTAGCAAAGTCTGTGTCAGTAGACACACGACTGAAATTGTCAGACTTGCTGCATGACAGGATGACCGAGTCGGTTCTCGCCCAACGCGATGATGCATTGGCCCTCTTCACTGAATTGCAAGCCCAAGCACTTTTGCATGTTGATGTGTTGCAGGGAGGCAGGGGCGCACTGGTCAAAGCCAATCAAGAGTTTGGTTTGGCATTGGCAGAGGATGAAATTGATTATCTTTTAAGTTCTTTTCAACAGCTTGGCAGAAACCCCAGCGACGTTGAGCTGATGATGTTTGCACAGGCCAACAGCGAGCACTGCCGACACAAAATTTTCAATGCCCAATTCACCATTGATGGTGAGGCCCAAGCCCACAGCTTGTTTGGCATGATTCGACACACACATCAGCAAAACCCGCAACATACCGTGGTGGCTTACTCCGACAACGCATCCATCATGGTGGGTCACCAAGTTGAACGTTTTGCGGCCAAGCAAGGGGGCGCTTACCAAAAAGAAAACGCCCTGCACCATGTTTTGATGAAGGTCGAAACTCACAATCATCCCACGGCCATCTCGCCTTATCCTGGCGCCTCCACAGGCGCAGGTGGTGAGATTCGGGACGAGGGCGCCACAGGCCGAGGCTCTAAGCCCAAGGCTGGATTGACAGGCTTCTCGGTTTCAAAATTGTGGGATAGTCCACATGGAAAACCAGAGCACATTGCCAGTCCTTTGCAAATCATGACAGAAGGGCCTTTGGGAGGTGCGGCATTCAACAACGAATTCGGCCGTCCTAATTTATTGGGTTACTTTCGGGAATATGAGCAGGTGGTTGACGGTGTTGTGCGCGGCTATCACAAGCCCATCATGATCGCGGGTGGTTTGGGTGTGATTGACGACACTCAAACCCAAAAAATTCAATTTCCTGCGGGCACGCTTTTGGTTCAATTGGGCGGGCCAGGCATGCTCATTGGCATGGGAGGCAGCGCTGCCAGTTCAATGGCTTCAGGAACCAACGCGGCCAATTTGGACTTTGATTCTGTGCAGCGCGGTAACCCTGAAATTGAGCGGCGCGCTCAAGAGGTGATCAACCATTGTTGGGTCTTGGGGCGGGCCAATCCCATTTTGGCCATTCACGATGTGGGGGCGGGTGGTTTGTCCAATGCTTTCCCCGAACTCACCAACGATGCAGGACGGGGTGCGCGCTTTGATTTGCGCGCCGTGCCGCTTGAGGCTTCTGGCTTGTCACCTAAAGAAATTTGGTCTAACGAAAGCCAAGAGCGATATGTCTTGGCCATTGCGCCAGAGTCGCTTGATTTGTTCAAGTCTTTTTGCAATCGTGAGCGCTGCCCATTTGCCGTGGTGGGAGTAGCCACAGAAGAACGTCAACTGGTCTTAACTGACGAACAAGCGCTCGATGAAAAGTTGAAAAGTCCGGTCGATATGCCGATGAATGTGTTGTTGGGGAAGCCACCCAAAATGCATCGCCAGGTTACTTCAGTAAAGCGCACCACTAAGCCCATCAATCTGACGGGCGTCAGTCTGCAAGATGCTGTTGTGAGCGTTCTCAGTCATCCCACTGTGGCCTCTAAACGATTTTTAATCACCATCGGAGATCGGTCGGTAGGTGGTTTGACGCATCGCGATCAAATGGTGGGCCCATGGCAAGTTCCGGTGGCCGATTGTGCCGTTACTTTGGCCGACTATAAGGGCTTTCAAGGCGAGGCCATGAGCATGGGAGAGCGTACGCCTTTGGCCAGCATCGATGCCGCAGCGTCAGGCCGTATGGCGGTGGCTGAGGCCATTACCAATTTATTGGCTGCGCCCATTGAGCTAGACCGCGTCAAACTCAGTGCCAACTGGATGGCTGCTTGCGGCGAACCAGGCGAAGACGCCGCGCTTTATGAAACCGTCAAGGCAGTGGGGCTTGAGTTGTGTCCAGCGCTGGGTGTTTCAATTCCCGTGGGCAAAGACAGCCTGTCGATGAAAACACAGTGGACCGAAAACGGTGAGTCACACAAGATCACTTCACCAGTGAGTTTGGTGGTGAGTGCATTTGCCAGCTTGCCAGATGTGCGCGGTACTTTGACACCTCAGTTGAATGCCAGTGTGACCGATTCCTCCTTGATTTTGATCGATTTGAGCAATGGTCAAAACCGCATGGGTGGCAGTATTTTGAGTCAGGTTTTGAACCAATCAGGCGATCAGGTGCCTGATTTGGAGAAGCCTGAAAACTTGGTCAATTTGGTCAAGGTAATCAACTTACTCCGCCAGCAATGCAAAATTTTGGCTTACCACGATCGAAGTGATGGCGGCTTGTTAAGCACTGTGGCAGAGATGTGTTTTGCGGGCCAAGTGGGGGTTGCTCTAAACCTCGACCTTTTGGTCACTGAAGGCGATGGCATTTCAGACAGCCGTGCTGAATATGGCGATGCCAAAAATTGGGCCCAGCAAATTAGCGCCCGGCGTGAAGAGTTAACGCTCAAAGCGCTTTTCAATGAAGAGCTTGGCGTTGTGATTCAAATCGCCACCGAAGATCGTGCAGAAGTCATGCAACTCTTGCGTGCGCATGGTCTTTCAAAGCACAGCCATGTGGTGGGTAAAACTCGACCTGCTCATTCCGCCATTGACAAAGGCGTGGGGTCCTTGAGCATTTGGCGCGACACCCAAGAAATTTTCACAGCCAAGTTGGAAGACTTGCACCAAGTTTGGGACAGCGTCAGTTGGAAAATTTGCCAACAGCGCGATAACGCAAGCTGTGCAGACATGGAGCATGCTGGTGTTGGTCGCTCCGACAATCCTGGCCTGCACCTTGCCTTGTCTTTCAACCCCGAAGACAACGTGGCTGCGCCTTATCTAAATTTGGCCCAACCACGAGTGGCCATTCTGCGTGAACAAGGTGTTAATTCGCACGTTGAAATGGCTTACGCTTTCAGTCAGGCAGGCTTTGAGTCACATGATGTTCACATGACGGATTTGCAAACGGGACGTGTGAGCCTGAAAGATTTTCAAGGCCTTGTCGCCTGTGGTGGTTTCTCATACGGCGACACTTTGGGTGCTGGTATTGGCTGGGCAAGAAGCATCACCTTCAACCCGTTGTTGGCCGATGAATTCAAAGCCTATTTTGCTCGCACAGACACCTTTGGTTTAGGTGTTTGCAATGGTTGCCAGATGTTTGCAGAATTGGCAGACATCATTCCTGGCGCACAGCATTGGCCACGCTTTACCACCAACCAAAGTGAGCGGTTTGAGGCCAGGCTTTCGATGGTTGAGGTCTTGTCATCGCCAAGCCTTTTCTTTGAAGGCATGGCTGGAAGCCGCATGCCCATTGCAGTTGCACACGGTGAAGGATTTGCCAATTTCAAGTATCGGGGTTCTGCGCAAAAAGTGATCAGTGCCATGCGCTTTGTCGACAATGCAGGCTTGGCCACAGAAACTTATCCGGCCAATCCCAACGGCAGTATGGGTGGTCTAACAGCAGTTACAAGCACCGATGGCCGCTTCACAGCCATGATGCCACACCCTGAGCGGGTTTTTCGGAATGTTCAGATGAGCTTCACGTCAGGCAATGTGTCTGACTTCAGCCCATGGCTCAGAATGTGGCAAAACGCACGCCGTTGGCTCAAGTAAATAAGAACTTGGACTTATTTCACCTTGGCTTTGGCGCGCAAATCTTCTTGGAATTTACCCAATTTGGTTTGCGTCAATTGCTGAGTAATTTGTGGCTTGACCTCTTCCAATTTGGGCAATTGTGCTTCACGAATATCGTCTACCCGAATGACGTGAAAGCCGAATTGACTTTTCACCGGCACATCGGTCAATTGACCTTTTTCAAGTTTGACCAAGGCACTGGCAAACTCAGGTACGTAGCTGGCTGCACTGGCCCAATCTAAATCACCGCCATTGGCGCCTGAACCTGGATCCTTGGATGCTTTTTTAGCCAAGTCTTCAAACTTGCCACCTTTTTTCAGATCGGCAATGAGAGCTTTGGCTTCGTCTTCTTTTTCGACCAAGATATGGCGAGCACGGTACTCTTTGCCACCATTGGCAGCTACAAATTTGTCGTATTCAGCTTTGATTTCTGCATCTGTGACAGGGTTCTTCTTTTGGAAGTTGGCAAACAGCTCGCGAATTAACAGGCTTTGGCGCGCCAATTCGAGTTGCGTTTTGTAGTCTTCGCTGGCTTCAAGGCCGCGCTTGCGAGCTTCTTGCATGAAGATTTCACGGGCAATGAGTTCTTCTTTGATTTGCGCCAAGATTTCTGGCGTGACAGGTCGGCCAGAGCGCTCAACTTGTTGTTTGAGGGCCTCTACGCGAGAGCTAGGTACGGGCTTGCCGTTCACAACTGCCAAATTTTGTGCCATTGCAGACAAGCTCAGTGCTGCGACCAAGCTCAAGGCCAATTTCGAAAGTTTCATCAGATTCCTCAGATTGCAATTAAATTTAGTTAGATCGAAATTCTATCGCCAGAGCGTGAAGCCCATTGTCCAAGAATTCTTGGAGCGAATCATACACAAGGCGGTGACGCTGGACGCGATTGAGCTTTTCAAAATGAGCGGAGGCAATGACCACCCGGTAATGGCTGTTGAGACCCAAATCATTGGCACCAGCATGGCCGGCGTGCTGCGCACTTTCGTCGATGACTTCTAAGAAGCTGGGCTCAAAGCATCTTTGCAAAGTTGCCACCATGAGGGGTTGCCAAGAGGTATTGGGGGGGAGGGTGTTTTGATCAGACATGTGGTGCGCTCATTTGACAGATTCATCATTGGCAGCATTCTCGGCAGGCGGCACGTGCTTGGCAATGTAAAAACCCGTTCCGACAATGAAGATCAAAGGGAATATGTAACCCCATATTTTGAAATTCACCCAGTCTTCAGTACTGAAATAGTGGGCCACGTAAGCATTCAAGGCTGACATGAAAATGCAATAAAGGATCCATGCCGTGCTCAAAGTTTGCCAATTGGCATCTGGCAGGTTGACTTGACTGCCCAACATTGTTTTTAAGAAGTTTTTCTTGAACAGATATTGAGCAACAAACAAACCCAAGGCCATGCAACCGTAAAGAAGAGTTGGTTTGAATTTGATAAAACGATCATCGTGCAAAACCAGGGTGAGGGTGCCAAAGACCAATATCAAAGCCAAGGTGACCTTTTGAAGAGTGGCCAATTTGCCATCAAGTCGATACATCAAAAGGCTTTGCACCACAGTGGCGGCCATGAGCACAGCAGTGGCTTCATAAATGCTGGCGAATTTGTAGGCTGCAAAAAAGAGCAGTATGGGAAAAAGGTCGAGCGCAATTTTCATCTTAGCTTTTCTGAAAATTCAAAGAAGCAGAATTCATACAGTACCTCAGACCCGTTGGCGCTGGGCCATCCTCAAACACATGGCCCAAGTGAGCACCACATTGAGCGCAAACACTTTCAACTCGCACCATGCCATGACTGCGGTCTACTTTTTGGGCAATGGCATCGGGCTCAGCCGCCTGGTAAAAAGAGGGCCATCCACAACCAGCGTCGAATTTGGTGGCTGAATCAAACAGCTTTGCATCACAGCAGACGCAGTTGTACTGGCCATGCTCCCAGTGGGTTTCGTATTTGCCAGAATAAGGGCGTTCTGTGGCGGCACGCCGGGTGACTTCAAAAGCCAGTGGCTCTGCATTCTTGGCAATTAACCAAGCACGCCATTCGGCATCTGTTTGCGGTAATTTGGTTTGAGACATGTTGAAAGTCTAACGTTAGTCAAGGTGAAAAATAGACGAAAAGTAGATTTTGGCTTAGGAAGAACAGCTGATTTCAATTTGGGCAGCCCAGTCGGGTGGCAAGTTGGCATAGTGGTCAAATTTCATTTGTTCATCAAAGGGCGATTGCAGCAATTTGAATAAGGTTTCGACTTCCGAATGATCACCTAACTTTGACTTTTGAATAGCCGCCTCTGCCAAATGATTGCGCAGCACATATTTGGGGTTGATAGAAAGCATCTTCTTCACCGTTGCTTCGGAGGGCTTGCTTTGCAGTCGAGACAAATAACGGTCGCGCCAACCTACCCAGGCCGATTGATCAATGAACAAATCTGCGACCGCTTGCCATTCAAGGCTGGCAGCCTCTGTTTTGACTGCCGCATGGCTTAATTTTCGCCAGAAAATAGAAAAGTCAACTTGTTCCTTGGCCAGCATTTCTAATCCATCATTGAGCAGCGTCTGGTCTTCTAGCGCAGCTGCTTCATCCTCTTGCACCTGCAAACCCAATTTCCCAAAAAAGCACTGACTCCAATTTTCTGAGAAAACTTTCTTGTAGGTTTCAAGTGCCTTGACCGCCAGATCTTGATCGTCAATGAGCGGCATCAATGCTTGACCAAGACAAAATAAATTCCAGTAAGCCACTTGGGCTTGCCTTCCATAGGCATACCTCCCCTGATGGTCCGAGTGGTTGCAGATATGCTGAGGGTTGAAACCATCCAAAAATTGGAAGGGGCCGTAGTCAAGCGTCAAGCCCAAAATACTCATGTTGTCGGTATTCATCACACCATGGCAGAAACCAACCGATTGCCATTGAGCAATTAACTTGGCTGTGCGAGAAGTGACGTGCGCAAGTAACTCTGCATAGGGATTGGACGTAGAAAAATTTTCGTCCTTGAAATAATGTTGAATGACGAAGTCTGCCAATTGCCTCAAGTGCGCTGGTCCTGAAGGTGCTGGCTCATTGGCAAAATGTTCGAAGTGACCAAACCGAATGAAACTTGGAGCGGTTCGAGTCACGATGGATGCAGTTTCTAGTTCCTCTCGCAACACCGGCTTGGGAGAACTTGTGATGCAAAGCGCCCTGGTGGTGGGGATGCCAAGCCCTGCCATGGCCTCACTGCAAAGGAATTCCCGAATGCTTGAGCGCAAAACGGCCCGGCCATCGCCCATTCTAGAAAACGGCGTTTTTCCGGCCCCTTTGAGTTGGATTTCTACGGGGCCCTGAGGGCCTTCATACTCACCCAAACACAATGCGCGACCGTCCCCCAATTGACCAGCCCAATGGCCAAACTGGTGACCACTGTAAACACTGGCTTGTGCTTGCATGCCTTCCCACAGGCCATTGCCACTGAAAACAGCCAACCCCTCTGGATTTTCGAGCCAATCGGGGGGCAAGCCTAAGCTGTGGCTAAGTTGGAAGTTGCGGCACACCCAACTAGGCTGTGGCACAGGAGTGGGTAAGACCTGGGCAGAGAAGGCTGGCCCCAATGCTGTGAATCGATTAATCCATGTCATAAACTGCATTGTCTACGGGTTTCGATGAACCCGTGGTGACACAGGTTAAGGGCTTGGCACTGACCAGTCGTGCTAAAAAGCGGTTTGTCGCAGTTAATTGATTGAGGTGTCTATGTTTGGACTGATGCAACAGCATTCATTGCTGATTTCTTCTTTGATTGAGTTTGCCAATAGGCACCATGGTGATGGCGAGGTTGTTTCTAAGCGTGTGGAGGGTGATCTTCATCGCTACACATGGGCTGATGTTGCCAGCCGATCGCGTCAAATGGCCAATGCGCTAGATGCACTTGGTCTTGAGCAAGGCCAACGCGTTGCCACCTTGGCTTGGAATGGTTACAGACACCTAGAGCTTTATTTTGGTGTGAGTGGATCAGGCCGTGTTTTGCACACTTTAAATCCGAGGTTGCATCCTGACCAAGTGGTTTGGATTGCCAATCACGCTGAAGACCAAGTTCTTTTCTTCGACATGACGTTCTTGCCTTTGGTGCAAGCGGTTCATGCCAGATGCACCACCATACAACATTGGGTGGCCATGTGCGACGCAGACAAATTGCCGAAGGACACTGGCATTCCCAATTTGATCAGTTATGAATCGCTCATCGAAGTTCATTCAAACCATTATGTTTGGCCGGAATTGGATGAAAACACAGCTTCTAGCATGTGTTACACCAGTGGCACCACAGGCAACCCAAAAGCTGCTTTGTACAGCCATCGCTCTACCATGCTGCATGCCTATGCGGCTGCTTTACCTGATGTGATGTGCATCTCTGCGAAAGATGCAATTCTGCCTGTCGTTCCCATGTTTCATGTCAATGCTTGGGGCATTCCTTACAGTGCGGCCATGACCGGCGCCAAGCTGGTGTTTCCTGGCCCTGCACTAGACGGCAAGTCTGTCTATGAATTGATCGAGGCGGAAGGAGTGACATTTGCGGCAGGTGTTCCTACTGTTTGGCAAATGCTTTTAAGTCACATGAAGCCGAATGCTTTGAAGTTTTCATCCTTAAAGCGCACAGTGATTGGCGGATCAGCTTGCCCGCCCGCCATGATTGATGCTTTCCGCGAATCTTATGGTGTTGATGTTTTGCATGCCTGGGGCATGACTGAAATGAGTCCTTTGGGCACCTTGTGCACTTTGAAAAACAAGCACTTGAATTTACCCGCCGAAGCACAAATGAAGTTGCGTCTCAAGCAGGGACGTTGCATCTTTGGCGTCGACATGAAAATTGTGAACGATGCAGGCGAAGCCTTGCCCCACGATGGCAAAACCTACGGCGATTTATTGGTGAAAGGTCCTTGGATTATTCGAGAGTATTTCAAACAAGAGGGTGAATCTCCCTTGGTGGATGGATGGTTTCCAACAGGCGATGTGGCCACCATCGATGAAGATGGCTTTATGCAAATCACTGATCGCAGCAAAGACGTTATCAAGTCGGGCGGTGAATGGATCAGCTCGATTGACATTGAAAACATTGCCATGGCGCACCCCAATGTCATGATGGCGGCTTGCATTGGCATGCCACATCCAAAGTGGGATGAACGGCCTGTGGTGTGTGTGGTGAAAAAACCAGGCGCCGAAATCACATCGCTTGAGCTGTTGAAATTTTACGAAGGTAAAACAGCCAAGTGGCAAATACCTGACGATGTTATTTTTGTCGATGCTATTCCCTTAGGCGCCACAGGGAAAATGCTCAAAACCAAGTTGCGAGAGCAGTTGGCTGAATACAAGCTCCCAATTGTCTGAGCTGGTGTATTTTCTGGGGGTTTTTACTCAGTAAAAAGTTTGTTATCAGTCGCTTGTGCGATACGTCATAGGGCAAACCCCGACCGTCATTTCTCGCAAAACAGTTACGCTGACACCGTTACATTTTTTCATAACTGTTGGAGCTAAATATGAAATTCGCAGTGCGTTCTATTGTTGTGGCCTCATTGGCCTTGTCGGCTTTTGGTGCTTTTGCTCAAAAGGGCGAAACAGTCAAGATTGCTTGGATCGATCCACTATCAGGTCTCATGGCCCCAGTTGGCAATAACCAACTCAAGAGTTTTCAATTTTTTGCTGAGAAGTACAGCAAGATCAATCCAGCTGGCGTCAAATTTGAAGTGGTTGGTTTTGACAACAAACTCAGCCCTGCAGAAAGCTTGAACGTTTTGAAGGCCGCTACCGACCAAGGTATTCGCTACATCACACAAGGCAACGGTTCAGGTGTTGCGGGTGCTTTGATTGAAGCTGTGAGCAAACACAACGAACGCAATCCTGGTAAAGAAATTATTTTCTTGAATCACTCTGCTGTTGATCCAGATTTCACAAACAGCAAGTGCAACTATTGGCACTTCCGTTTTGATGCAGACACTTCCATGAAAATGGAAGCGCTCACCACATTCATGAAAGACCGCCCCGAAACCAAAAAGGTGTTCTTGCTGAATCAAAACTATTCTCACGGCCACCAAGTTGCCAAGTTCTTTAAAGAAGGCATTTCTCGCAAGCGCCCCGACATTCAAATCGTCGGTGAAGACTTGCACCCATTGGCCCAAGTTCGCGATTTCGCGCCTTACATTGCAAAAATCAAGGCGTCTGGTGCAGACTCTGTGGTCACCGGCAACTGGGGCTCCGATTTGGCCTTGTTGGTCAAGGCTGCCAATGAAGGTGGTTACACCGGCAATTTCTACACTTACTACACTGGCGTTACAGGTACACCTACCGCTTTGGGCAAATCCGGTGAAGGTCGTGTCTTCCAAATTGCCTATGGCCACTACAAAATGGGCGGCCAGATGGACAAATGGCAAGACGAGTTCAAAGCCAAATTCAATGACGACTTCTACACAGGTTCTGTCCACAGCATCTTTGCCGTTTTGGGTGATGCCATGGCCAAGGCCAAGTCAACAGAGCCTGCCAAAGTGGCAGCAGCCATGGAAGGCTTGACCACCAAGAGCATCTTCAACGGTGAAGTGCAAATGCGCAAATCTGACCACCAGTTGCAGCAGCCTTTGTATCTCACGGTTTGGAGCAAGGTTGATAAAAAGTACAACTACAGTGTTGAAAACACTGGCATGACTTTGATCCCTGTTAAAGAGTTCCCATCCTACATTTCTAGCACGCCCACAAGCTGCCAGATGAAGCGTCCAGGCTAATTTGAGTGAGTCTTTAGTAGGGCCCGCTCCTCTGGGGGTCGGGCCCTTCTTGTTTTTTTGACTTGTCACTTCAGGCAGAAGGTTTTTTTATGGAGTTCTTCATCATCTCCATGCTCAATGGTTTGAGCTACGGGTTGTTGCTATTTATGCTCAGTTCTGGGCTGACGCTGATTTTCAGCATGATGGGCGTCTTGAATTTTGCCCATGCGTCGTTTTACATGATTGGCGCTTATTTTGGTTTCACGCTAACCAAAATAATTGGTTTTTGGCCCGCATTGATCATTGCTCCCATTTTGGTGGGTGCTTGCGGAGTTATTTTTGAGCGGCTTACGCTGCGTAAAGTACACAAGTTTGGCCATGTCCCCGAGCTCTTGGTCACCTTTGGTTTGTCCTATATTGTTTATGAATTGGTCCAACTCGTTTGGGGCCGTACCGCGGTGGAATTTGTGCCGCCAGAATTGCTCAAAGGCTCTGCATTCACACTCATCAACCACACGACCCAAGGCTTGAACATGGTTTGGGGAGCAGCACCCGCTGAAATGTGCAAGTCTGTTGACGATGCCATTCGAATTGTTTGTTCACCGTTTCCTGCTACACGAGCATTCATGATGTTTGTGGCTTTGTTGATGTTGTTGTCTTTGTGGCTCTTGCTCACCAAAACACGCATTGGCTTGGTCATTCAGGCTGCCTTGACGCACCCAGAAACAGTAGAAGCATTGGGGCACAACGTGCCTCGTGTTTTCATGATGGTGTTTGGTGCAGGCACTGGCTTGGCTGGTTTGGCGGGCGTTATTGGCGGCAGTACTTTCGTCACAGAACCTGCCATGGCAGCCACTGTGGGTTCTGTTATTTTTGTGGTGGTGGTGGTTGGCGGTATGGGTTCTTTGTCTGGCGCATTTTTGGCGTCTGTTCTCATAGGCGTCATTCAAACATTTGCCATCGCCTTTGATTACTCTTTTGTAAGTGTCGCCAAAGACCTCGGTTTCCAACTTTCAGATGCACTTGCCAACAATTCAGTTTTGAAATTGACAGTTTCACAAGTGGCGCCCATCCTGCCGTACTTGTTTTTGGTCTTGATTCTGATTTTCCGTCCTAAAGGGCTTTTAGGAACAAGGGAAGGTTGAAATCATGAAAACTTATCAATTTAAACCATACAACGTTGGCCGATGGGTTATTTGGAGCCTGTTTGCCATCGTCTTGATTTTTGCACCGCTCATTTTCACCAGCAATTTGTCGGGCACCATGCTGGCCCAAATGGGCATTGCCATCATTGCCTGTTTGTCCTACAACATTCTGTTGGGGCAAGGCGGCATGCTGAGCTTTGGTCATGCTGTTTATACGGGCTTAGGTTCTTTTGTGGCCATCCATGCTCTGAACGCAATCACAGCTGGCACATCCAGCATTCCAGTGAGTTTATTGCCATTGGTTGGCGGCTTTGCAGGAATTGGCTTTGCAGTTTTGTTGGGCTACGTGACCACCAAAAAATCGGGTACGCCTTTTGCCATGATCACGCTGGGGGTAGCTGAGTTGGTGTTTGCCATGTCACTCATGTTCTCCGAATTTTTTGGTGGCGAAGCAGGCATCTCGGGCAATCGAGTTGCAGGGCAAACGGTTTGGGGTATCACTTTTGGCCCTCAAATCCAAGTCTATTATTTGATTGCCATCTACACCTTCATTTGTGTGGCACTCATGTATGCATTCACCCAAACTCCCTTGGGCAGAATTTTGAACGCGGTGCGCGACAACCCGGAAAGGGTTGAATTCATTGGTTACAACACGCAGCGTGTGCGCTACTTTGCCTTCATCATTGCCGGTTTTTTTGCAGGCATTTCTGGCGGCTTAGGCGCACTCAACTTTGAAATTGTAACTTCAGAAGTGGTTGGAGCAGGACGCTCTGGCGGCTATTTGTTGTTCACATTCTTAGGCGGCGCAACGTTCTTCTTTGGACCCATCATTGGTGGCATCCTGATGGTTTTAGCCTTTGTGCTTTTGTCTGAACTCACCAAAGCTTGGCTACTTTACTTGGGCTTGTTGTTTTTGTTTATGGTCATGTATGCACCTGGCGGCATTGCCAGCCTCATCATGATGAACTTGCGTGTGGCTGCGTTTGGCAAACTCAAACAAATTTGGGTTAGTTATTTGGCTTTGTTTGTCACGGGCTTCGTTGCACTCATTGGTGCAGGTGCCATGATTGAAATGGTTTACCACTTGCAACTCAATTCTGCCTTGGGCGATACCTTGAATTTCATGGGCACCACCCTGAATGCCAAGGGCGTAGACAGCTGGGTTGGATCTATCTTCATCATGCTCACTGGATTGGGTTTGTTTGAAGTGGTTCGGCGTCATTTCCTCATTGAGTGGGGTGACATCCAAGTCGAAATTGAAAAAGAAATTAAACGTCGGGAGACAGCGTGATGTCATATGCGCTAGAACTCAAAGATCTCCGAAAAAATTTCGGTAAAACTGAAATCATTCGCGGTGCCAATTTGGCAGTGAACGCTGGTGAGCGTGTTGCCATCATTGGCCCCAATGGTGCCGGCAAGTCCACCTTGTTCAACCTCATCAGCGGTCGCTTTGGACCCACCAGTGGTGAAATTCTTCTGAATGGCCAACGCATTGATCACAAAGCCCCCTACGAAATCAATCGGATGGGCTTGTCTCGCAGTTTTCAAATTACCAACATTTTCCCCAAGCTCAGTGTTTTTGAAAATCTCCGGTGTGCAGTGCTCTGGAGCCTTGGCTACAAGTACACATTTCTCAAATTCCTATCCGGGCTCAAGGATGCCAATGAGTTGGCCGAGAAATACATGGCCATGATTCGCCTTGATAAAAAACGTGATTTGCTGGCCATGAATTTGACCTATGCTGAGCAACGCGCACTTGAAATTGGCATCACTATTGCTGGTGGCGCCAATGTGATTTTGTTGGATGAACCTACAGCGGGTATGAGCAAAAGCGAAACCTCACGTTTTATCAATCTGATCAAAGAAGTGACGGTTGGCAAAACCTTGCTCACAGTGGAGCACGACATGGGTGTTGTGTTTGGCCTGGCAGACAAAATTGCTGTGGTTGTTTATGGCGAAGTCATTGCTTACGACACACCAGAGGCAGTTCGATCGAACGCCAGAGTTCAAGAGGCCTACTTGGGCGCACACTCGGATGAAGATCAAGCGGGAGCCCACTGACATGTTAAACATCGACAACCTGCATGCTTTTTATGGCAAAAGTCATGTGCTTCATGGCGTGAGTTTCAATGTCAAAGCTGGCGAAATTGTGGCCTTGCTTGGCCGAAATGGTTCAGGCAGATCGACCACGGCCAAAGCCATTATGGGTTTGGTTGATTGCCAGGGCGATATCAAATGGAAAGACAAGCAAATTGTGGGTAAAAAAGCCTTCGAAATTGCTCACCTTGGTTTGGGCTATGTCCCCGAAAACCGCGATATTTTTCCCAAATTAACGGTTCATCAAAATTTACTCTTGGGTCAAAAAGGCAAGGGCAAGGGTGCTCGCTGGACTTTTGAGGACATGTATCAAATGTTCCCAAGACTTTTGGAAAGGCAGCACACCGAGGCTGGGGTTTTGTCTGGTGGCGAGCAACAAATGCTCACCCTTTGCAGAACTCTCATGGGCGATCCCGATCTCATCATCATTGATGAGCCAACGGAGGGTTTGGCGCCCAAGATTGTGGTGCTAGTGGGGCAATACCTCCAGAAGCTGAAAGAACGCGGCGTATCCGTCTTGCTCATTGAACAAAAACTCACCATCGCCATGAAGATTTCCGATCGAGCCCTCGTGATGGGGCACGGAAGTATCGTGTTCGAAGGAACACCCACAGAGTTGACCGAGAATACCTACATTCGCAAGGAGTGGTTAGAGGTTTAAAGTCCTTTTGAGGCCTTCTACAAGGGTCTCTTGAGCGACATAATCTCTTTCCACCCAGTTTGAAACCCCCTAGAATCGTGAAAAATAGAACGCCCGTTCTTTTTTAGAGACAGCTACCACCTGAGAGGAAAGCAGCATGACCGCTGAATACAAAGTCATTGGCGATGTGGCCGTGATCACCATGAGCAACCCGCCTGTCAATGGGCTCGGGCTTGCAACCCGCGTTGGCATCACCAACGGCTTGACCCAAGCCAACAGCGACGCAGCTGTCAAATCGATCATCATCACAGGTGCCGGCAATGCCTTTTCGGGCGGTGCCGACATCAATGAATTTGGATCACCCAAAGCCATTCAAGAACCCAATCTTTTAAGTGTTATCCGCGCTTGCGAGAACTCAGCGAAACCTGTCTTGGCAGCAGTTCACTCTGTCGCCATGGGCGGTGGTTTGGAATTGGCATTGGGTTGTCACTATCGCATGGCTGCGCCAGGTTGCAAAGTGGCTTTGCCTGAAGTCAAGCTAGGCTTAATTCCCGGTGCTGGTGGTACACAGCGTTTGCCACGTGTGTTGGGCGTTGAGCCAGCCCTCAACATGATTGTCAGCGGTGAACCCATCAACAGCGAAATGCTGGCCATGTTGCCAGGTCAGAAGTTGTTCGATCGAATGGCCACATCGGCTGAATCTTTGGCTGCTGAAGCCATGGCATACGCCAAAGAATTGGCTGCTCAGCACGCAGACGGTTCTGCATTGCCCTTGGTTCGCAATTTGCCCTGCAAGCATCCTCAAGGCGACGCTTACTTCCAGTTTGCTCGCAACATGGTCAAAGGCATGGCAAAAAACTACCCGGCACCTCCAAAGTGTGTCGATGCAGTTGAAGCTGCGACCAAGAAAAAATTTGAAGACGGCATGGTCTTTGAGCGTGAGATTTTCACCAACCTCATGTGGACACCTGAGTGCCGTGCCTTGCGTCATATTTTCATGGCCGATCGTGCGGCTTCCAAAATTCCTGATGTGCCAAGCGACACACCCAAGCGCAACATTGCGTCTGTGGCCGTCATTGGTGCTGGCACCATGGGTGGCGGCATTTCCATGAACTTCTTGAACGCCGGCATTCCCGTCAAGATGTTGGAAATGAAGCAAGAAGCCCTGGATCGTGGCGTAGCCACCATTCGCAAGAACTACGAAGCCCAAGTGAAGAAGGGTAAGTTGAAGCAAGACAAATACGAACAACGCATGGCCTTGCTCACCACCACCTTGAGCTATGACGACATTGGCAGCGCCGACTTGGTCATTGAAGCCGTGTTCGAAGAGATGGGTGTGAAAGAAGCCGTCTTCAAGAAACTCGACGAAGTGATGAAGCCTGGTGCCATCTTGGCCTCCAACACATCCACTTTGGACGTCAACCAAATTGCATCCTTCACCAAGCGTCCAGAAGACGTGGTGGGCATGCACTTCTTCAGCCCTGCCAACGTGATGAAACTGTTGGAAGTGATTCGTGGCGCCAAAACCAGCAAAGAAGTTTTGGCCACTGTCATGGCATTGGGTAAAAAGATCAAGAAAACATCTGTGGTCTCTGGTGTTTGCGATGGCTTTATTGGCAATCGCATGATTGAACAATACAGCCGTCAAGCAGGCTTCCTCATTGAGGAAGGTTGCACCCCAGCACAAGTTGACAAAGCCGTTGAAAAGTTCGGTTTTGCCATGGGCCCGTTCCGCATGGGCGATTTGGCTGGCAACGACATTGGCTGGGCTATTCGCAAGCGTCGCAACGTTGAGCGCCCTGGCATGAAGTACAGCAAAACAGCCGACCTCTTGTGCGAGATGGGCCGCTTTGGTCAGAAGACAAACGCTGGCTGGTACGACTATCAAGCTGGCAAACGCGATGCCATCCCAAGTGCTTTGGTGGTTGAGATGATTGAAAAGCACCGTGCCGCAGAAGGCATCACACCTCGCAAAATTTCTGACGAAGAAATTGTTCAGCGTTTGGTTTTCTCATTGGTCAATGAAGCTGCGCACATTTTGGAAGAGGGCATTGCCAGCAAGGCCTCCGACATCGACATGGTCTACCTCACCGGTTATGGCTTCCCCATCTTCCGTGGCGGCCCCATGTTGTACGCCGACCAAGTTGGTTTGTTCAACGTGGCCGAAGCCATGAAGCGCTTCGCTAAAAACCCACGCGACGATGCCGCTTTTTGGCAACCCGCACCGCTGCTTGCCCGTTTGGTGGCAGATGGCAAAACATTCAACTGATCAGAGGTATTCCATATGACCAACGCCGTCATTGTTTCCACCGCACGCACACCTCTGGCCAAGAGCTGGAAGGGTGCCTTCAACATGACCCATGGCGCTACCTTGGGTGGCCATGCCGTTCAGCACGCGGTTCAACGTGCGGGCATCGACGCCGCCGAAGTTGAAGACGTCATCATGGGTTGCGCTACACCAGAAGGCGCTACCGGCGCCAACATTGCTCGCCAAATTGCATTGAAGGCTGGCTTGCCCATTTCTGTGTCTGGCATGACCGTGAATCGTTTCTGCTCATCTGGTTTGCAGACCATTGCTTTGGCAGCGCAACGCATTATTGCTGGCGAAGGTCAGGTTTATGTGGCTGGTGGTGTCGAAAGCATTTCTTGTGTTCAACAAGAAGCCAACCAGCACATGTTGCAAGATTTGGCCTTGGCCAAGATGAAGCCAGAGATTTACTGGAATATGTTGCAAACTGCCGAGCAAGTGGCCAAGCGCTACAAGATTGGCCGTGATCGCATGGACGAGTATGGCGCTGCCAGCCAACAAAAGGCATGTGCCGCCCAAGCCGCTGGTTTGTTCAATGACGAAATTGCACCCATCACCGTGTCTGCTGGCGTGATTGACAAAGTCATGGGCATGATGACCAAGCAAGTGACGGTCAGCGTCGACGAAGGTTTGCGTGAAGGCACCACTGTCGAAGCCATCTCCGGTTTGCGCTCTGCTTTACCTGGTGGCTTGATTTCGGCTGGCAATGCCAGCCAGTTTTCAGACGGCGCAGGTGCTTGCGTTTTGATGGACGAGAAATTAGCTGAGCAACGCGGTCTGAAGCCACTGGGCCGCTTCCTGGGCTTTGCCGTTGCAGGTTGTGAGCCTGACGAAATGGGCATTGGACCTGTTTACGCTGTACCCAAAGCATTGGCACGTTTAGGCTTGAAGGTTTCCGACATCGATTTGTGGGAGTTGAACGAAGCCTTCGCTGTTCAAGTTTTGTACTGCCGCGATACCTTGGGCATTCCTCCCGATCGCCTGAATGTCAATGGCGGTGCCATTGCCGTGGGTCACCCTTACGGTGTAAGCGGTCAGCGCCTCACAGGGCACGCTTTGATCGAAGGCAAACGCCGCGGTGCCAAGCGGGTGGCAGTCACCATGTGCATTGGCGGTGGCATGGGTGCTTGCGGCATTTTTGAAGTGCTCTAAGCGTTTGCGCTAAGCATCCACGGGCGACCCGCTATCCATGCAGGCCGCCCGTTTTCATTTTCATTGAGATCTATTTGCCATGAGCCTTCGGACTACTCTGAATTTTTTGTTGTACGAATGGTTAGACGTTAACCAGTTGCAACAACGCGCGCGTTTTGCCGATCACAGCCAAGAAACATTTGATGCCGTGCTAGATACTTGCGAGCGCATTGCCCGCGAAAAGTACGCGCCGTTCAATCGCTTGGTAGATATCGAAGAGCCCCGCTTTGATGGTGAAAAAGTGATCTTGCCTCAAGCAACACATGACGCACAAAAAGCCTATGCCGAATCCGGTATGTTGAGCGCGGCGCAAGATTATGAAATTGGTGGCATGCAATTGCCTTACACCGTTGAGGCGGCTGCCAACACATTCTTTGCCATGGCTTCGGTCAGCATGGGCTCAGGCTTGTTGACTGTGGGCAATGCCAATTTGCTCATGGCGCACGGGTCGGAATTACAAAAGAAGGTGTTCGCGCTCAATGAGTTTTCGGGTCGTTGGTCAGGCACCATGTGCTTGTCTGAGCCCCAAGCGGGCTCGTCTTTGAGTGACGTCATGACCCGCGCCACACCCGATGGTGCTGCGTATCAGCAAGACCCTTTGGGAATGCGCTATCGCCTCAAAGGCAACAAAATGTGGATCTCGGCCGGGGAACACGAACTCACTGAAAACATCATCCATTTGGTCTTGGCCAAAATTCCTGGGGCTGATGGCAAATTGATACCTGGCGTTAAAGGTATCTCCTTGTTTATCGTGCCAAAGAAAATGGTTAACACTCAAGGCCAACTAACGGGTGTTCGCAACGATGTGGCTCTGGCAGGTCTCAACCACAAGTGCGGATGGCGTGGCACTACCAACACGCTGCTGAACTTCGGTGAGGGCAAGTTCAGAGTTTCAACTGACAACTCAGATTCTGATGGCTCGGGAGCAGTTGCTTACTTGGTGGGCGAACCTGGTCGCGGTTTGGGTTATATGTTTCATATGATGAACGAAGCTCGCATTGGCGTGGGCTTGGCAGCCACCATGTTGGGCATGGCAGGTTATGAAGCCAGCTTGGAGTACGCCAAAAACCGTCCGCAAGGTCGACCTGTAGCAGGTGGCACGCAGAAGGTGGTGAAAGACGCTGCGCAATCCCAAGTTCGCATCATTGAACATGCCGACATCAAGCGCATGTTGCTGGCCCAAAAGTCTTATTGCGAAGGTGCCTTAGCCCTGGAACTGTATTGCGCCAAATTGGTTGACGAACAACACACAGGATCTGCTGAGAGCGCAGATGAAGCTCGCTTGTTGTTGGAGGTCTTAACGCCCATTGCAAAGAGCTGGCCCAGCGAATGGTGCCTTGAAGCCAACAGTTTGGCCATTCAGATCCATGGTGGTTATGGCTACACCCGCGATTTCCCTGTTGAGCAGTATTGGCGTGACAACCGCTTGAACATGATTCACGAAGGAACCCATGGCATCCAAGGCATGGACTTGCTGGGTCGCAAAGTGTTGATGGAGGAAGGTAGGGGCGTGAAACTGTTGGCAGCCCGCATGCTGGCGACTGCGCAAAAAGCACAAGCTTCTCCCGATTTGGTCAATGACGCAAAAGCATTGACTGCTGCACTTCAAAAAGTAACACAAGCCACTCAAATGGCCTGGTCTACCGGACAACCTCAAGAAGCCTTGGCCAATGCAGTACCTTATTTGCAAGCCTTCGGTCATTTGGTCTTGGCTTGGATTTGGTTGGATGTGAGCGCATCATGCCGTGGTGAAGCTAACCCAAAACAAACAGGCCGACAAGCTGCGGCTCAATATTTCTATCGTTATGAATTGCCCAAGATTGATGCTTGGCTCAATGTTGTTGGCAATCGTGACATGACGTGTGCCAACTTGTCTGAAGAGGCCTTCTGATGACTCACATGAAGAGCGAGCCTAAAGGTTTGCGTCACATCGTGATGTGGACTTTGAAGGACGAAGCTGAAGGTCAGACCAAAGAACAAAACATGCAGAAAGCGCGTGAGTTGCTAATGGGTTGTTCAAGCTTGGTGCCAGGCATTGAACTTTTTGAGGTGGGTCTCAAGACCGATGGCCTCGATTGCACCTGTGATGTCATCTTGAATTCTGTTTTCAAAGATGAAGCAGCCTTGAGTGCTTATCAAAATCACCCCGACCATATGGCCATCAAGCCCTTCATGAAAGCCATTGTTGCTCAGCGACAGTGCATGGATTTTTGGAACTAATTTTTTTACAAAGGATTGAACATGACACGTACGGTCAAACAACTTTTCGATTTAACGGGCCAAACTGCATTGATCACCGGTGGCTCGCGAGGTCTTGGATTGCAAATGGCGCATGCCCTCGGCGAAGCTGGTGCGCGCTTGATGTTGAGCTCGCGCAAGGCGGATGATTTGCAAGAAGCTGTTGCCGAGCTCAAGGCTGCTGGCATTGAAGCCGACTTCATTGCAGCAGATTGCGGCAAAGAGGAAGACATCAGACGCTTGGCCCAAGAAACCGTCAAAAAAATGGGTCGCATCGACATCTTGATCAACAATGCCGGCGCCACTTGGGGTGCGGCTGCAGAAGTTCATCCAGTGTCGGCTTGGGACAAAGTGATGAACCTCAATGTGCGTGGCTATTTCATCTTGGCTCAAGAAGTAGCTAACTTGTCCATGATTCCCAACGGCCGTGGACGCATCTTGAATGTGGCTTCTATTGCTGGTTTGGCTGGAAACCCACCCGAGATGCAAACCATCGCTTACAACACCTCTAAAGGCGCAGTGGTCAATTTCACCAAAGCGCTGGCAGGTGAGTGGGGGCAGCATGGCATTACTGTGAATGCCATTTGCCCTGGCTTCTTCCCCAGCAAAATGACTTACGGCTTGCTCGAGAAAATGGGCGTAGACCGCATGGCCAGCCATGCACCCTTGCGCCGCCTGGGCGATGACGAAGATTTGAAAGGCTTGACCTTGTTGTACGCCAGCGAAGCCGGTAAACACATTACTGGCCAATGGTTGGCTGTAGACGGTGGCGTGAGTGCCATCATTGGCGGATAAGCATTTTCATGAGCATTCCATTTGGCGTTCACATTCCATTTGTGGCCAACCTTGGCTTCACTTTGGAGAAGTTTGAGAATGGCACATCTGAGTTGCATTACAGCCCCCGCCCTGAACACCACAATTCATTTGACATCACCCATGGCGGTGCTGTGATGACTTTGCTTGACGTGGTAATGGCCACAGCCGCTCGAAGTGTGGAACAAGACATGGGTGTGGTCACCATAGAAATGAAAACAAGTTTCATGCGGCCTGCTAAAACCACTGGGCATGAGCATTTGGTCGCCAAAGGCTTGTTGCTTCATCGCACCAAAACCATGGCTTTCACTGATGGCAAGGTCTATGACGCTGCCGGTCAGTTGTGTGCACACGCTACCGGCACTTTCAAATATGTGAAACGAACACCCTCTGTGACATCTCCCATTTCAACCGATTAAATCTATCTAACCAAGAGACATCTATGCCTACCAATCACATCGTCGTTTTAGACAATCGCCCCGAAGGGGAGGCCAGCGCCTCTAACTTCAAATTGATCACGGCCGAAACACCAGCGCTTCAAGAAGGTCAAGTTTTGGTGAAACACCATTACCTGAGCTTGGACCCCTACATGCGGGGTCGCATGAACGCAGGGAAAAATTACGCACAACCTCAGCCCTTGGGTGAAGCCATGATTGGCGGTACCGTGGGCGAAGTAGTCGATAGCAAGCACGCCAAGTTCACAGTAGGTCAAACGGTGCTGTGCATGGGGGGCTGGCAAGAATACAGCGTGATCAACGCCGGTGTCGCGGGCGCTTTGAAGCATGTGAATGCCGAAAAAATTTCTATCAGCCATTACTTGGGTGCAGTGGGCATGCCTGGGGTGACAGCTTGGTATGGCTTGGTCAAAATCATTCAAGCCAAACCTGGCGCAACAGTCACAGTCAGTGCAGCCAGTGGCGCAGTGGGCAGTGCGTTTGGCGCTTTGGCCAAAGCACGAGGTTTCCGCGTGGTGGGGATTGCTGGCGGCAAAGCCAAATGCGATTACGTGGTCAATGAACTGGGCTTTGATGCGTGCGTTGATTACAAAGAACATACCGACTACATCTCCTTGTCTAAAGCCCTCAAAGATGCTTGCCCCAATGGCATAGACGGCCATTTTGAAAATGTAGGCGGCATGGTGCTAGATGCCGTGATGTTGCGCGCCAATGATTTCTCTCGCATTGCAGTGTGCGGCATGATTGCGGGCTACAACGGTGAGCCTTTGCCCATGACCAATCCCACCTTGATCTTGAAAAGCCGCATGACCATCGAAGGCTTTATCGTGAGCGAGCACATGGAAGTTTGGCCAGAAGCTTTGGCCGAGCTGGCTGAATTGATTGCCAGTGGCAAATTCAACCCACGTCAAACCATTGCGCAAGGCTTGGCGGCTGCACCCGAAGCATTCCTTGGTTTGCTAAAGGGTCAAAACTTTGGCAAGCAACTTGTGAAGTTAATTTAAGCCCTTAGCCATCAAGAAAGCCAAGCCATGAGCCAATTGATTCTTCATCATTACCCATCATCTCCGTTTGCTGAAAAAATTAGGTTAATTTTGGGTTACAAGAATTTGGCTTGGCAAAGTGTGATCATTCCCTTGATCATGCCTAAACCAGACCTCACGGCTTTGACAGGGGGTTACCGACGCACGCCTGTTTTACAAATAGGTGCTGATATTTATTGCGACACCGCTTTGATCGCTGATGTTTTGGAAAAACAGGCACCTGCGCCCAGTCTCTATCCATCACCGGTCAATGGCGCCTCCAGAATTGTGGCGCAATGGGCCGACAGCCAAGTTTTTCCGGCAGCCATGACTTATAACTTCCAGCCATCAGGTTCAGCGGATGTGTTTGCAGGGGCACCCGAAGCAGTTATGCAAGCGTTTGTGGCCGACCGAGCTGCCATGCGCGGCGGTGCTTCAAGAATGTCATTGGGCGAGGGCACGAGCACCTACAAAAGCCAACTTCGCCGCTTGTCAGACATGCTCACAGAGCACCCCTACTTGATGGGAGATTTTCCCAGCATTGCCGATTTTTCAGCCTATCACCCCATGTGGTTCACGCTAGAAAAAACACCCAGTGTGGCAGGTATTTTGGACGCCACGCCTTTGCTGAAAGATTGGATGCTGCGCATGAAAGCCATCGGGCATGGCCATCCAGAAAAGATGAAATCGGAACAAGCCCTTGAAGTGGCCAAGAGCGCAACACCCGCAGATGTTTCTCAACTTGCATTTGTAGACGACCATGGCATTCCCCTGGGGTCTGAAGTCACAATCACTGCCGACAATTTTGGCTTAGAACCCACGCCAGGCATTTTGGTGGCGGCTACCAAAACACGACTCACATTGCGCCGCGAGGATGAACGAGCAGGTACGGTTCATGTTCACTTTCCCCGTAACGGATTTATTTTGAAGAAGGTCAAATCATGATTCGCAATTTTGAAAACAAAACAGCTGTCTTAACTGGCGGTGGCTCTGGCTTCGGATTGGAGTGCGCTCGCATTGCAGCTCGACTGAAAATGAATGTGGTGCTAGTCGATGTGCAGCAGGATGCGCTCGACAAAGCAGAAGCTGAAATCAAGGCCACAGGTGTCAAGGTATTTGCCAAACGCGTAGACGTTTCCAATGCCGACCAAATGGAAGCATTGGCCAAAGATGTCCAAGCAAACTTTGGTGCACCTCACTTTGTCTTTAACAACGCTGGCGTTGGGTCTGGTGGTTTGATCTGGGAAAACACCGTGGCCGATTGGCAATGGGTCATGGGCGTCAATGTATGGGGTGTGGTGCACGGCGTTCGCTTGTTCACGCCCATGATGTTGGATGCTGCCAAAAAAGACCCTGGCTATGAAGGTCATATTGTGAACACCGCCAGCATGGCCGGTTTGCTCACCGCCCCCAATATGGGCGTGTACAACGTCAGCAAACATGCGGTGGTAGCGCTTACAGAAACCTTGTACCAAGATTTGAAATTGGTAACTGACCAAGTCAGTGCAAGCGTTTTGTGCCCTTACTTTGTGCCCACTGGCATTAGCCAAAGTCATCGCAATCGTCCAGCCAACTTGCCCCACCAAAAAGCCACCAAGAGCCAATTGATTGGCCAAGCCATGAGCGACAAGGCGGTAAGCAGCGGCAAGGTGTCGGCTGCCCAAATGGCTGAAATGGTGTTTGAGTCCATTGCCAACGACCAGTTCTACATCTACAGCCATCCGCAGGCATTGGGCAATGTCCAAACCCGCATGGAAGCCATTGTTCAACAGCAAAATCCACCCAATCCATTTGCTGCACGACCTGATATTGGCGAAAAACTCAAAGCCGAACTGCGCACTTAAAAATGGCCACCAGAGTGTGGCAAACTCATTGGCTTTGGTATAGAAATCTATAAAAGTTAGCCAACGAGATGCAGAAAATATTGGGCCAATTGGCCGTTGAAATCAAAATCCGTCCTGAGCAAGTTCAGGCGGCTGTGAGTTTGTTAGATGGCGGCGCCACGGTGCCATTCATTGCCCGTTACCGCAAAGAAGTGACCGGCGGCTTGGACGATATTCAGTTGCGTGAACTTGAATATCGTTTGGGCTACTTGCGTGAGATGGAAGATCGCCGTGCCACCATCCTCAAAAACATTGCCGATCAGGGCAAGCTCACCCCCGAGCTTCAAATGGCCATAGACCAAGCCGCCACCAAGCAAGACTTGGAAGATTTGTACCTGCCATTTAAGCCCAAGCGCCGCACCAAGGGCATGATTGCCAAAGAGGCCGGCATAGAGCCTTTGGCAGATGCTTTGTGGGCCAATCCTTCGCTCAATCCACAAGACGAAGCGCAAGCCTATTTGAAGCCAGCAGATGCCATTGAAGGCGCTGATTTTTCAACCGTGGGCGCAGTGCTAGATGGCGTCCGCGATATTTTGTCTGAGCGTTGGGCCGAAGATGCCTCTCTCATTCAAGCCCTGCGTGAATGGCTTTGGAAAGAAGGTTTGTTCACCAGCCATTTGGCCTCTGGCAAAGACGAAAACCAAGCCGAAGTTGCCAAGTTCAGGGACTATTTTGATTACAGCGAACCCATTGGCCGCGTTCCTTCGCACAGAGCTTTGGCCGTGTTTAGGGGTCGTGCTTTGGAATTGCTAGACGCCAAGCTTTCTTTGCCTGAACCTGAAGCGCTCAGTTCTTCGGCTGCACCCTTAACGGCCACAGCAGCAGCCCACGCTGCCAGTGCTTTGGCTGAAGGTCGCATTGCGCTACACCTTCGTTGGTCACACAACGCAAGGCCCTCTGACGACCTCATTCGCAAAACTGTTTTATGGACATGGCGCGTCAAGCTCAGCTTGTCTTTAGAGCGAGACCTTTTTGCACGACTTCGTGAAGAAGCCGAAAAAGTGGCCATCAAAGTTTTTGCAGACAACCTGCGCGATTTGTTGCTGGCTGCTCCTGCAGGCCCTCGTGTGGTGTTGGGCTTGGACCCAGGTATTCGCACCGGTGTCAAAGTGGCTGTGGTGGATGAGACGGGTAAGTTGGTTGAAACATCAACTGTTTATCCTCATGAACCTCGCCGTGACTGGGATGGCTCATTGCACACATTGAACAAACTTTGTCAAAAACACGGTGTCAATTTGATCGCCATTGGCAATGGCACCGCCAGCCGTGAAACCGACAAACTGGCTGCCGATCTCATCAAGCAACTCAAAACACCAGACAAGCCTGAAATTCAAAAAGTGGTGGTTAGCGAGGCGGGCGCTTCGGTGTATTCCGCCAGCGAATTTGCCAGCCAAGAAATGCCAGATGTCGATGTGAGCTTGCGCGGTGCAGCCAGCATTGCACGCCGCTTGCAAGACCCCTTGGCAGAGTTGGTCAAGATCGACCCCAAATCGATTGGTGTAGGTCAGTACCAGCATGATGTGAATCAAACTGAATTGGCACGCACTTTGGAAGCCGTGGTGGAAGATTGCGTGAACGCTGTGGGTGTTGACTTGAACACAGCCAGCGTGCCCTTGCTCTCACGCGTGTCTGGTTTGTCGGGGGGTGTCGCTAAATCTGTGGTCCGTTGGCGTGAAGCCAATGGGGCATTTAAAAACCGCCAAGACTTGCTGAATGTAACAGGACTGGGTGCCAAGACGTTTGAGCAAAGCGCAGGTTTTTTGCGCATTCGCGGTGGTGACAATCCTCTGGACATGACTGGTGTTCACCCAGAAACCTACCCTGTGGTGGAAGCCATTATGGCGAAGGTAGCGCAGCCTGTTGAGAATGTCATGGGCCGTGCAGACATGCTCAAAACCCTGCGTCCCGAATTGTTTGCCAACGAAAAGTTTGGTGTCATTACCGTCAAAGATATTTTGGTGGAGTTGGAAAAACCGGGTCGTGATCCCCGCCCAGATTTCAAAGTGGCGCGTTTTAACGACGGTGTGGACGACATTAGAGATTTAAAAGAAGGCATGATTTTGGAAGGCACTGTCAGCAACGTGGCGGCCTTTGGTGCCTTTGTCGATTTAGGCGTTCACCAAGATGGTTTGGTTCACGTGAGTCAACTCAGCAACAAGTTCATCACCGACGCACGTGAAGTGGTGAAGACTGGCGACATCGTCAAAGTTAAAGTGACTGAAGTCGATGTGGCTCGCAAACGCATAGGCCTCACCATGAAGCTCAGCGACGCAGTACCTTCTGGTGCCCAGCGTGGCCGTGAAAATAAATTTGAAGGTGGGCCGCGCCAAGGCCATCAAAACCATCATTCGCAGGCTTCCAAGCAGGCTTCCAACCAGGCTGGCAATTTAGGCCAAAGCGCCATGGCATCGGCTTTTGCCAAGTTGCAAAATAAATCTTAATGCGCCTCCATTCTTTCAATCGTCAAAACTCATGCTGACATGAAAGCTCTTTGTATTTACGCGGGTCCGCAGGCCAAGCAGCATTTAGCAAGGCAGGGCTTGAGCGCATCGGATGTTGGGGTTATTCCCGCAGCAGCGGGAGGTCCCAAGGGTTTGATACTCGGGCCGATCGACAGATTTTTGTTCCATGAATGGTTGCCCAACAGCCAACAAACCATCGATTTGGTAGGTGCCTCCATAGGCGCTTGGCGAATGGCCACGGCTTGTATGCCAAACAGCCTTGCAGGACTGCTTCGCTTAGAGCACGATTACATTCATCAGCATTACGAGTTAAAGCCAGGTCAAAAGTTTCCGAGTGCTCAACAAGTCAGTGATGCCTTCCGAGACAATTTGGATTTGTTTTATGGTGGCTCGATTGAATCTTTGCTTACACATCCCAGATACCGACTGCATGTACTAACGTCTCGCGGCAAAGGCCTGCTCAAGCGCGAGCATCCATTGTGGAGTCCTTTGGGTTATGGCGTGGCTTTCTTGAGCAACGTTATTCATCGCAAAGCCATGGGTGCATCGCTAGAGCGAGTGGTTTTTTCTTCTGCTGGGCATTTGCCATTTGGCACACAAGATTACGCTAGCAGGCACTTGACACTGACAACCAACAATTTCATGGATGTGTTGCAAGCCAGTTGCGCTATTCCATTTGTATTGAAGGCGGTGCACAACATCGAAGGTGCTCCGAGCGGCGCCTATTGGGATGGTGGCATCACCGATTATCACTTGCACCTAGACTGGCAAAACAGCGCTCACCCTGAGCAACACAGGGGGCTGGTGTTGTATCCGCATTTCCAAAAATCTGTGGTGCCAGGCTGGCTAGACAAGACATTGAAATGGCGCCACAAAGCCACCCCATTTTTAAGCAATACCGTGGTTTTGGCTCCGAACCCCGAGTGGATCAAAACATTGCCCAATGGCAAATTGCCCGACCGAAATGACTTTTCAACCTATGGCCAAGATCTGCAAGCAAGGGTCAAGGTTTGGAAAGCTGCTACATCTGCCAGCGAGCAACTGGCAGACGAATTGGCGCAATGGCTGAACCAACCTCACATGTCAGTGGTGCAAGACCTCTGATCACATGGAAGTGGTGAGCATTTCTCTGTAGTCTTCAGGTGTGGCTATGCGGGGGTTGGTTTTGTGGCAGTGGTCGGCCATGGCACCATGAATGACCGCGTCAAACAAGGACTCGGTCACGCCCATCGCTTGCAAGCCAGATGGCAATCCCAGGCGAGCATTCATCTCTTGAATGGCTTGTGGAATATCAGATCCCGAACTAAGTCCCATGACCTGTGCCATGCGGTTCAAGCGATTTTCCTTTTGCATAGACTCGGCGCTGGCATTGAACTGCACTACGGCAGGTAAAAACATGGCGTTCAAGGTGCCATGGTGCAAGCGGGGATTCACGCCGCCCAAGCTGTGGCTTAAAGAGTGGACACATCCCAAGCCCTTTTGAAATGCCATGGCGCCTTGCATGGAGGCGCTCATGAGGTGCATTCTGGCTTCTTTGTCTTGGCCATTTTTGGTAGCCCGTTCAATGTGCGCCCAAGCGCGTTGCAAGCCATCCAAACCAATGCCATCGGCTGGTGGATTGAAGGCAGCAGCCATGAAAGTTTCCATGCAATGCGCAATGGCATCCATGCCAGTGGCGGCTGTGAGCATGGGGGGCAGTCCAAAGGTGAGCTCTGGATCGCAGATGGCGGCCTTGGGCACAATGAACCAGGAGTGGAATCCCAGCTTGCGACCATCGTCCACAATCAAAATGGCACCGCGTGCAACTTCGCTGCCCGTGCCACTGGTGGTGGGAACTGCAATGATGGGAGCCACTCGGTCGGTAATTTTGAGCGATCCACCTTCAATGGTGGCAAAGTTTTTGAGAGGGCCTTCGTGGCTGACAGCTATCGAGGCACATTTGGCGCAGTCAATGGAAGAGCCACCACCCACTGCAATCAAACCATCGCAGCCATTGGCTTTGTAAACAGCGCTGGCTGCTCTGACTGCCGCTTCTGTTGGATTGGAGGGTGTTTGATCAAACACGGTTACCTTAACGCCTTCAAGCGCATCCAGAGCCTTTTGCAAAACACCTGCAGCCTTGACCCCTTGGTCGGTGATGATCAGGGGCTTGTGAATGCCAACCCTTTCACATTCTTGTTTCAAAAGCTGAATGGCGCCGAAATCGATTTGAATTTGGGTGACGTAATTGATAAAGGCCATGATGACTTGAATGGATGCGTTACGATGATGCTTCACTCTAATGCAAGTCGCACAGGAAGTCAGCCTCTACAACCCTCAGTCAGTCACATTGGCGATAAAAAAACTCCATGAGTACTCATCCCAATCCTCACAGCCGGCTCACAGATGCCATGCGTTTGGTTCTGCGCAATATTCATCGAGCAGGTCGTCCACCCATGTATTTGTTAACGGCGCAACAAGCTCGTTTGTTTTATGAGGTGTCTGCCAGTATTTTGGACTTGCCAGAACCCCAAATAGCCAGAGTAGAAGACCTGCACATTCCCATGCGCGACGGCCATTTGATCAAGGCCAGACTGTTTGCGCCCAAGGCCAAATCAGACAGCATCCTTCTACCGACATTGGTTTTTTACCATGGCGGCGGTTTCACGATTGGCAGTATTCAAACGCACAACGTACTTTGCCGAGAGTTGTCTCGCATTGCGCACTGTGCTGTAATTTCAGTCGACTATCGGTTGGCGCCAGAGCACCGCTTTCCAACTGCCACCAACGATGCGTGGGACGCCCTTCAGTGGATTTCTCAATCTGCCAAAGCCTTGGGACTTCGGCCCAACGCTTTGGCTGTAGGTGGTGACAGCGCTGGTGGCACATTGGCCGCGGTGTGCGCCATTCATGCTCGCGATACGGGCTTGCCCCTTTCTCTTCAGCTGCTCTTTTATCCCGGCACTGCTGCACGCCAAGAAACCGAATCTCATCGCACTTACGACAACGGATTTATGCTCGACAAGGCAACTGTTGATTGGTTTTTTGACCATTACATTGACAGCACAGACAGAGACGACTGGCGTTTTGCACCCATGTTGGCCGAGCGTCACGATGGCCTTGCTCCTGCTTGGATTGGCTTGGCAGAATGTGACCCCTTGGTCGACGAAGGCATTGCCTATGCAGATTTGCTCCGCATGGCCGGTGTCCCTGTCAACCTAGAGATTTACCACGGTGTGGTTCACGGTTTTATCAATATGGGGCGAGTCATTCCCGAGGCCAAACAAGCACACCAAGATGCCGGATTGGCTTTGAAAAAAGCCTTCAGTGATAGCATCTAATTTGCCAAATACTTCTGAGAAAGACATCACCATGAAACGAAGTGATTTCCGTTTTTTCCATCGTCTGCGCGTGAGATGGGCCGAAATTGACATGCAAAAAATTGTTTTCAATGGCCATTACTTGACTTACATCGATACAGCCGTCACGGCATATTGGGGGCGTGTTGCGTTGCCCTACGAAACAGCTTTTCATATATTAGGTGGTGAGTTGTACGTTAAAAAAGCCACCTTGGAATACCATGCCTCAGCGCTCATGGACGATGACTTGAGTGTTGGAATGAAGTGCAGCAAGCTGGGAAATTCTTCCATGGTTTTTCAGGCTGGAATTTTTCGGGGCGACAAATTACTCATCAGTGGCGAATTGATTTATGTGTTTGCAGACCCTCAAACACAAACCTCCAAGCCAATTCCTGAAGCCTTGCGTCACATCTTGCTCATTTTTGAAGCTGGAGAATCTGTGGTCGATCTCAAAACCGGGTCTTGGGCTGAGTTGCAATCTTTGGCCTCGCCCTTGCGCACCGAAGTATTTGTCAAAGAGCAAGAAATCCCGCCCGAGCTTGAATGGGATGAGCTAGACGCCACGGCATTGCACGCAGTTGTTGTCAACAAGCTAGGCCAGGCCGTGGCTACAGGGCGATTGCTTCAGCCTCAACCCCAAGTGGCTCAAATTGGCCGCATGGCTGTTTCAAAACCATTGCGCGGTGGCCATCTTGGTCAGAAGGTGGTTGAATCACTCATTGATGTGGCCAGAAAACGCGGCGATAAAACAGTCATCTTGCACGCCCAATGCAGTGCAGAAGGCTTTTACCGCCGGTTGGGATTCAAGGCGCATGGCGACATCTTTGACGATGCCGGCATTGATCACATTGAAATGACGCGCCAATTGACTTAAATGTCCTCAAGCAAAGGGTAGGGCAGAGCATAAGGCTGCATGGCGGGCCCTCCTGCTTGTCCTAGATGAAGGGGGTTTTGCATGGCACTGAGTTGCAATGAAGCAATGCCCCACCATTGGGCCTGCTGGCTTCCTTCTAGCTCCAACTTAGCGGCACTTGAGATCATGCCGCAAGCTTGCTCTGCATCGTCTGAAGAAAATACTTCTTGACCCACTTGCATGGGCTCATTGCATGAAACTATAAATGCTCTGCGCTTCAGTGTGCCCCTGAATTGACTTCTGGCCACCACCTCCTGGCCTGGATAACAGCCCTTCTTGAAGCTCACGCCCTCCACAGACTCGTAGTTCAACATTTGCGGCACAAACGCTTCAGATGTTTGAGATTGGACCATGCTGATGCCAGAAAGTACCTCTGCCATTTGCCAATCTTGAATTGAAATAGGCTTCACAGACTCAGGCTTCAACGGCGTGGCGTTGGAGGTATTGTTTGGGCTAATTTGCAAAACGCGAGCCAGTGATCCTGATGCCGACTTAGCGGGGTGCAGTTGGATGAAATAGGATTCAGCTTGTTGGCTAACATGCCAAGGTGGTGCGGCATGCAATGCAGGGCTGACGTCAGTGGCTGCTTGCCCTAAATAAGCCAAAGTTTGAAAATCAGAAGAGGCGTCTGTTAGCTTGACTTTGGCACGCAACACAAACATTGACAAACGCCTGACAGTGGCTGCGATCAAATTTTGATGGCAGACCATCAAATACTTTTCTGAGCTTAGCTTTAAAACGATGAAGCTGGCTAAAAGTCTGCCTTTGGCTGAGCAATAGCCAGAAAAGCGGCTTTGACCAACCGGCAGAAGCAAAACATCGTTGGTGAGCTGCCCTTGTAAAAAAGAGCCTGCATCGGGCCCTTCGGCCAAAATGAGGCCCCAATCTGAGGGCTCGATCACGCCAGAAGGCGAGAAATTCAGTTGAGGTTCAAGGAGTTCCATCCCTGAATTATGATCTCCTCTGAGAAACCCAAAGGATTCAAGGTTTGAGCCGCTCTGCCTCCAAAGCTAAAAAGTCAAAATCTTCACGAAAAAACAGTTCGTGGAGAACTTTTCTGACGCTTACAAGCTTGCTCGCCCTGGTCTTGATGGCGGCCTCCCTTGCTTGGCTGCACATGCCCATGGGCTTCAAACCCAATGCACCTTTGTCGACAGATGTGACATCAGGACAAGTCGCCGATCTGTCCATCGAGCTGGGCACCACGCCCAAAGGAGTTGCTCAGGCCATTGCAAATGCTGGAGCTGATGTTTCTCCCCAATTGCTCACTTTGTGGTTTCGTCTTTCAGGACAAGACCGCGCCATCAAGGCCGGCAGTTATGAAATCACGGCAGACATGTCGCCCAGAACTGTGCTGAACATGTTGGTTCGAGGTGAGGAAAGTTTGCGCAGCCTGACCTTGGTGGAAGGCTGGACCTTCAAGCAATTTAAACAGGCCTTGAGCAAAGCAGACACCCTCAAGCTCACAACCCAAGGCATGACTGACGCCGAAATCATGAGCCTTTTAGGACGACCCAATGTCCACCCGGAAGGGCGCTTTTATCCCGATACCTACACTTATTCCAAAGGATCTACCGACATTGCGGTCATGAAACGCGCATTGAAAGCAATGGACCGCCAATTGGCTGAAGTGTGGTCTAAAAAATCCTCACCACTAGCTTTAACAAGCTCCGAAGATTTACTCATTCTGGCAAGCATTGTTGAGAAAGAAACGGGACGTGCCAGCGACCGACCCCTGATCTCTGCTGTGTTTCACAATCGGCTCAAAATGGGCATGCGACTGCAAACCGACCCTACAGTCATTTATGGATTGGGCGATGCCTTCGATGGCAATTTGCGCCGCATCGATTTGCGCACCGACACACCCTACAACACTTACACCCGTTCAGGCTTGCCGCCCACACCCATTGCCATGCCTGGCAAAGCTGCTTTGAAGGCGGCTCTCGAACCCGCTAAATCCAATGCCCTTTATTTTGTAGCCAAGGGTGATGGATCGAGCTACTTCAGCTTGTCACTGAACGAGCACAATCAAGCTGTGAATAGGTATCAGCGTGGTCTGTCCAAAGAGGGTCAATGATTTATGAGTCGATCTTGGTTTATCAGTTTTGAAGGCATTGATGGCGCTGGCAAGTCCACTCACATAGAAGGCTTGGCTCAGTGGTTCAAAAGCCGTGGTCATGTGGTCACTTTGACGCGGGAGCCTGGCGGAACCCCCTTGGCTGAAAAGTTGAGAGAACTTGCTTTGCACGAATCTATGGATTCACTCACAGAAGCATTGATCATGTTTGCGGCCCGAAGAGAGCACTTGGTGCAGGTGATAGAACCCGCCTTGGCCCGTGGTGAAGTGGTTCTTTGTGATCGATTTACCGATGCCACATTTGCCTACCAAGGAGGCGGACGCGGATTCGATTGGCAGGTTCTTCAAAACTTGGAGCAAATGGTACAGAAAGTACCAAACACAAACTTGCGCCAACCCGATCTCACCATTTGGTTTGACTTACCACCTGCAGTGGCTGCTCAACGCTTAAGCACAGCCCGCGTGCCTGATAAATTTGAATCGCAGCCGCAATCCTTCTTTGAATCTGTGCGTGATGGCTATGCCAGAAGAATGCAAGAATCACCCGCCAGATTTGCTCAGATTGCAGCCGATCAAAGCCGTGAAATGGTGTGGCTTGATGTTGTCAGAGCCATTGAATTGGCATACTCGAAATGAATGCATTGGCACCTTGGCTACGCCAACAAAATTTATCCCTGCTGTCGCAGCAAGGGCATGCTTGGCTTTTGCAAGGGCCGTCTGGACTTGGGCAATATGCATTGGCTTCAGCCATGGTCAGCGCTTGGCTGTGCGAATCTCCAAACGCTTTGATCCAGGGTGCGTGCGGTCAATGCGGCAGTTGTCACGCCCTCAGCGTGCACACGCATGCAGACTTGTTTGTGCTGATGCCAGAAACCATTTTGTTGGAGTTGGGATGGCCTCTCAGCGAAAAGGCACAGTCAGAAATAGACAATAAAAGCCGAAAACCCAGCAAAGAAATTCGGATCGATGCCATGCGAGATGCCATCGAGTTTTCGCAAAGAACCAATGCGCGCGGGCGAGGCAAAGCAGTCTTGGTATTTCCTGCTGAGCGCATGAACCACGTTACGGCCAATGCACTGCTCAAAACTTTAGAAGAACCTCCAGGTGATGTGAAGTTTGTCTTGGCCACAGAAGCTGCACATCAGTTGTTGCCCACCATTCGCAGTCGTTGTTTGATTCACACCATGATTTGGCCCTCGACATCCGAAGCACTCACATGGCTTGAGTCGCAGGGTATTTCAAATGATGATTCAATCACGATGCTGAAGGCAGCGGGCGGGCGGCCCGATGAAGTTCTGAGGCAACAAACTTTAGGTCAATCAGTGAAATGGTGGTCGCAATTTCCACGCGCCATGCTTTCGGGAGATGCTTCATTTTGTGCAGACTTTCCCCCATCAGAAGTGATCGATGCATTGCAAAAACTTTGTCATGATTTGATGATGCAACAAACCCAAGCGCCTTTGCGGTACTTCAATGAGGCAGATTTACCCAAACTCAAGATTTCTTCTGCGAAGCTAAGCGCTTGGTTCAAACGGCTTGCGCAAGCTGCAAAAACGTCTGAACACCCTTTCAATGCGGGTCTCATGCTTGAGGCTTTGTGTTCTGAAGCACGTGAAATCATGAACAGCCCTTCCTAGTATGTACACCGATTCACATTGCCACCTTTCATTTCCAGAACTGGTCTCCCAACTGCCAGAAATTCGCAAAAGTATGTTGGAGGCTCAAGTGAGCCGTGCACTTTGCATTTGCACCACCATGGAAGAATTTGACCAAGTTCACCACTTGGCCATGACACACAACAATTTCTGGAGCACCGTGGGTGTTCACCCAGACAATGAAGACATCTATGAGCCCAGCGTTCAAGACTTGCTTATCAAAGCCAAGCTGCCACGGGTCATTGCGGTTGGTGAAACTGGGCTCGACTATTACCAAATGCAAGAGCGCAAAGGCGGCCGTACCATTGACGATATGGATTGGCAAAGAGATCGTTTTAGAACTCATATCCGTGCAGCACAACAAGCGCAGCTGCCCTTGGTCATTCACACGCGCTCCTCTTCAGATGACACCATCAGAATCTTGAAGGAGGAGGGCGAAGTAGGGGATTCAAACAGCGCTGGCGGCGTTTTTCACTGCTTCACAGAAACACAGGCTGTGGCCAAGGCTGCATTGGATTTGGGCTTCTACATCTCTTTTTCAGGCATTTTGACCTTCAAAACCGCTCAAGATTTGAGAGATGTGGCGGCTTGGGTTCCGCTCGATCGTCTATTGATTGAAACCGATAGCCCTTATTTGGCGCCCGTCCCATACCGTGGCAAGACCAACAATCCCTCGTATGTGCCCTATGTGGCCAAAATTTTGGCCGAGTTAAGGGGCATGTCTCCAGAGCAAATAGGAGAACTTACGAGCCGCAATTTTGACCGTCTTTTTTCAAAGATTCACACCCATGATTAGCCCCATCCTTTACCTTATAAAATACTTTAATAAAGTATTAAAGTATTTTGTTTTATATAGTTTTATTTCATTTTTATCTTCTGCAACTGCAGGTTCGTACGAAGACTTTTTCAAGGCCATTCGAAACGATGAAGTTAAAGTAGTTTCTAACTTATTAGCCCGCGGTTTTGACCCCAATACGGTGAGTTTGAACGCAGAACCGGCCATTCTGTTGTGCCTTATTCACGACTCACTCAAAACTTTTGAATTGATTGCCAAACATCCAAAGACACAATTGAATGTTCGCAATGCGCACAGTGAGACTGCCTTGATGTTGGTGAGTTTGAGGGGCCACACGCAGCTGGCAAAGTTGCTGGTCAGCCGGCAAGCAGACATCAATCATCCGGGCTGGACGCCATTGCATTACGCGGCTACGGGCGGCCATGTCGAAATTATTCAATTGCTTCTAGATGAAAGTGCCTACATTGATGCTGAATCGCCCAATGGGAGCACGCCTTTGATGATGGCTGCACGATACGGCAACGCCAAGTCAGTGCAATTGCTGCTGAATGAAGGTGCTGATTTCGAGGTTAAGAATCAATTGGGCTTGACTGCTCTTGACTTTGCGAAAGAAGGCAAACGTCCTGAAGCCATCAAGTTACTGGAAACAGCCATGAAGTTGGCTAACAGTGATTCAAATAGAACAAAGTAGATGCAAGAGTCATATTAACTTCACACGATGTATATTATGTTAAGTAAGGTGTGTGTGGCAAAACATTCCCTGAAAAATACCACCCCACCTAGCAAATGATCATGGAACAAGTTGCAGTATTTGAGTCGGCCCAGTAGTTCCCATTCTCAAAGGTCGATACTTAACCTGTCCCCATTCGTCTTTCATGTCTTTGTAACGAGGCGAAAAAGGATGGCCACTTTGACCGGTCTGGTAAATGAAGCCAGACTCATCCAAATTAGCCAAGTCATAAACCGCTCTTAAAGACGCAGCATGCCGACTTGCAAAAGGCACAGTGCTACTGCTAGTCCAATATTGACCCACATTGACCGTGAAGTTGTCTCCGGCACTCGGTACTGAAACATCAAAAAATGGCGCCAATGCTTTGACATTGCCAAAAGGTTTGTGTGTACTGAGGGCCGGATGAGCACGGCCCCATGTCCATTCAGCTACGTCAGAGCCCTGCATTACCACAATTTTGTCTAAAGCAGAGTCAAGCGACTTGTTCATCAAAGCTTGGCAACCCGCTTCACCACACCAAGATTTATCTTGCGAAGCCAGCACACCCTCAATGGCTGGGCGAAATGCTCGCTTTCCAAACAAGGCTTTAAATCGAGTTTCTCCCAATTTTGGAATCAAGATGGCTCTTGTAACTTCATCAATCCAAACGGCATAGATCAATGCGCCTGCTGAATCTGCCGTCATGTCGCCTTTGAAAGACTTCAACAAAGGCAGTGCCTCAGATGCCTTGGCATGATCTGACTTAAGGCTTTGTAAATATGGGATCAAACGAACAGCCGCCAGTGAGTGAACGTCGGCTTGCATACTCTTCATTTGATTGGCATCAAACTTGGATCCAGCACTCATCAATTGAGCAATACGGTCAAATCTCTCTGGTCCTGTCCAGTCATTGGTTAAAAATTGAGCGTAGCCTGGTGGCAGAATTTTTTGGTTGGCGGTAGCATGCCATCCGCGTTTTTCAATGTCAGCTTGTGACACCTCCGGCGTTTGCTCATATGGAATCCAAGACTGCCAGTCGTATTGACTCATCCAACCAGGCGCAGGCACCATGCCTTGCAAATCGTGAGCAGCTGAACGCACAGGCACTTTGCCCGCAGCTTTGAACAAAACATTGCCTTGTGTGTCTGCCATCACCACACTTTGCATGGGCGAGTGATTTTTGGAAAAGGCCTGACGCAACTCGGCTACAGAACTTGCAAAGTTGGCCTCCATGCCTGCCACCACGGTTTGGTTATCAGCGTCCAAAGCGGTCCAGCGCAATGAAATAGCGTATTTGTCTTTATTCAAAAACTGAGCGTAGGCAGGTTGTACATCGGAAATAACGGGGCCGTGCCGTGTCGAGCGAACCTTGATCGTGACGTTCTCCTGCCCCTTCACTTTGATCACTTCGTCTCGAATTTCAAAAGCCTGCACACCAGTTGGAGTGCGATAACTGTCCTTGCCTTCCAAAGCTTCCAAGTACAAGTCTTGAACATCTGGTGCGGTGTTTGTAAAGCCCCATGCAGCCTTGCTGGTTCGACCTAAAACCACAAAAGGCAAACCAGGCAAAGTGGCACCCACCACATCCAAAGCTGGATGCGCTTGGCCATCGGCAAATTGTCCGGCTGGTGCATGCAAACCTGCAAAGTACCAAACCGCAGGTGCGCTCAAGCCCAAATGTGGATCATTGGCAAGCAGTGGCATACCAGAGCGCGTATTGCTGCCCGGAACAACCCAATTGTTACTGCCCTTGCCTTCCAGCACGCCCACATCCAAGGTACTTGAAGCTAAAAGTTGTTGATTCGCATTAGCTTTGCTTTGTGGAGATGTCTCTTTTTTATAAACATCCAAGTTTTGGTAGAGCGCAGCAATATCCACTTTGGAGCCGCGCGATTCACCAGGATATGGGGGCATCAGCTTCCAGAGGTCCTCGGTTGTCAAGGTTTGTGCCGCCATGAGCCGTGCAAACTCATTGCCCCAGTTGCCACCCAAATCAAGCGCCATCATGAGTGCCCAGCCCACGCTGTCGACCGCCGTCCAAGGCTTCAATGACTTTGTTGGATTGATACCCAAGATGACAAACTCAGGTGCCCGCCACTGCTCGCTGGCATAGCCCGCCTGCACACCTTCCGCATAAGCTTCAAGCGCCTTTTGCACATGAACTGGCAACTTGTCAAACTGAGCTTGTGCGGCTTTCATGATGCCCAAAGTACGCATCAATTTGTCTGTTTCTAATGTAGTCGCACCAAGCCATTCGGACAATTCTCCGTGCATCACTTGGCGGTTGAAAGCCAATTGCCAACCCCGCTCCTGCGCATGAACATAGCCGATTGCTCGCCACGCATCCATGGGATTGGAGGCATGAATGTGGGTGACATCGGAGGCATCTCGCTTGATTTCAACGCCAGAATTTAAGCGGGGTAATTGTTGGCTGCCTGAAAGCGGCGCCATGGATCGAAGCAAATAAACCTGAAATGCGCCCAATCCAGTTAAGGCGAGCAACACAAGTGCCAAAACGGCAATCAGAAACCAACGGACCCAGCTAATTTTTTTCTTTGGCATTACACATGGCCCCACACTAAAAAGGCATCTCGACCGTCTGTGGCGAGGTCAACTTTGGCACCGATGGGCAAAAGCACTTTGGTGGCAACATGGCCAAAAGGCAGGCCTGTTAACACCGGTATCTTAAGTTGTGAACGCAGACGCTCAATGACTGTATTGAGCTTGAAGCCTTTGTCGTGCGTGACCAATTTGTAGGAAGTGAATTGACCGAACACAATGGCTTTTTGCTGCTTCAACACGCCAGCATTGAACAATTGCGTCAGCATGCGTTCAATTTTGTAAGGGTGCTCACCCACATCTTCTAAAAATAAAACGCCACCTTTGACCATCGGGAAGTAAGGGGTGCCCAAGAGAGATGTCAGAACCGCTAAATTGCCACCCCACAAAACAGCGTCATTGACCTTCACAGAAGGCAGCATGGGCGATGAGGGCGTTGAAGGCATGCGCCAACCTGTGCCCTCCCCTTGCTCCAAACACAAATCATCAAAGCAGGCTTGCATGATTTCATCGGGCTCACTTTCAGGGCCAAAGTCTTCGCCAAGCGCGGGACCTTGCCAAGTTATTCGCTGAGTTTTGGCATATACCGCTAATTGAAAAGCGGTGAAGTCACTCAAGCCCACAAATTGAGTTCCCTTGTCAACGGCTTTGGCAATGCTTTTGAAAGGCAATTGGGTTAACAAACGTGTCAAGCCATAGCCACCTCTTGAGATCATGGCAATGTTGGCACCACTGGCGCAGGCTCTCTCAATGGCTTTCAAGCGAGTGTCGTCATCACCTGCAAACCGCATGTGACTGCTTAAGGCATCGGCGTCAATTTCAACTTCATGGCCTTGAGCTCGTAATCGCTTGAGCCCTCTTTTGAATGCTGCCTTGTCGCGAACGGCGCTGGAAGGTGAAAAAATATAAATGTGACTCATGAGGAACTTAGTTTGAAATGCTGAACAGCAGATTCAGCAATGATTTGACCATGCTCTTGGACAAAATGTCCGGCATGCGGCAACAGCATAGGGGGTGGACAATTTCGAATGTTTTGACGCAAGTCGTCCATCACAGATTGGCCAAGCACTGGATCTTGAAGCCCAATGGCCATCATTGATTGACCATCCCAGCGCTCACGCCAAAAATGCAGGGCTTGTCTGGAGATGTCTGCACCTGCGCTGTTTTCATGCTCAGGCACCATGGGCGGAAAGGCATGGAGAGCCGCTCGATGTCCGCGATCTTTGAAGGGGCTGTTGTAGGCTTGTGTTTCTTCAACAGACATGTGCTTGTTGCCTCGCGCAAAAAGTTTGGCAACATCAAAGTCTGGGTTGGATTGGCACCAAGCTCGCCAACTCAAAAAGCCATCTGACAAAGGCTGAGTTCCGGTTGCCAAAGTGGTGTTCATCACCAGCAAGCCCATAAATCGATGGGCCATGGCCATTGGCAAAGTGAGGCCCAAAATGCCGCCCCAGTCTTGTACAACCAGTACCACGCGTTGCAAATTCAATCGCTCAATGAAATCAAGCAAGACTTGTCTGTGAAACTCAAAGCTGTGTTGCTGGGGTTTTTTGAACTTATCGCTTTTGCCAAAACCAATGAGGTCGGGCGCCACGACTCGATGACCATGTGCCGTAAAAACCGGGATCATCTTGCGGTACAAATAACTCCAAGCAGGGTTTCCGTGCAAACACAAGTAGGTGATCTGCTTGGCATTGTCTGGTGTGCTGCCTTCGTCTAAATAGTGCAGGCGCAAGCCATTCAAGGATGGCAAATCGGCCATGTAATTGGCTGGCCATGGGTAATTGGGAATGCCTGCAAACCAATCGTCCCTGGGTCTCAACGCATCTTCACGCAATGGGTTCTGATTGACTCGTTTGGGCATGAAAAAATCTTGCAAAAGTTGGCGTGATTCTTCAGCCAAAATTCCCCCCTCTACTGAGGTGTGGTGGTTCAGAGAAGTATTTGAAAAGATGTCTACCACCGACCCTGCAGCGCCTGTTCTGGGCTCGGATGCACCATAGACCAAGCGAGCAATGCGTGAATTCACAATGGCGCCTGAACACATGGTGCAAGGTTCAAGGGTGACGTAGAGGGTGCAGTTTTCAAGGCGGTAATTGCCAAGCGCTTGGGCGGCATCGCGCAAGGCCAAAAGCTCTGCATGTGCTGTGGGATCATTGCCAGCAACCGGACCATTTTTTCCTCGGCCAACAATTTTTCCATCTTTCACAACCACCGCACCAACGGGAACTTCGCCCTCCTCCCCTGCTTGCTTGGCAAGTTCCAAAGCGGCCTGCATCCATTGAACATCTTGGCTCATGCAGCCATTCCAAGCCGCCGCATCCAAAGCGCCAAAGCTTTTTCCGATTCGTTGCCAGCTTCATAGGCGGCATGCATGGCAGCATGTGATTCTGGTCGATGTTGATTGAGTTTGACCTTGGTCTGTATGTCTTGCACCTTCATCTCAAACGCCACAATGGCATTCAACATAGGCTGCGTATAAGATTCTGGAAGGCCTCGCCATTGACGGGCATAAGGCGGCTCATGGTCTGCAATGAGCTGTTTCAAAATGGCGTCCTTGGCCTCTTCACCTTCCAAAATTCTGACTTCCGCCTTGACATGAACGGCCACATAACTCCAGGTAGGCACCCTAACCAAGTCGGGGTACACCGCCGGCGACATATAGGCTTGTGGCCCCATGAATGTCAGAAGTACAAAGGGACGACTGCGCAAAAAACTGGTGTGCGGATTGCCTTTTGCAACATGGCCCAGCAGCGTGTCTTGCTTGGGATCGCTTGCATGCGGTATCAATTTGATGGGAATGTGGGTGACGAAAGGAAAGCCTTGATCGTCATTGGAGATCAAACTGGCAAAAGGGTTCTCCCGAATGATGTTTCTGGCATGTTCAGGAAAATTGAATTGTTTAGGTAGGTACATTGAAAATTCAAGTTTCCAAATTCAAATATAAGTGCCAGCCAAGGTCAGAATTTTGCCACCGGTTCGCATCTTAAATCGGGCAACACCTGCGCTTCGTATGGTATTCACGCCCCCCAAGTCCAAAACCCGGATGCCCCTTTCGCGCAACTCCTCAATGGCGCGCCACAAAATCAGATGGTGCGCATTCAACTCACGCCCCTGATCAGAGGTCCAGCCCACTTGATAGGTAGCTGCTTCGCCATGAATTAGAAACATCATGGCTGCAATGCGATCTCGGCCTAAATCGCTTCGGAGCGTCAGAATATTTTTGGCGGGTTGCTTGCGAGATTGAACATACATGTCAAAAAATGGAATGGGCAAACCTTCAAGCTGTTTGTCCACTCTTTGCTGCTTCTCGGTGTCAAGCAGCCACCTGTATTGGCCTTCATTGGTGCCTACACGGTGCACCTTCATTTCACTGGCTTCGGCACCAACCAAACTGGTTCGCCAACGGCCTTCGAGTTGTGCTCTGATGTCAGACATTGGCAGGCTGATGTCCAGCATGACCGTAGACATACCAGACATGATTCTTCGCATAGGATGCAAACCGTGCGCTTGACCTTCGGCCACTTCAGGCGTGATGGCCATGAAGCGAATGCCTTTAAGCGGCAGTGTTTTTTTCAAGGCCTTGTAAACCAAGGATTCGTTTTCGGGCGTGAGGGTTTTGGACCAAATAGGACCTCGCGTACACAGTGCCACTGCCCCCAATTTGCCCCATTTCCTAACAATGAACTGCGCTTGAGCAACTTGCAGACCTTCATCCAATACTCGCGCCCTGAGAACAGGTACTCCTAACAATTTCAAACTCGAGCCATAGTCCCAGGCCTGCTGCAAAGCGCCCGCTGCAGTTTGATGGACAGCATCCCATTGCGCAAGATCGTGCCCGTCCCAATGCACTATCATTGGCGTACCTTTAGGAAGACTGACGTTAAGCGCAACAGCATGCTCAAAAAATTCCTTGAAAAACGACGGGCCCAAACTGTGATGGGCTACAGGCTCAAAGAGCCTCGGCCCACATGGTTGGCTGGATTTTGGGCCGCTGTGTATTTTGGAATGCCATTTTTTCTTTTCACAGTATTACTAGATATTGCCATCGAGTGGTTTTCAGGCAAGTGTTATGGATTGTGGTGCTATTTTCAATAAAACAAGCCACTAAATCTTGAATATTTCATCGAGCTTCTGGTCCCATTTGTAGCCAGGAAATACTTGCGGTATGTCTGTTTTAGACAGTCCCAAACTGGCCACAAGGGTTTGCGCAAATACGGCTCTGAAGTCGTGGTGAACGGGCAAGTCTCTGCCTTCATTGAGTTGGTTTTGGGCCAAACCATCCCATCGCCCGTGCCACCTTCCTCCCTGAACTCGATTTCCCAATAACCACATCACATTGCCATGACCGTGGTCGGTACCCCGTGAACCGTTTTCAGCACAAGTTCGGCCAAATTCGCTCGCCACAATAACCACGTCGTTGGGCTCATTGAAGGCCGATCTCAACTGAATAAGTGTGTTGCTGAGGTTGCTTAAATTGTTGGCCAATAAGCCGGTTGCACCGCCTTGATTGATGTGCGTGTCCCAGCCGCCCGAAGACAAGAATCCAATGCGAAGGTGACGATTTTGCTGCATCAAGATGCCAAGGTGTTTGGCATCCAAAGCCAAGCCCTGAGGCGATCCCGCACCATTGTTGGCAGCTTGCTGCTCATTGCTTGATGCCATGTTGGGCGCTTTGAGCATGTTTGCCGTTGACATTCGGCTATTGGCCCCCTCCAACATGGCACTGGCCATCTTCTCGTGCCCTGCGTACAACTGCAGCACTGCCTCTCGTGTTTTGGTTTCCGCTAGCGTACCTGGCCTTGTGGCTGACAAACCGTTTCCTACCAATTGCACCGGCGCAGGACCCGACAAAATACGAGGACTGCTTTCCCCCACACCCAATGCATGCAAGCCCATTCCATGGCCAACCATGCCCGACAAAACGTTCAGCCATCCAGCAGAGGGAGAACTAGAACCTGGCTTGCCCGTTTCCCAATGGTACTGAGCATCAAAATGTGATCGGCTTGTATCGGGAGAACCTGCGCAGGGAATTGCAGCTAAAACACCTTGCTGCCAAAGGGGTAGCAAACCAGCGCAAGCGGGGTGCAGACCAAAAGTGTCGTCTAGGGTTAAAGCTGTTTTGAGTGTGCCATCTGGTTTGGGAATGGCAATGCTGGGACGCAATTGGTAATACCTGGCATCGCCATGCGGAACCAACATCGACAAACCATCGTATGCACCCCGCAAAAACACAAGAACCATTCGACCCGATTGAGAGGGTGCATCAGCCAAAGCAGGAATAGCAGAAATGGCTGGCAATGAAAATGCGCCCATTCTGAGAGTCTGAAAAATAGCTTGGCGGCGATTGAGTCTCATGGGAGTTGCTTTCAAGTAGCTTATT
>Ga0209550_10000302_pt1 | contig 44602 bp, 46 predicted proteins | sample LauGreSuBDMM15SN_2_FD_187567 | JGI IMG/M metagenome (GOLD analysis project Ga0209550, IMG submission 187567) | Freshwater lake microbial communities from Lake Michigan, USA - Su13.BD.MM15.SN (SPAdes) (version 5) | ecosystem: Environmental > Aquatic > Freshwater > Lake | place: Lake Michigan...
TACAAAATGTAACCTGAGAAAATAAGCACTGAAATGCTTGAAATCATTAAGTGCGCTGGGTCAAAGTGGAAGAACATATTAGCCAGAGAAGCAACTAACACTAAGATTAAGCCCACAAATAAGAATTTACCTAAACCGCTAAAATCACGCGCTGGACTAGAGGCGATTGCAGCCAAGCTAAAAAACGTCACGCCTGTGCCCGCTGCAGCAAGGCCAATGATTTCAGCGCCATTACGGAAGTGCAAGGCTGCTTGCAGGATAGGACCTAGCAAGAGACCAAAAATAAATGTCATGGCAAGAAGAAGCCATACGCCTGTCGCGCTATTTTGATTTGCTGCAATGAGTCGGAACATCCCAAACATCACCACTATAAAGCCAATTGCAAAGATGAACGGATGCGCCGCCATAAATCCAAAGTTCATTTGCAGACCAAAATACGCGCCTATCATGGTTGGAATCATAGTTAAACCAAGCAAGGCGTATGTGTTACGCAGCACGCGGTTTTGAGTATCCGCGGCAGTTGTTGAACGACCAATTACTTGAACATCATCAAACATAACAATTTCCTTATCAAAATATTGCAAAAGAGCAACATATATAAGATAGCGACTTTAGCATTAAGTTTCAAGCCTATTTTTGTGACAATCTGTTAAAAATTATTAAAACAAATCTAATTCAGACTTACCCACTAAATCGACCCGCTTTACCGCCGCAACAAACTCCGCATCCTCATGCAAATGGTCCATATCTTTTGGCGCTCGACCGCCATGCATACGCGCCAGCCTTGCACGGCTAGCACCTGTCATATCCCACTTTAGATTTGCCAATAATTCATCAGCCTTATCTGGCTGGTTGCATAAGAGCACCATATCACAACCCGCATTTAGCGCGGCTAAAGCACGGGCGGTTACGTCACCTGCGACCCCTGCTCCTTCCATGGAAAGGTCATCACTAAAAATCACGCCATCAAAGCCCAAACGCTCCCGCAGCACCTTTTGTAACCAGCGCGGTGAGAAGCCCGCTGGCTTTTCATCGACCTTAGGATAAATCACATGGGCAGGCATAATCGCTTGAATGCCATCATCAATCATCTGACGGAATGGCTGCAGGTCATTTTGCGCGATCTCATCAAACTCGCGCTCATCCACAGGAATCGCCACATGCGAATCTGCCACCACGAAACCATGTCCAGGAAAATGCTTGCCGACCGCTGGCATGCCTCCACGCCTTAGGCCATGCATCAGGGCATAAGCGAGTTCATGAATAGCTTGTGCTTTCAAATGAAACGCGCGATTGCCTATCACTTGGCTTTCGCCATAATCCATGTCCAACACTGGCGTAAAGCTAAAATCTACGCCGTGCGCACGCAATTCAGCAGCTAAAATCCAACCCGCTTCCTCAGCTAACGCTTTCGCTTTTTTAGGATTGTCATCCCAGATTTTTCCAAACTCACGCATGGGCGGAATCTTGGTAAACCCGTCTTGAAATCGCTGAACCCGTCCACCCTCATGGTCAACAGAAATCAACAATGGCGGCTGACGAACCGTATGAATACTTGCTGTCAGCGCCTTTAATTGTGCTGGCGATTCAAAGTTACGCGAAAATAAAATCACGCCACCTACTAAAGGGTTCTGCAATCGCTTTACATCTTCTGCGTTGAGTTCTTTATCAACCACATCCAGCATCACTGGGCCAAGTGTCATTTCTTTATCCTCTTAGGTCTAAATGCTTTATCTAGTTACGTCTAAGTGCTTTATCCATGAACGTCTAGATAGTCGCGCAAACGATCACCCAAAACATTCACCGCCAAAACCAGCGACATTAAACTCAAGCCTACCGCCAAAACATGGTGTGGCGCAATCAACATATAACGCACACCTTCTCGCAACATTGCACCCCAAGAGGCATTCGGCGCTTGTATGCCCAAACCTAAAAACGACAAGCTTGCTTCAGCGATGACCAAACCTGCCATGCTGTAGGTTGCCTCCACCAGCAAAGGTGCAGCTAACAAAGGTAACATGTGTTTTAGCATAATACGCGGCGTTGAAGCCCCCAAAGACTCCGCTGCCATCACATGCTGACGCTGTCTTAAAGAAAGTACTTGAGCACGCGTTAAACGTGCATAGCCCACCCATGAGGTAATGCAAAGCGCTAATATCAAGTTGCTCAAGCCAGCACCTAACACTGCCGCAAAAGCAATCGCTAATAGGATTCCAGGAAAAGCTAAAAAAACATCTGTCATTTGCATTAAAGTGCGGTCAACCCAACCGCCATAGTAGCCAGAAACCAAACCCAGCATTATCCCCACAGAGGCAGTAATGCTAGTGACTAGCGCCACAACCAATAACGAAACTTGGGCGCCTGCCAGCAATCGCGGCAAAATGTCGCGGCCTAAATCATCAAAGCCAAACAAGTGTCTAAAAGAAGGTTTTGCCAAAATTAAATCTAAATGAATTTGATTGGGCTGAAAATCAACCAAACTTGCAACAATCGCGGCAAGTATCCACAAAGCCAATACCCAAACTGACCAATGCTTTAAGCTCATGAGGCAAATCTGACGCGCGGGTCTATTTTGGTGTAAATAATGTCAGTGGCTAAATTGACCGTGACATAAAGCAAAGCCACCACCAGCACACAAGCCTGCGTCACAGGATAATCACGCTTTTCAATGGATTCAACCAAAAGGCGCCCAATACCATCCCAAGAAAATATGGTTTCGGTAATCACAGTGCCAGCCAACAAGCTGCCCAACTGGAGCCCAAGCACAGTGACAATTGGCAACAAGGCTGCACGCAAGGCGTGCCTTAAAATCACCGCACGTTCAGTTAACCCTTTCGCTCGGGCTGTACGTATAAAATCCTCATGTAAGACTTCTAACATGCTAGCGCGAGTCATTCTGGTCAAAATGGCCGCCAAGCCAAATCCCAAGGTTAAAGCGGGCAAAACAATAGCAGCATCACTCTCCATGCCACTCACGGGCAATAGGCCCAGCCAAAGTGCAAACACCATCATGAGCATTGGCCCCATCCAAAAATGTGGCATGGCAGAAATGGATAAACTGAAAAGATTCGCCAATTTATCTGGCCATTGATTCACCTTCAGTGCGGCAATAATCCCTAAAGGCAGTCCAATCAATATGGCAAAAGATAAGGCCAATAAGGCCAATTTAGCAGTAGCAGGCAATCGCTCTGCGAGTAAATCAACAATTGGTTTTTTAGAGTGAATAGAAACGCCTAAATCGCCATGAGCAAGCTTGTTTAGATAATCCCAAAACTGCATATAAATAGGCTGATCCAAGCCAAGGTCTGCTCGCAGTTGCATACGATCTGCACTGCTTGCCGATTCACCTATCATCACTTCAACAGGGTCGCCTGGCACGGCATGTACTAAAAGAAAGGTAAGTAAGACTACGCCAAACACAACCGGAACAATGCCCAACAAACGCTTCATCATGGCTGAATATCGACCTCTACACCAACATCCGCCATATCAAACAAAGCCATCATGTCAGCGTTACGCATACGCACACAGCCATGTGAGCCAATCACACCCATCGCATTGCTATCTGGGGTGCCGTGGATGTAAATAAAACGTTGCATGGAATCGACATTACCCAAACGATTGACACCCACTTCGGTGCCAGAAAGCCAAAGAATACGGGTCAAAATCCAATCGCGGTTTGGAAATTCAGTCATGAGTGCAGGCGTGCAAATCTCACCAGTGGGGCGTCTACCCACAAAGACACTTCCAGCTGGTGCACCCTCACCTATCTTGGCGCGAATAATATGTTTGCCTAGCGGCGTACAACCGCTATTCTTTTCACAGCCAGCGCCGTTGGCGGCGGTAGAGATGAAATAATGCGCAAGGACTTTATTCTGCACGTTGAACACAGTCAAAGTTTGCTGAGAAATAGAAACGACGAGACGCATGGAAAAAATAAAGTCGCTTAAAAGATTATCTAAAAGCGATTGTAACAAGCCAAAGAGTTTTTAACAGCCTTAATCTTTGCGTTTGCGGCTGTGACGCCATTCCCAGGGCGGCGTCGGATTGTCATCCGCCCATAAGCCCAGCCTTGCTTCTTTGGCGGCCTCTTCTAGCGCATAGAAAGACTCAAAGCCTTTGTCGTAATGGCGATACACCCAAGCATTTCCTCCAATCACCATCTCAGCATTGGCGTGCGCACCATCACAAGTTACATCACCCACAGTGCGGCCATAGCGGTCAGTATTCACCACTTCCACTATCGCTTGTTTGTTATAACAAAGCTCAGAAAGCCTTTGTTTGCCCACTTGTCCAAACGGCTGCGCCTTTTCTGGGGCATCAATGCCTGCCAAACGAATTTTATGTTGCTGGTTCGTGTCATCAAGCACCGTCAGGGTGTCACCATCTGCGACACCAACCACGCGCCCTGAAATACTTCCATAAGCTGACGCCATCACAGACACAAGAATCGCTACGCCAAGCAAGATTATCTTAATGTAGTTTTTACCCATGAGTGCTGGGATTAAAAGGCGGACTAAAGCTACAGTCTTGGGGCTGGCAGTATTAGGTTTCATCATTGGCTTTATAGCTTTACTTATCGTTTTGCTGGCGCAACATGCCAAATATTTTTAGCGTACTCACCAATGGTGCGGTCGCTAGAGAATTTACCTACACGCGCCACGTTTAAGATAGCCCGGCGAGACCATTCCTCTTGATCTTGGTAAAGCGCACTCACTGCATCTTGCGCGGCGATATAGCTCGCGTAGTCTGCGAGCAACAAATAATGATCACCCTTCTGCAACAAGTTATCAAAAATCGCTTGATAACGGTCTGGCTCTTCAACGCTAAAGAAGCCGTTTGCAATCATATCTAGCACTTGTTTAAGCTCAGCATTGCTATTGTAGTAATCCCAAGGGTTATAGCCTGCCGCTTTAGTGAGTGCTATTTCATCAGTGGTTAAGCCAAAGATAAAAATATTCTCTTCGCCCACTTCTTCTTTAATCTCTACGTTGGCACCATCCAAAGTACCAATGGTCAACGCGCCATTAAGCGCCATTTTCATGTTGCCAGTACCCGAAGCCTCCGTACCTGCTGTTGAAATCTGTTCAGACAAATCACTGCCTGGGAATAGCAACTCAGCCGCTGAAACTTCATAGTTAGGATAGAACACCACTTTAAGCTTGTCGCCCACCGCAGGGTCATCATTGATAATGGTCGCCACATCGTTAATAAGTCGAATAATCTGCTTCGCCATCCAATAGCCAGGCGCTGCTTTTCCACCAAAAATAACGCTGCGAGGGGTAATGTCTTTTGCTTGACCAGAACGTATACGGTTATACAAAGTAATCACATGCAATACATTGAGTAATTGACGTTTATATTCATGAATCCGCTTAATCTGTACATCAAACAGGCTATTAGGATTAAGTTTTACGCCTGTGACATCTTCAATTCGGTTTGATAAACGCACTTTGTTTGCTAGCTTGACTTCACGGAATGCTTTTCTAAATGCTTTATCTTCAGCAAGCGGCGTGATGAGCTTTAGCTTATCCAAATCACGTTGAAAGCCTGTACCAATTGCCTTTGTAAGCAATGCGGTTAAATCAGGGTTACATTGATTAAGCCAACGGCGCGGTGTAATGCCGTTCGTCACATTCACAAACTTATTTGGATAAATACGATTAAAGTCTGCAAATAATATCGTTTTAAGCAGTTCGCTATGGAGCGCAGCAACCCCATTAACGGTGTGACTTCCCACCACAGCCAAATGCGCCATGCGAACCCGGCGACCGTTTGACTCATCAATAATAGAAACGCGCGTTAATAAATCGGTATCGCCAGGGAAATGATGGTTCACCATTGCCAAAAACTCGTGGTTAATGCGATAGATAATTTGCAAATGGCGTGGCAACAGGCGGCTAAACAAATCAACTGCCCAAGTTTCCAAAGCCTCTGGCATTAGCGTGTGGTTAGTATAGGCAAACACTTCACCCACTAAGCTCCAAGCAAAATCCCAATCAAGCTGATGCACATCCACAAGCTGATACATCATTTCCGCCAACGCAATAGCAGGATGCGTGTCGTTCAATTGAATCGCGATTTTATCAGGGAGTTTTTTCCAGTCTTTATGCTTAAGCAAGAAGCGATGCAGTATGTCTTGAATAGAAGCTGAAACAAAGAAATATTGCTGTTTTAAACGAAGCTCACGGCCAGATGCTGAAGCATCATTTGGATAAAGCACTTTTGAAATGCTTTCTGTCACATTTCGGCTTTCTACCGCACGCTCGTAATTACCTTCGTTAAACTGGCGCAAATCAAATTCTATAGCCGCTTTGGCTGACCACAAACGCAAGTTGTTCACCGTTTGTGTGTCGTAGCCAGGAATCGGCACATCATAAGCCATCGCCACTACATGCTCAGCATCCACCCAGTGATGTTCAATCCCTTTTTCGGTGTAAAACTCAACCAAATTGCCAAAAAATTGCACCGTATAAGTGCTCTCAGGACGCTGGAACTCCCAAATATTACCGTAGCGTAACCAATTATCAGGATTCTCAACTTGCTGACCTTGATTGATAGACTGCTTAAACATGCCATATTCATAGCGAATCCCATAACCTGTACCCGGAATATCCATGGTTGCCATGGAATCTAAGAAACAAGCAGCCAAGCGACCTAAGCCACCATTACCTAAAGCCGCATCAGGCTCCATCTCTACTACGTTTTCCATCTTGTGACCCAAAGCGTTTAAGCCCGCACGGACTTCAGACTCCACACCCAGATTGAGTGCGGCGTTGGACAGCATGCGCCCAATCAAAAACTCAAGGGAGAGGTAATAAACACGCTTCGGATCTTGCTCAGCATAAGTCTCAACAGTCTTCACCCAACGGTCAATTACATGGTCGCGCACCGTATAAGCCGCGGTGGAATACCAATCACGCGGTGTTGCCACCTCATCGGTTTTAAAAATCGAGTACACCAAATGGTTTTGCAAGGCTTGCTTAGCAGGTGTTTTTGCATGAGTCACGCTTGATACGTCGGTCTTGTCCTTGGTAGTGCTAGTTTTTTTTGGGGCAGACGGAGTTTTTTGGGTGGTCATCGTTTAATTCTTTATGTGAGATTGCGTTCATCAAAATGCAACATGGATTCAATGTTGCAATTTTACCCTAGCAAAAAGCTAGTCTGAGTTAAGTTTGGATTTATTTTTATTTTAGTGACAATAAAAAGCCCTCAAGGCCGAATAACCAAGAGGGCTTTTTTAGGATAGGTTAAATTAGCTGATCAATAGGCTATTCATGCGTTTTACAAAACTCGCAGGGTCATTAAGCTGACCGCCTTCTGCTAACAATGCTTGATCGAATAAAAGGTGGGTAAGGTCATTAAACTTTGCATCATCTTTTTCAGATTTCAAGCGCTCAACCAAACCATGTGCTGGGTTAATTTCTAGCGTTGGTTTACTTTGAGGTGTTTTTTGACCTGCCGCTTTAAGCATACGCTCCAAGTTGCCAGACAAATCATGCTCACCTGCCACTAAACAAGCTGGGGAATCGGTTAATCGGTGCGTTACGCGAACTTCGTTCACTTGCTCACCCAATGTTGCTTTGACTTTTTCAATCAGGTCTTTAGCCGCATCTTCCACTTGTTTCTTGACTTCTTTTTCAGTCTCATCTTCAAGCTTACCTAAGTCCAAGTCCCCTTTAGCGATGGATTGCAATTTTTGATCATCAAATTCAGTTAACCCACCCAACATCCATTCATCCACGCGATCTGAAAGCAACAATACTTCAATGCCTTTTTTACGGAAGATTTCTAAATGCGGGCTATGTTGCGCAGCAGCAAAGCTATCTGCAGTAATGTAATAAATAGCCTCTTGGCCTTCTTTCATGCGAGCGATGTAGTCTTTAAAACCCACCAATTGTGCTTCCGTATCCAAATTGGTTGAGGCAAAACGGAGTAAGCCAGCAATTTTTTCTTTATTAGCAAAGTCTTCACCTGGGCCTTCTTTTAGCACGCGACCAAATTCGCCCCAGAAAGCTTGATATTCTTCCGGTTTGTTTTCAGCCAAGTCCTCTAGCAAACCTAATACCTTCTTCACTGAAGCGGCTTTAATCGCATCAATATCTTTAGAATGCTGCAAGATTTCACGCGAGACATTGAGTGGCAAATCAGCAGAATCAATCACGCCGCGCACAAAGCGCAAATATTGTGGCATCAGCTTTTCAGCGTCCTCTAAAATAAACACCCGCTTCACGTAAAGCTTAATGCCTTGGCTCCGTTCACGGTCGTACAAATCAAGCGGAGCTTTGCTTGGCACGTAAAGCAAGGAAATATATTCCTGATTGCCTTCTACACGGTTATGGCTCCAAGCCAGCGGATTCTCAAAATCATGTGAAACATGCTTGTAAAACTCTTGATACTCCTCTTCAGTCACATCGCTTTTAGCGCGCGCCCACAAAGCAGAAGCTTTATTCACGGTTTCATCTTCTTCCGTTGCCACTTGCTCACCATCTTTCCATTCAGATGCCTTCATCATAATCGGCAAAGTGATGTGGTCTGAGTATTTACGGATGATGGATTTAAGTTTCCAATCATTAAGGAATTCATCTTCGCCCTCACGCAAATGCAAGACGATTTCCGTGCCGCGTGTTTTCTTGTCCGCAGGTTCTAAAGTAAAGTCGCCCTCTCCTGCTGATTCCCATTTCACCGCTTCAGTTTCCCCCGCACGTAGCGTGGTTAAGGTCACCTTGTCGGCAATGATAAAAGCGGAATAAAAGCCCACACCAAACTGACCAATCAAATTGGCATCTTTTGCTTGGTCGCCAGTAAGCGCATTAAAGAATTCTTTCGTGCCTGATTTGGCAATCGTCCCGATGTTATCAATCACCTCGGCACGGTTCATGCCAATGCCGTTATCCGTGATAGTTAAAGTTCGCGCCGCTTTATCAAAGGCAATGCGAATCTTTAAATCGCTATCGCCACCATAAAGCGTGTTATCTGAAAGGGCAGAAAATCTTAATTTATCTGAGGCATCGGATGCGTTAGAAATTAGCTCACGTAAGACGATTTCTTTATTACTGTATAGAGAGTGAATCATCAGCTGAAGCAGCTGTTTTACTTCGGCTTGAAAGCCTAAAGTTTCTTTTTGAGATGACGACTTCGCCATATTGAAAGCTCCTAAATGATGGGTAGAAAAAAGATAAGTACTAGGTGGGGATGGCGATGTTTATTTCAAGAGGCTTTTTTATTGCTAGCGTAATTGACCTGCATCAATAAGAGAAACAAAGAAGCGACTAGTATTGCTTATGCTTAATTGCAACTAAAGGAATTTCCCATGCTTAAAGTACTATTTCAAACGTTACCAGGTCAGCTATCCCTGCTAGGCTTAGTCCTGATTTTTGCGATGATGGCTTATTTATGGACCTACTTTTACAAAAAGAGCCATGAAAAAATTCAGGCAGAATCTTAAAGCCATTTTTTAATAATTTGATTTAAAACGATTGCCGCCGCGGCCATCCCAAAAGGGGCTGTGACGCAAACGGATGAGCCGTAGCCTGCACAGTTTAAGCCTGTGATGGCAGAATCAACTTTGTCCACTTCGCAACTTACTTCGATATCTCCATTAGGTTGCAAAACTTGCTCATCAGAATAAACCGCTGTGATACCAAACTTAACCACGCTTTTTTTATGGCTAGTTGGTGCTTTAGCAAAGCCATGGTCACGGCGCAGTTGATTGCGCACTTTGGCGAGCAATCTATCGCCTACCACTTGCGACAAATCACCCTGCTTAATTTTAGTAGGATCTAGCCTGCCACCTGCGCCGCCAACAGTCACAAGTTGAATATTGTTTTTCTTGCAATAAGCGGCAATCGCCACTTTGGCTTTAGCATCATCAATGGCATCTAGCACCATAGTAAAATCGCCATTGAGCATTTCAGCCACATTGTCTGGCGTCACAAAATCTTCAATCTTTGTAACCACGCAAGCAGGGTTAATCGCCTTAATGCGATGTGCCATGGCAGTCACTTTAGCCATACCAAAAGCACCGTCTATTGCATGCAGTTGGCGATTTACATTAGATTCAGCGATGTTATCTAAATCAATCAGCGTCATATGTCCAACAGCGCTTCGCGCCAATGCTTCAACCGCCCAAGAGCCCACGCCGCCTATGCCGATGACGCAGACCTTAGCCGCCTGCAACTTTGCCAAGCCTTGCTGTCCGTATAAACGGCGAACGCCGCTAAAGCGACGTTCATAATCTGGTGAATCACTCTCAAGCATAACTAAGACTTTTCGAGAACGACAAAAGCAGTTGCAAATGCCTTTTCATCTGAAATAGAAAGATGCGCAAACTGAATATTTTTTATTTCTAAGCAAGTTTGCAATTCAGGCGCCAAATCAAATACTGGCTTACCTAAATCATCATGCCCCACGCCAATATTCTCAAAAGTAGCTGGTTTGCGGATGCCTGTTCCGAGCGCTTTAGCAAAGGCTTCTTTGGCGGCAAAGCGTTTAGCCAAGAAACGCGCTTTGGTATTTGATAATCGAAATTCTTGCATTTCGCGCTCGCTCAACACTCGCATGGCAAAATTATCGCCAAAGCGGTCTAGCGAATCTTGAATGCGAGCCACTTCAACTAAGTCTGTGCCGACACCGTAGATCATGGTCTAGCGAGCCGCCTCAACCATCAAGGCTTTCATTTCACGCACTGCGTGTTCCCAACCCACAAAGACTGCATGCGCAACAATGGCGTGACCAATATTGAGTTCTTCAATACCAGGGATAGCCGCAATTTGATGCACATTATGGATATTCAAACCGTGTCCAGCGTTCACGACCAAGTCTAAAGATAATGCATGCGCAGTTGCCTCTTGAATACGCGCCAATTCTTTAGCTTGATCAGCACCTTCGCTATCTGCAAACTTGCCTGTGTGGATCTCAATGACAGGTGCGCCTGCCGCTTTAGCAGCGTTGATTTGCGCGATATCTGGGGCGATGAATAATGAAACCCGTATGCCCGCATCAGCCAGCGTTTTACAAACGGCTTTAACTCGCGCTAAATTACCCGCCACTTCAAGACCACCCTCTGTAGTGCGTTCCTCTCGGCGCTCAGGCACTAAGCAAACATCTTGTGGTTTTACTTCTAAAGCAATGCCGACCATTTCATCGGTGACTGCCATTTCGAAGTTCATTTTTGTTTGTAGCAATGGGCGAAGCGCATAAACGTCCGCGTCTTGAATATGGCGTCTATCTTCCCGCAAGTGAATAGTGATGCTATCAGCACCCGCTTCTTCGGCACGCAAAGCTGCTTGCACCACACTTGGGTATTCGGTGCCACGCGCCTGCCGCAAAGTCGCTATGTGGTCGATATTCACGCCTAATTTGATGTTGGAACTTGCCATCATAAATCCTGTAAATCGATTAAAAGTTGTCTAGTATGGAGTGGTTTATCCCCCAAATAATGCGCTAGTAAAAGACGCATTAACTGCTTACTTTGTTGCTGCGTTTGCAAGTCAGCGTAGTCATCCTGCGCCATGTCCAGCAAGGTTTTACCCGACAATTGTACGCCATTTTCTTGATAGTCATGTTTTGACGAAACGGGGCCGACTTCTGGCACGTAATAGTAATGCGCTTCGGCAGTTACCGCCTCATCGCGAATGTTTTGCGTTAAAGGCACGGCGTATCCCAAGGCTTGCAATAGTCGTAACTCAAAGCGGCGCAGAATATTGGCTGAATCATCAGGCGCAAGCGAAAGCAATTTCAGTGTTTGTGTGTACTCATCAAACAAGGCTTCGTGGGCATCTTCACGCGGCAATAAACGTAGCAATAGCTCATTGAGGTAAAACCCGCACATCAAGGCCTCACCTTGCAACATTAACAAGCCTGAATACCACTCAAGAGAATGTAGCGTTTTAAGCTCTAGCTTACCTGACCAAGCGCCGAGCAGAGGCTGAAATGACTGCAACATGCCGCGCATAGCAGAACGCGGTCTTCTTGCGCCCTTTGCCACTGCGGAAACCCGACCAAAATCACGGGTAAACAACTCAACCACTAAGCTGGTCTCTTTATAAGGATAAGTGTGCAGAACATAAACTGGCTGATTGTCCTGACGTGAGATGCTACTAACAGCCATTTAGAAACCTTTAGCGCCTAACAAACTTAATGACCTAATAACCCAGACTCTTGAGCGCACGTTCATCATCCGCCCAACCGCCTTTTACTTTCACCCAAGTTTCAAGCCAGACTTTACCGTCAAAAAGTTTTTCCATGTCTTGACGGGCTTCTGTTGAAATCTTCTTGAGCTTCTCGCCACCTTTACCAATGAGCATCGGCTTTTGGCTTTCTTTATCCACAATAAATGCAGCATGAATACGGCGCAGATTACCTTCCATTTCAAACTTTTCAATTTCAACGGTAATGCCGTAGGGCACTTCTTCGCCAAGAAAGCGGAAAGCTTTCTCGCGAAGCAACTCTGCCGCCAAGAAACGTTCATTTTTATCGGTAATTTCATCTTCACCATAAATAGCTGCTTGCTCAGGAAGATGCTCACGTACTGCGCTCAACAGCTCATCAAGGTACAAGCTCTTTTTAGCACTCACCGGCACAATCGCAGCAAATGGAAATAACAAATCAAAGTCCTGAATCAGTGGTAATAAGTTACCTTTATCACCCATCAAATCAGCCTTATTCACAACCAAAAGCACTGGCTTATCTTTCGGTAATAAATTCAAGACGATTTTATCGGCGTCACCAAGATGCATAGGTTCAATCACGAAGAGAACCACATCAACTTCGTTAAGCACTTGAGTCACAGTTTTATTCAGTGTTTTGTTCAGCGCATTAATATGCTTTTGCTGAAAGCCTGGCGTATCCACAAACAAAAACTGCGTATCTTTGGTAGTGTGAATGCCAAGCAAACGATGACGCGTCGTTTGGGCTTTGCGTGAGGTTATACTGAGCTTCATTCCCATTATGTGGTTAAGTAACGTTGATTTGCCAACGTTCGGGCGACCAACAATGGCAACAGTGCCACAACGAAATAGGGGGGGGTGAGTCATGTTTAAGCTTTCATTTTGCGCAAGCGTTTAGGCAGTTATTTGTTGGTAGGCAAGCTTGGCCGCTTCTTGCTCAGCATTACGACGGCTTGTCCCCTCACCTTGTGTGGTGATATTGAATTTTGCAACTTTGCATTCGACACGGAATGTTTGGCAATGCGCCTCACCTTCAATCGCCATCACTTCATAAGTAGGCACGTCAATTTTTTTTGATTGGAGATATTCTTGCAATAGAGATTTTGGATCTTTGCCTATGGATTTCGGGTCTATTTTTTCGATTAAAGGTGTGAATAGCTTGATCACAACCATCTCAGCCGCATCAAAGCCAGCATCCAGAAAAACCGCACCAATAATCGCTTCCAAGGCATCTGCCAACACTGAGGGGCGACGCCATCCCCCACTTTTTAACTCGCCCTCGCCTAAGCGCAGGGCTTCACCGATATTGAGCGTCAGCGCTAATTCACCGAGTGTTGGTTCTTTAACCAAGTGAGCCCGTAAGCGACTTAAATCACCTTCATCCAACTTAGGAAAAGCAAGATAGAGCTGACTCGCGATGATGAAGTTAAGCACGCCATCACCTAAAAACTCTAATCGCTCATTATTGATACTGCCAAAACTACGGTGCGTCAGCGCTTGAGTTAGCAAGGCTTGATGATGAAAGTTATAGCCAATTAAGCGCTGAAGTCCAAAGATCGTTTGATTATTCATCATGAGCCAAGCATTAGACTAATGCTCTGTGGTCACCTTAAATTTCATCACAATGCTGACATTGCCGACCAATGGCGTTAACACTTGATACTCTGCTGCGACGACCTTTTGATCCGTTTCATCAATGGTCAAATCACTACCTTTCACTGATCTAGTGTATGTCATCCCGCGTTGATGTGAAAAAGAGTTAAGATACTGAAGTTCCATCATTAATGAATGCTCGTCCCAATGCGTTTAAATTGATCAAAATTCCACCAAATAAAGAAGGCCTTGCCAACTAAATTTTGCTCTGGCACAAAGCCCCAATAACGGCTATCGCGACTATTGTCTCGGTTGTCACCCATCGCAAAGTAATGCCCTTTAGGCACTTCAAAAGCACCTTCGCGGCTCATGCTATTTTCTTCAATTAGCAAGTCATGTTTTACATCACCCAATTGCTCTTTAAAACGCTTTGCGTGCACTTGGTTTAAGCCCGCGCTCTCATAAGCGTAATCGTCAATATAACCCATATCAAGCTTTTGACCATTGATGAAAAGCTGTTTGTCTTGATACAAAACCTTATCGCCTGGCAAGCCAACCACACGCTTGATGTAATCAATCGATGGGTCTGGCGGATAATGAAAAACAAATACATCACCACGTTTTGGACGGCTTATTTCAATAAAGGTGTTATTCAAAATAGGCACGCGCAGACCGTAGGTAAATTTATTGACCAGAATAAAATCACCTGCCAATAACGTCGGCATCATAGAGCCTGAAGGAATTTTGAACGGTTCGGCAATAAATGAGCGAATAAGAAACACAGCCAAAATGACTGGGAAGAAACTTTTTGAGTATTCCACCAGCATCGGGTCTGGAGAGTTAGGTGCGCGGTTTTTACGCAAAACAAGTTTATCTAATAACCAGATGGAGCCAGTCACTAACAAAACCACCAACATAAAAAATGCGAACATCATGCGAATTGCCCTTTACTTTCTTCTGAATTTTCTATTTATCTTTTTATTTTACTTATCTTCGACGCGTAAAATAGCTAGGAACGCTTCTTGTGGGATTTCAACGTTACCCACTTGTTTCATGCGTTTTTTACCCTCTTTTTGCTTTTCTAGCAATTTCTTCTTACGGCTAATATCGCCACCATAACACTTAGCCAATACGTTTTTACGCATTGCTTTTACAGTTTCTCGAGCAATAATATTGGCGCCAATCGAAGCCTGAATCGCTACATCAAACATTTGACGAGGAATTAATTCGCGCATTTTAGCCGCCACTTCACGGCCGCGATAAACTGCATTGAGCCTATGTACAATGAGTGATAATGCATCAACGCGATCGCCGTTCACCATAATGTCTAGCTTAACCAAATCCGCCGCACGGAATTCTAGGAATTCATAATCCATGCTGGCGTAACCGCGAGAGACTGACTTAAGCTTATCAAAGAAGTCGAGCACAACTTCATTGAGCGGCATTTCATAACTGAGCATCACTTGTCTACCCATATACTGCATATTCTTTTGCGCACCGCGTTTACCCGTACAAAGCGTCATCACAGGGCCTACGTAATCCTGCGGCATGAGTAAATTGATATTAATCATCGGCTCACGAATTTCTTCCACGCGTGAGGGCTCTGGCAAGCGTGAAGGATTTTCAATTTGCACGACTTCGCCCGTCTTGAGCAGCAACTCATACACAACCGTTGGCGCGGTGGTAATTAAATCCATATCATATTCGCGCTCTAAGCGCTCTTGCACAATTTCCATATGCAAAAGACCTAAGAAGCCACAACGGAAACCGAAGCCTAGTGCCGTCGAGTTTTCTGGTTCAAACTGCAATGAAGCATCATTTAAGCGTAATTTTTCGAGTGCACTTCGGAGCGCTTCAAATTGGTTGGATTCAACAGGGTACAAACCTGCAAACACTTGTGGCTTTACCTCTTTAAAGCCTGGCAAAGCTTCTGTGGCTTGTCTATCAGCCAACGTAACGGTATCGCCTACTTTAGCGCTTGTCAGCTCTTTAATGCCCGCAATAATAAAGCCTACTTCTCCCGCTGAAAGTGATGTCTTTTGGAATGACTTCGGCGTAAATACACCAACTTCTTCACACAGATGCACCGCACCTGTTGCCATTAAGCGAATTTTATCTTTCGGTTTTAGCATGCCATCCACCACACGCACTAACATCACTACGCCCACATAGTTATCAAACCATGAGTCAATAATCAATGCTTTAAGTGGCTTGTTAACATCCCCCTTAGGGGCAGGAACTCTAGCCACAACAGCCTCAAGCACATCACGAACACCTTCACCTGTCTTCGCTGAACAACGAACTGCGTTTTGCGCTTCAACGCCTATCACATCTTCAATTTCTTGAATCACGCGGTCAGGGTCTGCGGATGGCAAATCAATTTTATTCAGCACTGAAGTGACTTCAACGCCCAAATCTAATGCGGTATAACAGTTAGCCACACTTTGCGCTTCAACGCCTTGGCTGGCATCCACCACCAACAACGCACCTTCACAGGCTGACAATGAGCGGCTAACCTCGTAAGAAAAGTCGACGTGGCCTGGGGTGTCAATTAAATTGAGTTGATAGACTTGTCCATCCAAGGCTTTGTATTGCAAAGCGGCTGTTTGCGCCTTAATAGTGATGCCACGCTCACGCTCCAAATCCATAGAGTCGAGGACTTGCGCTTCCATCTCGCGGTCAGACAAGCCTCCGCACAATTGAATAATACGGTCAGCCAAGGTCGATTTACCGTGGTCGATATGGGCGATGATGGAAAAATTACGGATATTGTTCATAAATACAGTGCAAAAGTTATACCAACAACAAGGGCGCCTAAGCGCCCCTGCAACCTACTACTAAGGTTTGATTTTACAGCAATTAGAGGCTTAACACCATGAGATGCACAGGCTCTTTTCTTGAACTGATTGCTTCATAGCTTTACTTCGTATCATTGACTTTAATTGGCACGTACAAAGTACTTTCTCCGCGCAACACCAATACTGCAAGGGTTTTGCCGTTTGGTACAGACGTTAAAGTCTTATTAAACTGCTCTACGGTAGTGACTTCTGTATTATTAATACCCAGCACAACATCGCCGCGACGAACACCGGCAAGTGCAGCAGCACCTTGTGAATCAGTTACCAATAAGCCATTTTTGCCATTAAGCTTTTTCTTTTGTTGAGGCGTTAACTCATTCAAAATTAAGCCTACGCGATTAACTTCTGTTTTAGTCGCACCTTTGCTTGACGTGGTCACATCCTCTTTATCATTTGGCGCTTCACCAACAGCAACGGATAATGTTTTTGTAGCGCCTTTGCGAAGCACTTCAACATTCACAGCCTTACCTGGCTTTACCCCACCAACAGCACGTGGCAAATCAGATGATGAATTGATCGCCTTGCCATCAAACTTAAGAATCACATCGCCAGCACCCAAACCACCTTTATCTGCAGGGCCGTTTTTTTCAACACCCGCGACTAAAGCGCCGTTGGTATTTTTCATCCCAAATGACTCGGCCAAGTCCTTGGTGATTTCTTGAATAGAAACACCCAACCAACCACGAGAAATCTTTCCGCTGGCTTTAATTTGGCTAGAAATATCCATTGCCACATCAATCGGAATGGCAAAAGATAAGCCCATAGAACCACCGCTACGGCTATAAATTTGAGAATTAACACCCACTACTTCGCCCTTCAAATTAAACAACGGACCACCAGAGTTGCCTGGGTTAATCGCTACGTCTGTCTGAATAAATGGCACGAAATTTTCTTGAGGCAATGCACGACCTTTAGCACTCACAATACCTGCCGTCATCGTATTTTCAAGTCCAAATGGAGAGCCAATCGCAGCCACCCACTCTCCCACTTTGAGTTGATTAGGGTCTCCGATTGAAACCTTAGGTAAACCGCTAGCATCAATCTTAAGCAAAGCCACATCAGTACGGCGATCCGAGCCAATAATCTTTGCTTTAAATTCGCGCTTGTCTGAAAGCTTAACAATCACTTCATCAGCGGCGTTAATCACGTGGGCATTGGTTAATATGTAACCATCTGCACTAATAATGAAACCAGAACCTAAGGACTGCGATTTAAACTCTTGCTGAGGCGCTTGACCTCTCGGACCGCCTGGCACAGGCAAACCAAAACGACGGAATAACTCATTAAACTGTTCATCATCTGGCATCCCAGCAAAAGGGTTGCCATTACCCTGCACCATTTGTGTAACACTAATATTCACCACTGACGGCCCCTGCTTTTCTGCAAGCTCCGTAAAATCTGGTAATTCTTTTGTAAAAGCTGTGCCAGAAAATGCAAGCAAAAATGCAGAAATGGCGACTATTTTTTTAATCATACTTTTTACTCCTTTTTACATTGAACATTAACAATTGAAGTTGGCTCTGCCAAGCCCAAAATCACAGGCCGATAACGCGCATCTAACCTGTCACCTTGATTGTGCCCTTTTAACCACAAGTAGCCTATAAACAAACCTGTGACAGCACCGAATGCAGTGTTTCTGTCCGCATACAAAGCATTAAAAAACACCGTACTACCTAGTATCGCGCCTAAAATCAGCAAGGCAAGCGGAATGCCGTAAACAGCAAAAGAACTCCATAACAAAGCGCTCTCTTCTACTCCCACCACAACGACTTGATCGACTTCAGCGTTGACCGTGTTTTGCGCTTTAAAAAGATTTGGGCGATGGCCAAATAAACGCCCCCAAATAGAAATACCGCAACCACGAGATTGCCCACACAAACCACAAGGCTTGTTACGAACAATTTCTAGGCTAACGATATCTTTATCGATGCTCACGACAATTGCGTTTTCTTGAATCATTGCTTAGGTTTCAATACTGAAAATAACAGAGCGTCATTGTGAATGACTTTAGAATTTTTTGCTTAACAATCACTTCTTATTTTTGAAATTAACCGCTTTGGCAAATTGAGTCACAGCCGCTTCTGGCACCTCACCAATCACCATAACTTGATGCCCTTCGTTGACCAAAGCAAAGAAGTGTGTGGCACCAACAACGGTATGGCCTACTTTAGGACGCGCGCCCTTGGCAAGCGGTTCGATAAAGATAGATATTGAAGCGAGGCCGTCGGAGAAAATCATCTGCGTCACTGGCAAAGTTTTGCCATGCACAGACTGTTTCACTTGATCGACTTTACGATAACCTGAGGGTAATTGGGCAACATCCCAATCCATGTCGGCAGCGTTCGCCTTTGCGGGGGCTTCTTGGTCCATTTCATAGGATTTGCTAGGATCAAACTTAGGCTTGAACCAGTCCATATTCTGACCACCCATCAGGGTGATCTGACTAAAACCAATTTGCTCTAAAGCATCGCCGCGCTCGCCCAAGGTCATTGCCTTGAGTAATAAACCAAACTCTATATCCACCCAAAATTTATAGCCATAGCGCATTTGATCCTTAGGGGTCAAATTCACCACAAAAGCATCACGTCCACCAACACGTTCTAAAGCACCGTTTAACGCCTGATAACTTGATTTAATTGCATCCATATTACTTGGCAATAAAGCGGGGAACATATTCTGTCCACGCTTTTTTTCAATCATGATTTTTTCGTTCTTGGGGCTAAAAATAACAACGTCAGAACCCTGACTTAACACTTCGCGAGGTGCACCATCAAGTACTACCATGAGCGCATACTCCCCTTGAGCATAGTTCATGTGGGTAAGCTGAACAGATTTTGAAGTATTGCCTGATTGGTAAACAAAAACTCCTTTATAGCTTAGTTCTCTCGCCGCTTGAGATGCTTTTTGTAATAGCAGCCACGCATCATCTTGAGCAGCAAACAGAACACCCGAAAGCAAGCTCAAAAAAGCAAATACAATAGAAATTAAAAAGGTTTTTTTCAAGATTACTTATCTTGTGAAAAGGCCGCTGGCTGAATAAAATAAGCCGCATTACTCAGCGACATTGATTGATGGGCACGCAAATACTCTGCTGGGACGGCTTGTGCAATCTCAATCGGCGCCACACTTGCTTCTTGTGACTGTTGATGAAGTACCACCAAGCCCACAAAGAAGACAGCCGCTACCGAAGCCGCAACAGACCAAACCGCTTGTTTGCTCTTGACTAAACTTGGCTGAGGCGCCAACACCGCAGGTTGTTTGGCAATTTCTTGCATAATGCTTGCCGTCATGTCATGCCTTAGCACACGATTACCGCGGACGACATCACCAATCAAATGGTATGTTGACCAGCTTTTAGCAGCTTCACCATTGGCTTTTAGGGCCGTCATGAGATACTCGGCGTCTTCAAGTGCCAAATCATCATCCATTAAGGCTGAAATTTTTTCTTTCATTTTGTCTCTCCTTCGTTTAAATTCATTCTAGCTTTCACTAGCCTTTAGATTACCAACGCTTATCATCAGGCGTATCAAGCAAAGGCCTGAGCTTAGCTGCAATAGTCTCACGCGCTCTAAAAATACGTGAGCGCACTGTGCCAATTGGGCAACTCATCAATGTTGCGATTTCTTCGTAACTCAAACCTTCTAACTCACGTAAAGTGATGGCGGTTCTGAGTTCGTCAGGCAAAGCCATCATAGTTTCATTGACGGTCCTTGCGATCTCTTTAGTCATCATTTCGGTTTCTGGGGTTTCTGCGGTGCGAAGTTCTTCTGCATCCTCAAAATTTTCTGCATCTTCAATCTCTACGTCATGACTAATTTGTGGACGACGACCCATTGAAACTAAATAGTTCTTCGCCGTGTTAATGCCAATACGATAAAGCCAAGTATAAAAAGCGCTATCGCCCCTAAAATTTGGTAATGCACGATAAGCTTTGATAAAAGACTCTTGCACGACATCTTCCACTTCGGCTTGATCTCGCACCATTCTAGACAGCAAACGCCCTAACTTACGTTGATACTTCTCAACTAACATGCCGAAAGCTTTTTGGTCACCGCGTTGCGCTCGCTCGACCAATACCTGGTCAATTTCACGGTTACCCGGAACTTGCCCCCCTCCTGCATTATTATTGGCATTGCCGTTCATAATGGCGATGCTCCCTGTTTGGTTACTGGTTGTAATGCTTGAAGTATAACCCGTGGCCGTTGAATCAACGAACCCCATACGGGATATTTCTGCGATATTCTTAACGTCAATCATGTTAATTTCCCTAAGCTTTTAATTGTATAGCCTTGAACGACAGACAGCGCTAAACTGCTCAAAGTTCAATGTAATGGATATATATGCAGCAATTTGATGTATTAATCATAGGCAGTGGTCTTGCTGGATTAACCTTAGCGCTTAAACTCGCAACAAAGAAAAATGTTTGCCTAGTCAGTAAACGTAAAATTAACGATAGTTCAAGCAATTGGGCGCAAGGTGGTATCGCTGCCGTGCTGACCGACGACGACTCCATTGAAGCGCATATCCAAGATACACTCATCGCCGGCGCAGGCCTTTGCGACCAAGAAGTGACCAGACAAGTAGCTAGCCACGCACGTGAAACTGTGGAATGGCTGATTGCTCAGGGCGTACCGTTTACTCGAGAAGACGACGACAGCGGCTATCACTTAACCCGCGAAGGCGGTCATAGCCACAGGCGAATCATTCATGCGGATGATGCCACCGGTCATGCCGTTCAAAAAACACTGGCTGAACAAGTGCTCTGCCATCCTAATATCAAAGTGCTTGTAGACCATATTGCAGTGGATTTAATCACCTCACGTAAAGCTGGCATTGGCGCGCCACAAGATAATGCCGAATGTTTAGGTGCTTATGTACTGGATAACAATACCGGAAAAGTCATGACCATAGCCGCACAACAAACCGTGTTAGCCTCCGGTGGCACTGGCAAGGTTTATCTTTACACCACCAATCCTGACGTCAGTACAGGTGACGGCGTGGCAATGGCTTGGCGGGCAGGTTGCCGTGTTGCTAATATGGAATTTATTCAGTTTCACCCTACTTGCTTATTCCACCCTAAAGCGAAATCTTTCTTAATCACAGAAGTGGTTCGGGGTGAAGGCGGCATTTTAAAACTGCCTGATGGCACACGTTTTATGCCAAAACACGATCCTCGCGGCGAACTAGCACCCCGCGATGTTGTGGCAAGAGCGATTGACTTTGAAATGAAGAAACGTGGTTTAGACTGCGTATTTTTAGATATTTCACACAAGCCTGCTGACTTTGTGATTTCACATTTCCCAACCATCTATCGTCGCTGTATGGAACTTGGGATTGATATCACCAAAGAACCAATCCCTGTAGTTCCTGCTGCGCACTATAGTTGTGGCGGTGTTATGACCGACCACACTGGACGGAGCGATTTAGCTAACTTATATGCAATTGGCGAAACCGCATGCACAGGCTTGCATGGCGCAAACCGCCTTGCTAGTAACTCACTTTTAGAATGTATGGTATTCGCCCAAGCGGCGGCGTCTGCCATATTGGCGCAACCCCAAAAACCTTACGTGACATTGCCTTATTGGGATGAAAGCCGCGTCACTGATGCCGATGAAGAAGTCATCATTACGCATAACTGGAACGAGCTTAGACGCTTTATGTGGAACTACGTGGGGATTGTGCGAACCAACAAGCGCCTCACGCGCGCGATGCACCGTATTCATTTGCTCCGCGATGAAGTGCACGAGTTTTATAGCAACTTCCGCGTGACCAATAACTTGATTGAACTGCGTAATTTATTGCAGGTGGCGGAGTTAATTGTTCGCAGCGCAATGGAAAGACATGAAAGCCGCGGTCTGCATTACAGCAAAGACTATCCAGAATTGCTGGATATTGCCCTTCCTACGGTCTTAGAGCCTTCAAACTATTTCAGCTTACTGGATAGCGACCAAGACATTAATCAGGATTAGTGTTTAAAACACCTAAAACTACACCTTGCGATTTTAGGTCTTGCAACACTTCCAAACCAAAATCCACAATCGCATCAGCATCCTCAAATTCCAGCACTGAGGCTATGCCGATTAAAGATTGCCTAGCGGTCAATTGCCCATCTAGCAAGTCTTCAATCAATGCAGCGGTCATCTGATTAAGCTCGATAAACTTTACATCATCTTCAGCATCTCGAAACACCAATAAATTAACAGGCGTTTCTAATGGAGCTTCTGGGATATTTTCTGGCGAAATTTGATGCACAGGGTAGTCATAACTCAGCAATGCCATCGCTGGCACAAAAGTCAAAGGCGCGTCTAGTAAATCCGCCTTAACATCTATTTGAGACCAATCAATGGTCTCATCGGCATAAGCCAAATATAGCTCTACCCATTCATAATGGGCTAAATTTTGCACATAAGGGGGCAAACCACTTACTCGATTAATGTAGGCCAAAAAAGCTTCTGGAATTTCCCTAAAAATAGGTGTTTTGCATGGTTGATGGATAAAAAACTCGCGTGCTAAGCGTAACCAAATATCATCGCCTAATACTTTCTTAAGCACAGGGAAACTGGCTGCCACTGAAGACTCAATATTATTGAAAACAATCTCGGTGTAGACCGCCATGCCTCGTTCCGAAACACCTTTAGGCAGAGGGGTGTTTTTGGGGTCGCGAATATGGTGCGTGAACGCCATTTGATAATCTTTTAGCAAGCTCATCTTAAGCTCTGCAATACTGCGATATGCTCAACTTCAGGCATTAAATCAAGTAATGGCGGGATATTGGTATCTCGCTCCAATAAGGTTGGAAAGCAGCCAAAAAGGCGATATGCATCTGCTAACAAATCCCAAACAGGATCAATGACCGTTGCGCCGTGGGTATCGATTAGTAAGTCGGGCGCTTCCTCATCATGCCCTGCGGTATGCCCATAAACAATTCTAGTTCCAAGCCCAGCATCCGCGGCACTTTGCAAAAAAGCTTTTGCATCAAAGCCAAAATTCACGCTATTCACATACACGTTATTTACATCCAAATGCCAATCGCAATCGGCTTCTTCAAGCACCGCTTTAATAAAGCTGAGTTCATCCATTTCAGAGATTGGCGCGGCGACATAGTAAGAAGCATTTTCCACTGCAATTCGACGTTCTAAAATATCCTGAGTACGCTTAATGCGTCTTGCCACATGATGCACAGCTTCTTCGGTAAAAGGAATAGGCAGCAAATCATACAAATAGCCCCCAGCCGCGCAATAACTTAAATGCTCTGTATAAAGCAGAATTTGATGGGGATCGAGAAAGTTTTTTACTTGATGTAAAAACGGGATGTTGAGAGGATCTGGCCCGCCGAGTGAAAGCGACAACCCATGACAAACGATAGGATAACGCTCGGCAAACCAAGCGAGCTCTTTAGCTGCTTTACCGCCAGCCCCTATCCAGTTTTCTGGCGCGATTTCTAAAAAATCAATGGCAGCAATTTCTGGTTTGCCGAACTGCGATTGAATTTGCGTAATTAATTCACGTTTCAAGCCTAATCCAGCAGCAAGCTTATTTTGAAATGGCTGCATCAGTGTTGTATCAGTGTTTTATCAGCACTTATTTCTTATCTGCGTGACAAGTGCCTTCTTTAGCTTTTTCAGCATGGCAAGCGCCCTCTTTATCTTTTTTAGCCGCGTTACGCATTTCCGAACCACAAGCACCTTCTTTCATTTTCTCAGCATTACATGCGCCTTCTTTAGCCTTTTCTTTCTTTGGCTTTTGCGTTGCACCGCATTTACCCGCAGCACACTGTCCATCTTTCATTTTGTTGGTATTGCTGGCATCGGCCACCATATAGCCAGAAGCCAAAGGCTTTGCGCTAAATGGATTTTCAGTCGCTTGCACTGATGTTGATAAAACTGTTGCAGCCAATGCACTGCCAACCACTAATGCTAAGGTATTTTTTGATGCAGACATGTATTTCTCCCTATAGAAATAGAACTTTACCGTATGAGTAGCAGCAAAAAACATAGACAATTAAAAAAAGTTTGGTTCCGACTAAAAGCTGTTAGCTAAGAAACTTTGGCTTGCAAACAAGCCACATAAGCTTCGGAATTAGGTGGCGCACTATCGCGCTGGGCTTGCCAAATCGTTTCAGCGAGGCAATCCATTAAATCATGCTGTGCGTCTGATTCGTTGCCATGCTTGAGCTTGAGTGCCTGATAAGCAGGTGCAATTCCAATCGGTTGATTAATCGCCACTTGCTCAAGCACGGATATATGCAAACTCATATGCAAAAACGGGTTGGTTTCGCCCATCTCAGGAAAGTAAGCTTGCTCAATATAGCGCTCTGGAGCATCTAATACTCCATGGTACTCAGGATGCATATGGATGATCTGCAAGGCAATCGCCTCCAAATCCGTAAGCGTTTGATTAGCGTTAAATTTAGCCCAAGTATCAAAAAAGAATTGTCTTACTTGGTCGCGAGTTGGATTAAATAAGGCCATATTTATTATGCTGCTTTCGCTTTATATCCACACAAATCCCGAATGACACATTCTCCACATTTTGGTTGCCGGGCAATGCAAGTATAGCGCCCATGCAAAATTAATAAATGATGCGCATCTTGCATAAATTCTTTAGGAACCGCTTTCATCAGCTTCAGCTCAACTGCCAAAGGGGTTTTTCCTGGCGCAAGACCAACGCGATTACCGATGCGGAATATATGTGTGTCGACAGCAATGGTTGGCTGACCAAAGGCTGTATTCAAAATCACATTAGCCGTTTTACGCCCAACGCCAGGCAAGCTTTCTAAAGCATCACGGGTGTTAGGCACGACGCTATCAAAACGATCAACCAATATCTGACAAGTGGCAATCACGTTTTTTGCTTTGCTGTGATAAAGCCCGATAGTTTTGATATATCGCTCTAATCCCTCAACGCCCAAAGCCAAAATAGCGGATGGCGTATTAGCAACTTGATATAGCTTTGTTGTGGCAAGGTTCACACCTTTATCAGTAGCCTGAGCCGAGAGAATAACCGCAATCAAAAGCTCAAATACACTGTTGTAATTAAGTTCCGTTTTGGGTTCAGGAATGGCAAGCGCTAATCGACGAAAAATCTCATAGCGTTTTTCAGCATTCATTGAGCGTTTATTTAGATTTAGGGCGCTACAAGATTAGCTGAAGTTGGCGCTGCAGCCTCGCGCACCACTTTGCGCTGTGCCATCCAATTGCGAACTGCAATTAATAAGGCCAAGCCAATAAATGCGCCCGGTGGCAAGATGGCTAACAAGAAGCCTTGATAATCAGGAATAACGTTCAATACCAACGATTTTGCTGATGGCCCGAACACTAAATCAATGCCTGAAAATAATGTGCCTTTTCCGATAATTTCACGCACACCACCAAGTGTTGCAAGCACAAGTGCCAAACCAAAGCCCATCATAAATCCATCTAGCGCTGATGGCACGACAGGATTTTTAGCGGCAAATGCTTCAACACGAGCAAGCACAATACAATTCGTCACAATGAGCGGGATAAAAATACCCAAAACAGCGTGCAAGCTTTGCAAATAGGCATGCATAGACAAATCAATCATCGTGACCAAGGCCGCGATGATCAGAATAAACACCGGAATGCGAATTTCAGTCGGCACCCATTGACGAATAGGTGCAACACTGGCATTACTGGCCGCCATCACCAATGCTGTCATCACACCCAAACTAAAGCCATTCACCAGACTTACTGTCATCGCAAGCGTTGGACACAAACCTAAGAGTTGAACCAAGCCTGGGTTCTGTTTCCACAAGCCGTTTTCGACGATTTCGCTGTAAAAGACCTTAGGCTGTGCTTTTACTTCTGTCTGTTGCGCGACCTCTGGTGTTATTTCTTGATTAACTTCACTCATCTGACTTCCCTTATACAATTAGCAACTACTGCGCCAATGCCTGACCCGATGCTGTTTCAAAAAAAGACTGCTGATGTACTTGATAGAAATTCAGCACTTTGTGAACTGCTTTAACGACCGCACGCGGCGTAATCGTTGCGCCAGTCGTAAAATCAAACGTCCCTCCATCTTTTTTCACAAGCCAAGCATCATCCTTAGTTTTTTCTAAGGATTGCCCATCAAAGTTCTTAATCCAATTGCTATGGCCTATATCAATATAATCGCCCAAGCCTGGGGTTTCTTTGTGATCGAGCACACGCACCCCAACAATTTCACCTGTCGATTTAATCGCCACTAATAACTTGATGTCACCACTGTATCCATCTGGCGCAGTTGCTTCTAAAATCACCGCGGCAGGCTCGCCTTTTAAACGGGCACGGTGAATCATGGTTTCATCGCGATTACCTAAATCGCCACCAGCAGGCTGTTTAATTGCATCTTGAAGCAAATCGTTATCGTATAAATCTGCTGGCAAAATCTGACCAAACAAACGCATACGTACTTCGGCCTCGGCCTTAGAAATCGGCGCTTTCGTCGAGTGGTAAATCACTGCTAAACCCAATGTACTCACAATGGTGAACGCAATCAATACCCAAGCAGTTTTTACGGCATGTTTTAAAATGGTTGGGTTCATTTTTTGTGCCCAAATACACGTGGCTGGGTCCACGCATCAATCAATGGCACGCACATATTCATCAGCAAAACTGAGAATGCAACGCCGTCTGGATAACCACCATACACACGAATTAAATAAGTCAGTACTGCAATACCTGCAGCAAAGACTAACTTACCTTTTGGCGTAGTTGGTCCACTCACCGGGTCGGTAATAATAAAGAATGCACCCAGCATTGAGGCACCCGTGAACAGATGGAAAAGCGGATGTGCGAAATGTGTCGCATCAACCAAGTAAAAAGCGCCTGCTATTAAAGCTAATACACTTAAAAATGCGGTTGGTAAATGCCATGTAATCAGGCGTTGTTGAAGCAAATACAAGCCGCCCAACAAATAGGCGCCCACGACCCACTCACCGCCTTGTGCACCCAAAAGACCAAATTGCGGTGCTGTTGTAATTTCCTGCACTGAATGATGCAGTGTTAATTGTGTTTTTAAATAATCAAGCGGTGTTGCCATGCAAACCGCATCTAAACTTAAGCCATTACTCGCGCCAAAAATATATTGAAGCTGATTCGCAAAACTGAGGTTAGCTTGCGCCAACTCAAGTGGTGCAGGCCAATGCGTCATGATGACTGGAAATGAAATCAGCAACACCGCATACCCAACCATGGCTGGATTAAAGGGGTTGTAACCCAAACCGCCATAGAGCTGTTTTGCAATCACAATCGCAAAGAGGGTCCCAACCACCACTAACCACCAAGGCGCAAGCGGCGGCAATGAGAGCGCCAACAACCACGCAGCAAGCAAAGCACTACCATCCATCAAGAAGGGCTTTATTGGACGATTACGTAGCTTGAGCATTAAAGCTTCTGCCGCTAAAGCCGTGACAGAGGCCAGAGCGAGCACCACCAAAATGCCAGCGCCAAACACCCACACATAGGCTGCAATGGCTGGCACAAGGGCCAACATCACTTTGACCATGATGACGCTCACGCTTGGCGCACTACTTAAATAAGGGGATCGACTCATTTTTCATCTCGTGTGCTGGCGATGTTATCAACTGCTTGTTCGCTTAGTGTTTGCTCACTTACCGCTTGTTTTGCGGCTTCACGTCTTGCATCAATTTCTGCGATTTCAGCTTGCACCGCAGGTTTTGCATCCGCCACATTCTGAGGCGCGATAGCGGAAGCCTTTTGTGCTTTTGCACGCTCAATCGCCGCAGCAATTGCAGCTTTCTTAGCGGCCATTGCAGAGTCATCAGGCGTTTCATTTACCGGCGCAGCGTCGGTTTTAGCGGCTTCAGCATTTGCGACCTCAGCTTTAGCACCTGCAGCTTTTTGCGCATGCTTTTCTGCACGCTCTTGTTTTTCGCGTTCAATACGCATCAATCGGAAATCGTTACGTTCACGTGCCAAATCAGCCGCCTCTTTTGCACGATCTTGCGCAATAATTTCGCTTTTAGCAAAGCGGTAATATTGCACCAACGGAATATTACTTGGGCAAGCATAAGTGCAGCATCCACACTCGATACAATCAAACAAGTTGTAATCACGTGCTTTTTCTAAATTGCTTGATTTAGCAAACCAATAAAGCTCTTGAGGCTGCAAACTCACCGGGCAAACATCGGCACAACGCGCACAACGAATACAAGGCATTGCTGGAGGCGCGGGGGCAAACAAATTAGGCGCACTCGCAATAATACAGTTAGCCGCTTTTGTAATCGGCACATCCGCAGATGGCAGACTAAAGCCCATCATCGGGCCACCCATAATGTAATCGTCAGTCTCTTCCAAAGCGCCGCCGCCAGCCTTGACTAAGTCAGTCACTAGCGTACCAAACAAGACTTCAAAGTTGGCTGGAATTTTTACGTTACCAGTCATCGTCACAATGCGTGACAAGGCTGGCTCGCCAAAATCAAAATAGCGATGCAAGGCTAATACTGTGGCCACGTTAAAACATTGCAAACCAACATCAATTGAGCGTTTATCCGCTGGCACTTCAATGCCTGTGAGCAAGCGAATCAATTGACGGGCATCGCCGCTTGGATACTGGGTAGGAACAACCACAACTTTCAAGGTGACTGATTGAGCCAAAGGGCTATTCGTGCAGGCTAAGCGCATCGCTTCTGCCGCCTCTGGCTTATTGTCTTCAATGCCAATCAAACACTGATTTGCACCCAAAAGATGCTGAGCGATTTCGACGCCCTTTAAGATTTGGTCAGCACGTTCACGCATAAGCATGTCATCACAAGTGATATAAGGCTCACATTCCGCGGCATTAATCACCAAAGTATCTACCTGCGATTTAGCATTGGTAAGCAATTTCACTTGCGTTGGAAAAGCTGCGCCGCCAAGACCTACAATGCCTGAGTGACGAAGGCGTTCAAGTAACCTCGTTTTATCTTCTTTACGCCAATCGCTTGGTGAATGGGCAATCCACTCATCCTTACCATCTGCAGTTATCGTAATACAACGATCTGGCAACCCTGACGGATGCGGAATGAGGGCATCACCAATCGCAGCAATCGTGCCAGAAGTTGGCGCGTGAATCGCGGCGGAAATATTGCCTTCAGCCTCTGCGAGTAATTGTCCTTTAAGTACTTGGTCTCCAACCGCCACTAAGACTTTTGGCAAATTGCCAACATGCTGGCGCAAAGGCAATACCAAACGTTTAGGTAGTGGCAATTGACCAATCGCTTGCGTGGTTGATTCTTGCTTATGCTCAGGCGGATGCACGCCGCCATTAACAGCGATGGAGCCCAAGCCTAAGTTTTGCTTCACAATATTAATTAACGCGCTCATATCTTTAGTGCCTTATGCCAATTAGGGTATTAGTGGCAGCAGGTTTGATTTCAAAAACTGGGTAACGCCATTTCCAATTATCTGGCGACTCCGCAATGGGTTCCATCGTAATGCAATCCACCGGGCAAGGCGCAAGGCAAAGCTCGCAACCTGTGCACTCAATAGCTATAATCGTGTGCATGTGTTTTGCCGCGCCTAAAATCGCATCGACAGGACAAGCTTGAATACACAGCGTGCAACCTATACAGGTATTTTCATCAATCAGCGCCACTGATTTAGGCTTTGGTATGCCGTGTTCAGCATTAAGCGGTTTATATTCCACCCCCATCAAATCAGCCAATGCACGCGCGCCAGCATCTCCGCCTGGTGGGCATTGGTTAATATCAGCTTCGCCAGCTGCAATCGCTGTTGCATAGGGCTTACATCCAGGAAATCCACATTGACCGCATTGTGTTTGCGGCAGAATCGCATCAATACGCGCAACTAAAGGATCACCTTCGACTTTAAATTTAAGCGCTGAGTAGCCTAGCAAAATACCAAGCACTAATGCTAAACCTAACATCACATAAATAGCTGTCAACATTAGCGCACTAACCCCGCAAACCCCATAAAGGCAAGACTCATTAAACCACCAGTGACCATGGCAATCGCTGCACCCTGAAATATTGGCGGCACATCTGCCGCTTCTAAACGCTCACGCATAGAGGCAAACAATATAAGCACCAATGAAAAGCCAACTGCCCCGCCGAAGCCAAACACCAATGACTCAAATAAATTATGTTTATGCTGCACGTTGAGTAAAGGAATACCAAGCACTGCGCAGTTAGTAGTAATCAATGGCAGATAGATACCAAGCACTTGATAAAGCACTGGAGAGTTTTTCTCCATCCACATTTCAGTAAATTGCACGACGCCAGCAATCACCACAATAAATGAAATCGTGCGCAAATAGAATAAATCTGTGCCTAGTAAATACTCGCTAATGAAATAGCTGGTGCCTGAACCTATCGTCAAGACAAAAGCCGTTGCCATCGCCATTGCGACAGAAGCTTCGAGCTTTTTAGAAACGCCCATAAATGGGCATAGACCTAAGATTTTGACCAGCACAATGTTATTCACAAGGGCAGCGCCGATGAACAACAAAATATAGTTTTGTACCATAGTCTCAGCTAAAAATTTAAGTTGTGGGTGAAAGACTAATTATACAGCGTTTGTGCGCCTTCGTTTAGAGGCGCGGGGATATTAGCCTTATTTGAGGGCTCTATCATAAAGCCAAAACATCCGCGCCCAAATCGCATTTGCTTATATGTTTATAAGGACTGATGATTAAGCGAATAATTCCATCAATATCATGAATAAAACGTATTCTAGTTAGTCCACTTTCAGTTAAAATGAAGCGATTTTATTAATTTGTCAGGTTTAATCATGCTGCAAGGCAGTTTTGTCGCTATCGTCACACCCATGCACAAAGACGGTAGTCTTGATATCCCATCATTACATCAGTTGATTGATTTTCATGTCAACGCCTGCACGGATGGCATCGTTATCGTTGGCACAACAGGCGAGTCGCCGACTGTCGATTACGATGAACACCGCGAACTCATTAAAACAACAGTAGATTATGTTGCTGATCGCATCCCTGTAATTGCTGGCACTGGCGCAAACTCAACACGTGAAGCCATCGAGCTCACACAGGCCGCCAAAGATTTAGGCGCTAACGCTTGTTTGCTTGTAGCGCCCTACTATAACAAACCAACACAAGAAGGTTTATATCAGCACTACAAAGCAGTTGCTGAAGCAGTAGATATTCCACAAATTCTATACAACGTGCCTGGTCGCACCGGGGTTGATCTTACAAACGATACAACCCTGCGACTTGCTGAAATTACAAATATTGTCGGCATTAAAGATGCGACGGGTAGCATCGAACGTGGCATAGATTTAATTATCCGCGCACCAAAAGATTTTGCGATTTACAGCGGTGATGACGCAACTGGCATGCCGCTTATGCTCATAGGCGGCAAAGGTGTGATTTCAGTCACCGCCAACGTAGCGCCTAAAATGATGCACGAGATGTGCGTTGCTGCCATGTCTGGTCAGACGGCTGAAGCTTGCGCTATCAACGCAAAGCTTTTTGCATTACACCAAAAACTATTCGTCGAAGCCAACCCTATTCCAGTGAAATGGGTGCTCAATAAAATGGGCTTAATTGGCACAGGCATTCGTTTGCCACTTGTGCAGCTTTCAGCCTCAAATCATCAAACGCTTTTAAACGCGATGAAAACCGCGAATATTTCACCAAAATAATGCATTACTTTAAGAGACCTTGCATGAATAAAAACCAAATCAAACCTATCATCCTGGCTAGCTTAATGGCGCTAATTGTGAGCGGTTGCGACTCCATTCCGTTCATGAACAATACGCCGGACTACAAGGGTGCTGGCCGTTCAAGACCACTGGAAGTGCCTCCAGATTTGACTTCTATTTCAGCCAACGACACTTACACTGTCCCTGGCGGCTCAACGACTTATTCTGAGTTTAGCCAAGGCCAAGAAACCCCGGCTGTAAAAGAAAAGATATTACCTACGCCTGACAGCGTCCATTTAGAACGTGCAGGCTCACAACGCTGGTTAGTTGTTCAAGCCCCTCCTGAGAAAATTTGGCCGGTCATCCGCGAATTCTGGGCAGAACTTGGCTTTGCAGTGCGCGTTGAAAATTCAGATACAGGCGTCATGGAAACCGAATGGGTAGACCCAAGTAGCCTCACAAAAGATAACAAAGGCAATTACTTAGACAAATTTCAAGGCTGGCTAGATAGGCTCAACACCTTGGCCAATCGTCAAAAATTCCGTACTCGTCTAGATCGTGGTCAAATTGAAGGCACAACAGAAATTTACATGAGCCACCGCGCAGTTTCTGATACGCCTGATGATGGTAAAGTAAAAGTGCGAAATAGACTTGGTGAGTTTGATATGGGATACGCACCTCAAAAACAAGCAAGAACCATCGCAGATAAAGAACGTGCAGATGCTGAAGACCTTGATGCAGAATTGCTTCGCCGCTTAATGGTGAGACTCGGCGTTGAAGATCAAAAATCTCGCAGCATCATGGAGAACAACACTTCGCAACTCCGCGCTTCACTAAGTAAAGCAACGGATGGCACATTAACATTAGCGGTTAACGACGAATTCGACCGAGCATGGCGCCGTATTGGCTTAGCACTAGACCGTGTTGGCTTTGTTGTTGAAGACAAAAACCGCTCAAATGGCGTTTACTTTGTTCGCTATACAGATGTGGATATCGACACAGCACCAAAAAATAAAAAAGGCTTGCTCGATGGCTTAAAATTCTGGGGTGACGATAAAGAAGAGAAAAAACCAGAACCAGTTGTAGAAGCAAAAAAAGAAGAATCTTCAATTTCAGATAAACTCAAATTCTGGAAACCAGCAGAAAAGACAACGGTTGATCCGTCTAAACAATACCGTGTAAAAGTGCAAGAAAATGCTGATGGCGGCTCTAAAGTAACCATTGTTGATAAAGAAGGTAATATCAATCATTCAAGCACAGCTAACGTCATTACCAACTTGCTTTACGAGCAATTAAAATAATCCAAGTTGCATATTTATGAGGTTTTCCTCAATCGGCAGCGGTAGCGCTGGCAATGGCCTAGTTGTTGAACAATCATCGACTAGGCTGCTCTTGGATTGCGGATTTGGTTTAAGAGACGCCGAACAGCGCCTAGCGCGTATCAACCTGATGCCAGATCAACTGACAGGCATATTAATCACACATGAACATGAAGACCACGCAGGCGGTGTGTTTAAGCTTGCACGAAAATACCGCTTACCAGTTTGGCTCACGCATGGCACGCTAAAAATGGTTGAACGCATTTTACCCCCCGAACCGCTTGATTTACGTATCATGGATAGTCATACCAAATTTAACATCAACGATATAGAATTAACGCCCTTTCCTGTGCCACACGATGCTCGCGAACCCGTGCAGTATACCTTTTCAAATGGCGCTAAAAAATTAGGGGTGCTCACTGACACAGGAAGTTCAACACCTTATATCGAAGAAATGTTGAGTGGCTGCCATGGCCTAGTTCTTGAATGCAATCATGACATCGACATGCTGATGAACGGCATCTACCCGATATCACTCAAGCAACGTGTAAGCGGCAGACTAGGCCATTTGGATAATACTAGTGCGGCGGCGATTTTAAGTAAGCTTAATAACGGCAATCTAAAACATATTGTAGCGGCGCATTTAAGCGAAAAAAATAACAAGCCCGAATTAGCCATTGATGCACTCATTGGCGCATTGAATTGTGAGAGGGATTGGATAGGAATTGCCAGCCAAGAAACTGGCTTCAATTGGAGAGAAATTTAAGCCTAAAAAGATTTAAGCCTTAAAAATTCACTTTACAACTAATAGAAACATAAAAGCCGACTAAAAGTCGGCTTTTATGTTGAGTTTAAACTAGTGAACTAGTTTTGGGCTCGGACTGAATTACTTAGCAGCAGCTGGTGCAGCTTCAGCAGGAGCAGCTTCAGCAGCTGGTGCAGCTTCAGCAGCTGGTGCAGCTTCAGCAGGAGCAGCTTCAGCAGCAGGAGCAGCTTCAACAGGAGCAGCTTCTTCTTTTTGACCACAAGCAGTTAAAGCAAGAGCTAACAATGCAGCAAGGATAGCAGAACGTGTCATTTTAAATTTCCTTAAAATATAAAAAAATAAACCAGTACGGCACATATCTGCGCCGAGTGAGAAAATTTTAACAGCATCCCTTAAAAAAAACACTACTTTTTTAACAATTAATGGTGATTTTATTAAGTAAATCTCATATTTTGCAAAAGTTTATCAACTGCAGAGTAGCTTAATCGTAATTTCTACAATTATTCTGAAAATATAATACAGCTTGCCAAATACCAATCATGCATTAGCACCACAAAATATTCACTTATTTTCGGTGCTAAAGATAAATCTTCCGCAGACAACAATCTACAGTCTGCCAATCGCGAGATCAAACCTGCAGAGTCGGCATCTAAAACTACAATCTCACCATTTAGATAATAAGTATTACTCACATATAATAACTGGCTCTTAAAACTTAGCTTTACTCCATCACGCTTCATGCGCTTCCCAAATGCCTGCAAGGTCATATTTTTAGGTGCATCAAACACAATATGGGATTTAGGCTCGGTTAAGTATAGCCCTAAGAAGTCAGCAACATCGGCATCGTTCCACTTCAAACCATCTAAAATTGATGACACTTGATTAACCATGCCGGCACCTATTTCAGACGGATGCTTCTGAGTAACTAAATTTGGATCGGCATAAATGCCTGAAAGCGTGCGATGTTCTTGCAGGTAATTTAAAAACTCACCCGCTAACTCTTGGGCAGAAGGCGCTCTAAAGCCGATTGAATAAGTCATGCAATCTCCAACGGCAATGCCCCAATGCGCGACGTGCGGGGGTAAATAAAGCATATCGCCTGCAGACAAAATCCATTCTTGCTCAGTATTAAAGTTCTGTAAAATGCGAAGTGGTGCTCCCTCCACCAAACTTAAATCCTTTTGTTCGCTAATGCGCCATAGGCGCTGTCCGCAACCCTGCAATAAAAACACATCGTAAGAATCAAAATGCGGACCAACACCCCCGCCATCAGGCGCATAGCTCACCATCAAGTCATCTAAACGCGCATAAGGAATAAAATTAAACTGCTGCAATACATCATTCGCCTCTTGGAGATGATGATTCACGCTTTGCACCAGCAAAGTCCAATCTCGTTTAGGCAATTTCGAAAATCGCTTTCCAGAAAATGGCCCCTGCTCTAGCTTCCATTCTTTTTTAACAGTCGAAATCAAGCGCGACTGTACATCCTCTTCGCAGGCCAAGCCTGCTAATTCATTCGGCGTTAAGAAACCTTCAAACGCAGGCATCGCCCCGCGAATTAACAAAGGCTTTTTATGCCAATACTCTTTAAGAAAGGTTTCTGCGCTAATGCCACCAAGTAAAGTGAGCGGCTGTGAATGTCGATTTGAATTTTTTTTCATATTTGTATGATAGCGCATTGCGATATCCAACAAGAAATCAGGTAAAATTTCATGATAATTTTTTCCATTTGAAAGAAACCACCATGCAAATCGCCATGAACACCGTAGTATCGATGACCTATGAACTCTGCGACAGCGAAGGTACCGTGCTTGAGTCAAGCACAGACCCAGTTAACTACTTACACGGTGGTTATGACAACATTTTCCCTCGAGTAGAAGAAGAGCTTCATGGCAAGGCAGTTGGCGATTCAGTTGAAATAACACTTGAGCCAGCCGATGCGTTTGGTGAGTACGATGAGACATTGGTTCAGATGGAACCGATCGCAGCATTCCCAAGTAAAGACTTAAAAATTGGCATGCAATTTGAAGGCGAAGACGAAACTGGCGATGTAATTCTATACACCGTTACTAACATTGATGACGGCAAAGTGGTGGTTGATGGTAACCATCCTTGGGCTGGCGAACGCGTGCTATTCAAAGCAACCGTTACTGGTGTGCGTTCAGCGGTTGAAGAAGAGGTAGCACACGGCCACGTGCACGGCGCTGGCGGTCATCACCACTAAGTAGGTATTGCAGATGTGATCAAGCACCATCGCAATGGTGCTTTTTTATTGCCTTTAAATTACTTACAACAAACTTTTAAGCTTATATAAAGCCTCAAGCGCTTGCTTAGGCGTTAAGTCATCAGGGTCCAAAATCTCCAGTTCACTTACCACTGGATGCAAAGGCGCCTCGGGCGAGTCTTCTGCCACAAATATATCCACTTGCGGGCCTGTATCGATATTCTGCTTTTCTAATTGCGTGAGCTTACGCTTAGCTGAAGCCACAACGCTCTTTGGTATGCCAGCAAGCGCAGCCACCTGCAAGCCATAGCTTTGGTTTGCGGCGCCTTCTTGCACACGGTGTAAAAACACAATGCCATTACCATTCTCAGCAGCATCTAAATGCACGTTTGCCACTTGCTTAAACTCTTCAACCAATCTGGTCAGCTCAAAATAATGGGTTGCAAAAAGCGTGTAGCTACGATTTTTTTCAAGCAACTGTTTAGCACAAGCCCAAGCCAAACTTAAACCATCAAAGGTGGATGTGCCCCGCCCGATTTCATCTAGCAAGACCAAACTATTGGCTGTTGCGTTATTGAGAATATTAGCGGTTTCGGTCATTTCCACCATAAAGGTAGAACGCCCACCCGCCAAATCATCCGAAGCGCCTATACGAGTAAAAATACGGTCTATTTTGCCAAGTATTGCCGATTGCGCGGGCACAAAACAACCACAATGCGCAAGCAGAACTATCAGCGCAGTTTGGCGCATAAAGGTAGATTTTCCCCCCATATTTGGGCCGGTAATCAGTAGCAATTGACGATAAGGTGATAACGCCACATCGTTAGCAATAAATGGCTGAGCAATCTGTTCAACCACAGGGTGACGACCACCCACAATATTGATGGCGTTCTCACATACAAACTCTGGCGCCACATATTTGAGCGACTGCGCGCGCTCTGCAAATGTGCTTAATACATCAAGCTGCCCAACTGCAATGGCATTCGCTTGCAAGGCATTAATCTCTGGAGCTAGATGATCAAGCACGATTTCATATAGCATTTTTTCGCGCGCTAAAGCACGATCATTGGCTGAAAGCACTTTATCTTCAAACGCTTTTAATTCAGGTGTAATAAAACGCTCAGCGTTTTTGAGCGTTTGGCGACGACGATATTCGGCAGGCGCATTTTCAGCTTGTGCGCGGCTAATCTCAATGTAGAAACCATGCACGCTGTTGTATTCCACTTTCAAATTCGTAAGGCCACTTCGCTCGCGCTCTTCGGCCTCGTACTTCAGCAAAAACTCACCGCAATTCGCCTGCATGCCACGGAGCTCATCAAGCTCGGCATCATAGCCATCGGCAATCACGCCACCTTCCCTTAGTACACTGGCAGGCTCTGGCTGAATGGCCTGCATAAGCAGATTAAGTGCGCTTTGTGGCACGTTTAACTGCCCAGCAATTTGTCTGACTAAATCAGCCTCAACTTTACTCAGCAATGCTTGCAAAGCAGGTAGTTGCGACAAGCTATCACGCAATGCAGACAGGTCTCTTGGCCGCGCTGTTCTTAGTGCTACACGGGTAGTAATGCGCTCAATATCGCCAATATTGCGTAAGGCATTGCGAATCGCCCTTTCATCAGCATGCATCAACGCGGCAACCGCTTTGTGTCGAGCTGAAACAACGCTTAAATCACGTAATGGGTGATGCAACCAATAGCGCAATAAACGCGCACCCATCGCCGTTTGTGTGGTGTTAAGAAGTGAATATAGGGTTGGTGATACTTCGCCACGAATAGTTTGGTCAATTTCTAGATTGCGACGCGTAGCCCCATCCAATTGGACAAACTGACTAGATTGCTCAACGGTTAATCCATTGATATGTGGCAAGGTCGTCCGCTGGGTATGCTTCACATAATCCAGCAAAGCGCCTGCGGCGGCTATTGCCAAGTTTAAATCCGTGCAGCCATAGCCATCTAAATCATGAGTATTAAATTGTTTAGTGAGGAGTGTTTTGGCTGAATCTAAATCAAACTGCCAAGCGCTTAAACGCTTTTTAGAACAAGCCGCATTTTGAACAGCAATATGATTTACATTATCGGCAAACAATAGCTCTGCTGGGGCGATACGCTCAAGCTCTTGCGCCAACAACCCTGGCGCAATTTCGCTCAAAATTAAGTCTCCCGAAGCTAAATTAATACGCGCTAAGCCAACCAAGCCATCGCCAAGACACAGCGCGAGAAGCCAATTATCTCGCGTATCATCAAGCAAAGCACTATCGGTTAATGTGCCTGGCGTGAGAATACGAACCACTTGTCGATCAACAATGCCTTTAGCTTTTGCTGGGTCGCCTATCTGCTCACAAATCGCCACCGCTTGGCCAATTTTGGTGAGCTTGGCTAAATACTGCTCAGCCGCATGATAAGGGACCCCTGCCATTTTGATCGGCTCACCATTATGGGTGCCGCGCTTAGTGAGGGTAATGCCTAAAAGCCGTGCTGCCTTTTCGGCGTCTTCAAAAAATAACTCGTAAAAGTCACCCATGCGATAAAACACCAGCATATCGGGATGCTGGGCTTTAACGTTAAGATATTGACGCATAAACGGCGTGAGATTATCTTTTTCTAGGCTAAGCTTATCGGTCATAGAAGTAGGTGCGTCATATCAACATGCTATCAATGACTGGCTGGTATTTGTGCTTAAAGATGACATTTTATCGTAAGATGAAGTCTAGCATGCTTGATTTACGCACTTCCTAAAAGCAGGGCATTATGAAATCTCAACACTTCCTTATTTTATTGTTTGCGTTCAGCGCAACAGCGATAGCAGAGAACATCAACTACTTCTGTGATGGTGACACCACACGCACCTTAGGCGATGGCCCACATGTTGATGAGCCCGACTCTAAAACCTACGCTTTTGTTGGAAATGAAATCGAGTTTTACACCGACAAGATTAAATGCGACATTGACCCAAGATCAATTCAATGCACCAGCAAAAAATTTAACCGCAAGTTATTTATCGATAAATTAACCGGTTACACAGTCGATACTTACGAGATATTCAAAAATGGAAAGCCACACGTGAAGATTGAATTTATCGGCATGTGTGAACGGTACATACCAACATCAACAATCAAATAACTCCATTGGGCCAGCCATGTATAAGTTGTTGAAGGGATTAGTCTGTTAAAATCAAAACATAAATTAATTCATTAATGACCGGTTAAAAAATCATGTTAAGTGCACTCGTTATTATTTTTGTCATCACCTATCTTGTGATAACACTCGAGCACCCTATTAAGATTAACAAATCAGCCACGGCACTTTTAGGCGCTGGCTTGCTTTGGACCGTTTACGCACTTGCGACTAATGACCACATCTTGGTCAAGCACCAACTCAGCGAAACAATTGCATCCACAGCAGAAATTGTTTTCTTTTTAATCGGAGCAATGACTATCGTTGAGGTGATTGATGCCCACAACGGCTTTGAAGTCATTACATCGCGCATTAAAACCACAAAGCTTGTTTCCTTGCTTTGGATTATCAGCCTCCTTACATTCTTTTTAAGTGCAGTTTTAGATAACTTAACCGCCACCATTGTGATGATTTCACTCGCCAGAAAGCTATTAAAAGAGCCAAGTGACAGACTTTTGTTTGCAGCGCTTATTGTCATTGCTGCCAACGCCGGTGGGGCCTGGTCTCCAATTGGGGACGTGACGACTACTATGCTTTGGATTGGAGGACAAATCACAACACTGGCCATTATTAAAGGCCTCTTTATTCCTTCAGTAGTAAACTTACTCGCGCCATTATTAGTCATTAGCTACTCAATGCGCGGCAAAAGTATTTCAGCACCAACCAATACGTTAAAGACATCAAACACCTCAATGCTTGAACGCAACACAGTTTTTTATTCAGGTCTCGGTATTTTGATTTTAGTGCCAGTCTTTAAAACACTGACCCATCTACCGCCATTTATGGGGATTTTATTTGGCTTAGGATTTCTTTGGCTGATTGGCGACTTAATGCACTACAAAAAAGATGACTCAGAAAAAGAAGAGCTTACCCTTGTTCATGCGCTAAAGCAGATTGATATGTCATCCATCGTTTTCTTTATCGGCATTCTTTTAGCAGTGGCCACCCTAGAGCATAGCCATATCCTGCAATCATTTGCAGGCATGTTAGATAAAGCCATTGGCCGCCAAGATTTAATTGTGATGTTATTAGGCTTGCTCAGCGCAATTGTCGACAATGTGCCGCTCGTTGCTGCCTCAATGGGAATGTACGATTTAGCGCAATACCCAGCTGATAGCTTTTTATGGGAGTTTATGGCGTATTGCGCAGGAACTGGTGGCTCTATTTTAATCATTGGCTCAGCGGCTGGCGTTGCGGCAATGGGCTTAGAAAAAATTCCATTCTTCTGGTACGTTAAAAAAATAAGTTGGTTAGCATTAATCGGTTATTTTGCTGGTATTGCAGCTTATATTATTCAATATAATTTAACCCACTAATTCATTGATTAGGCTAATCCCCGCTGCTTACAATTGATTTTTGAAATTCCGGTTATTTAAATACTACGGCGAACTACGTTTTCTTGAAATGCAAATCAAACAAGAAGTCGATATTGAAGACTGGTCGTTTTTTGATAAAAAACTAGATGATATTGAGGATAGGGTTGGGGGTATGAAATTGCCGATTAGCTTCTCGCAGTATGTCTTCGAACTGCGCATCAATATTGACTTTGTGAGATCGCAACTGCGTCAAAAGCGAAGCGCATAAGCATTCAAATATTTTAAAAAGAGCCGCTATTTGAAATATCGGCTTTTAATCCATAAAGCAACTGAAACCAAACCCACCATCATCGGCACCTCCACTAACGGCCCAATTACCGCTGCAAATGCGGCACCTGAATTAATTCCAAACATTGCAATTGCAACTGCAATGGCAAGCTCAAAGTTATTGCTCGCGGCAGTAAATGACAGCGTGCAACAGCGCTTGTAATCAACGCCCATTCCGACTGTGATGACAAAGGTGATTAAAAACATCACCGCAAAGTAAATCAGCAAAGGGATCGCGATGGTGACAACATCCATAGGCAATTGAAGGATTAATTGCCCTTTGAGGCTAAACATCACCAAGATAGTGAACAACAATGCAATCAAAGTGAGCTTGCCTATCTTGGGCACGAAGTTGTGTTGATACCAATTTTTTGACACAAACTTTAGCATCACGAATCTGGTCAGAAAACCAGCAATGCAAGGAATGCCCAAATAGATGAATACAGTTTTAGCAATTTCACCCATCGTAATATTGACAACCAAACCAGTGAAACCAAAATAAGGTGGCAATACTGTCAAGAAAAAGTAGGCATAAAGACTAAAAAATAGCACTTGGAAAAGCGCATTAAATGCGACCAATCCTGCCGCATACTCTGCCGAGCCTTTAGCAATGTCGTTCCACACAATCACCATCGCAATACAAGGGGCAATGCCAATTAAAATCAACCCAGCCATGTACTCAGGCTGATTCGGTACAAAAGTAATCGCCAACAAAAACATGAGTGTTGGCGCGACTATCCAGTTAAGCAGGATCGCTAAACCAAACACCTGCTTATCTTTAAGCACATCAGGCAATTCTTCATATTTTACCTTCGCAAACGGCGGATACATCATGAGTATCAAACCAATCGCGATCGGGATATTGGTTGTGCCGCTTTGAAATTGATTAACAAAGCCCTCAACACCAGGAATGAAGTATCCCAGCCCAATTCCCACCGCCATCGCGGCAAATATCCATACAGTTAAATAGCGATCTAAGAATGACAGTTTTTGGGTGATTTGGCTCATAGTTCTGCTAACTTTCTTAATTCGGTTTGAATGCTTAAGGCATCGAGTTTTTCTAGTGGTAATGCAGCGAATAAATCTAGCCGTTTTTTTAATCCATTCATGACAGCAATAAACGCATCTTTTCTATCAAACATGTTGCCCGCTACTTTGGATGGGTCTGGGAAGCCCCAGTGCGCGGTTGCTGGATGGCCAATCCATACAGGGCAAGCTTCACTTGCCGCGCTATCGCAAACGGTAATAATCAAATCCATTTGTGGCGCATCTGGTTTGGCAAAAACATCCCAGCTTTTGGAAAACATCTTTTCTTTTGCATAACCCATTTCAAGCGCAAGCGATTCCGCGATTGGATTAATCGTATTGCCAGGTGTTGAGCCCGCTGAGTAGCCAACAAAATGACCACTGGCATGGGTGGAAGCCAAAGCTTCGCCCAAAATAGAGCGAGAAGAGTTATGCGTGCAAAGAAAAAGAATGTTGTATTGCTTCATTATCGACCTGACTTACTTATTTCATTAATCATGATTTGAGGAGCACAACTTACACCACCACAGCAATTTTCCATTAAGAACGTACTTAAATCATAAATAATGGTTGGGTTGGGGCGATAGAACAGATTTCGGCTGACACGATCGACACCAATCAAATCTGCTTGAACTAACTCTTTTAGATGAAAGCTGAGCGTTGCGTTAGGAATACCTAGTTTTTCGATAATGTCTTTAGGCGTAAGACCCACATCGCCTTTTTGAACAATCAGACGAAATACATTAAGGCGACTTTCCTGCCCCAATGCTAAGAATGCTTTGACGGCGATTATATTTTCCATATTTCCATTATAGTGGAAGTATATGACTAATAGATGACATTATTTCAATTGATGCGTCCAATCAATAAAACTAACGCAAAGATAAAGGAAAAGCTTAAAATCTTGAGAAAGAAATACAGTGAAGTTATCGTCAAAAAAATGGCTACTGATTAACTAGCCATTTAATTAATACTAAATATGGTGGGAGATGGGGGGGTCGAACCCCCGACAAATGGATTAAGAGTCCACTGCTCTACCAACTGAGCTAATCTCCCATTGAATGCGTTATTAAGACCGGCGGCAAATTATCAAGTTAAAGCAGGTGAGTGTCAACCTGATAAACAATAAAAAAAGGCTAAGCAGTATGAATGTTCAAGTCATCCCCAGCCAAGCATTTGCTGATCAAAAACCAGGCACGTCTGGCCTACGTAAAAAAGTGACGATATTTCAACAGCCACATTATTTAGAAAACTTTGTTCAAAGTATTTTTGATTCTATCAATGTCCCAAAAGGCGCAACGCTGACCTTGGGTGGTGATGGCCGCCATTACAATCGCGAGGCCATTCAAATCATCCTCAAGATGGCGGCGGCAAACGGTTTTGGGCGTGTATTAGTTGGGCAAGGTGGCATTCTTTCTACGCCCGCCGTATCTTGCATTATTCGCAAGCACAAAACCTTTGGCGGCATTATTCTTTCTGCAAGCCACAACCCTGGCGGTGTGGATGGCGACTTTGGCATTAAGTACAACACCGAAAATGGCGGCCCTGCCCCAGAGAAAGTCACCGAAGCGATTTTTGAACAATCCAAAACCATCCAAAACTACAAAATAATAGCCGCACCTGACGTTGCGCTCGATGTGATGGGTGAAACTGACTTAGCAGGCATGAAGGTGCAGGTGATTGATGCGGTGGCGGACTACGCAGAACTAATGGAATCCTTGTTCGACTTTAATGCGATTAAAGATTTACTCGCTTCTGTCTTCCGCATGAAATTTGACGCCATGCACGCAGTGACGGGTCCTTATGCCCAAGAGATTTTTATCAAGCGACTTGGTGCACCTGCAGACAGCATCATGAACTGTATACCTCTGCCGGATTTTGGTGGCGGCCATCCTGACCCTAACCTCACTTATGCGCATGAGTTAGTGGAGATCATATACGGCGAAAGTGCACCTGACTTTGGGGCGGCATCTGATGGCGATGGCGATCGTAATATGATTTTGGGCAATGGCTTTTTTGTGACGCCCTCAGACAGCCTTGCGCTTATTGCGGCCAACGCAAGAATGGTGAAAGGTTATGCCAAAGGCATTGCTGGCGTGGCGCGCTCTATGCCGACCAGCGGCGCCGTGGATATGGTGGCAAAGTCTCTAGACATTCCTTGCTTTGAAACGCCCACTGGCTGGAAATTCTTTGGC